>Ga0209489_107816_pt1 | contig 15415 bp, 6 predicted proteins | sample SiratrowhiteBW_FD_187527 | JGI IMG/M metagenome (GOLD analysis project Ga0209489, IMG submission 187527) | Root nodule microbial communities of legume samples collected from California, USA - Siratro white BW (SPAdes) (version 2) | ecosystem: Host-associated > Plants > Roots > Nodule | place: USA... | reverse complement strand
TTTTTTTTTTTTTTTTTTTTTTTAAATGAAAGTAGGATTCTATCGTATTATATCTACTGGCTGATGGTTGACCATTCTTAGAATTATGTTACTCTCAAATCACTTCTACCCTTCTATTTTGATGCCACCTCACGTTATTTCGTGTTGTAACTTTGGTGATAACTAGAAGATAATTGTGACAGCACATGTTACTAGTAGCATAGAAGTGTAAATCTAGGACTGCAAGCAGAGTGTTTACATATACTGACTCATTTGTATTTGCATATGCTTGGACATGTATAAAATAAATATATATGTTATTTAATTAATATTTGTTTTAATTTCATGTAAGGTTATGAAGGAAAAGAACCAAATTTGGCTGCAGTGGTCACACTGGCATCATCTCTGGACTACACATCATCCAAATCAACTCTGAAGTTACTCTTACCCTTAGTAAGTGGATGGTTTAGATATTTTTGGTTACTTCCTTCATAGACTTAGTGATTAAATTTCCATAATTTCTGTTAAGGTACTAATTTTGGTCACTTGTTGAGCAGGCAGATCCTGCACAGGCCCTGAATGTCCCTGTTGTTCCTTTGGGGGCAATGTTGGCAGCAGCTTATCCTCTTTCGTCTCGTCCACCATATGTATTTTCATGGTTAAATACTTTGATTTCGGCTGAGGACATGATGGATCCAGATCTATTAAAAAGACTTGTTTTGAATAACTTCTGTAAGTATTTCTATCCATTAGAAATATAAATTATTTGTGCCAACACCTTTTTTACGCAACTTATGAGCGTACACCTAATAGCTTAGCTTTTATGATGATTGTTTTGAACATGGAATCAGAGCTGCTTTGAGATCATGGTTAGGAATTAGACTATTGTCCCATTCTTTTGGGCACACCGTAAATGGGCTTGTTCATAAGCTTTTTCGTTATGACACAGCATGGGATGTAGTTTCTTTGAACTGCTGGGTAGTGCCCCCCTTCAGATAGTAAACTTCATTTTGGAATCAGTAGTGATAAGTCAGTATTTGAGTCGTCATTCCACAACTCCGTTTTTAAAATGCAAACTAATGATTATTTTCTTCTTATTTACTGAAATTCAATTAATTTCAGCTGTTGATATTTTAAAGGGACAACCGCTTTATCATTACTAAAATTGAATGATTTCTTGGCTTTTTTTGTATTTCTCTTGAGAAAGTGTGAAAGAGCAATCCATTCTTCCAATTTGTATAAAGCGTCAAATTTTGTGGAATACATTTTTGTTGGACATAACAGTTGATATTTTAAAGGGTGGAGTAAACCGCTTATTTACTGGATTGGTAATATCATGCTAAAATTTAATCATTCCTTGAACCTAGAAAGAAAGTCTGGAAGAGCAATCCATTCTTCTAATTTGTATTATAAACGTCAAATCTTGTGGAATACATATTTTTTGGACTTAACAGTTTGATTTCATACACTTGTTTTGGACTCTTACCAGAACCTCTGTTCGACGTGCCCTTGTTTCTAATGCTTATTTCAGTACTTATAATTATCCCGTTGGCTCCATTTCAGAGATATTAAGAATTGTGTGTTGTACATTAGTAATTTACATTAATCTTAGTAGAGGATATTCAGATGGATCATTCAAGCATATCAAGATGAATATGATGATGGAAAAGCAAAATAATTCCTCTGCTTTCACTAGGTCATTGGACCTTGAAAACGTATATAAGAGTATGATATTAAACTATTAAAAGATGATAGATTGAACAAGTAGCGACGATTTCACTGGTTCATTAAATTCAATTGGTAATCCTGCCAGATGTATTTTCTAGATATTGTTAGTTTTGCAATAAAAAAGTAGGGTATTAGGGGGTTAGAACTCTAGACTGGAATAACACTGTTTAATTAGCAAATTACATGTTCACTATTTAATATGAGAATAATATCTGACCTTATGATACAATTACAACTGGTAGGCACCATACCCGCAAAACTTGTCTTGCAACTCACCACAGCATTTCGAGAACGTGGTTTATGCAACAGGAATGGGACCTTTTTTTATAAGGACCATCTACACAAAAGCAATATCCCTATCTTAGCTATTGCTGGAGACCAGGATCTGATTTGCCCTCCTGAAGCTGTGGAAGGTATTTTTTGACCGTAGCTGTAGATGCTTTACTTGCCTGTGTTGCTGTTTCAAGAAGTGATTATTCTTAATAGGTATTTTATGAACAGAAACCGTTAAGCTAATTCCTGAGCACTTGGTTACCTATAAAGTTTTTGGAGAACCAGAAGGCCCACATTATGCTCATTATGATTTAGTTGGAGGAAGGCTGGTATGAACTTATTCCTTTAGTTGTTGTTGTTGTTACTGCTATTTTAGATTAGGAAATTGTCAAGTAAAGAAAAACGTGCTCGGTTTATTTTGTGATTAATTGGTTTATTGGCTGCCCCACACGAATTTTCTGTCTTTTGTTCTATTCAGCACCTTATACTCCTGTTCATCTACTCTAGCCATTTTTTTCTTTTGCTTCATTATTAATTTTTGTCCGTTTTTAGTCTTCTAATTTAAGCATTGATTGTTTCATTCGTATCTAGAATTTGTTTTGGCTAAATAATTGGTCTGTATTTTCCTATGCCCACTGCTGCTTTCTTTATGATGTCTTTTCTGTGATTATTCTGAGCACAGGCGGTGGAGCAGGTGTATCCCAGTATAATTGAATTTCTTAGCTGTCACGACAAGTGATGTACACCATCAATTTTCATCAAATACATTCTTTTAGATCATGCTTGATAACTACATTCAAACAGGTGCGAAATGCCTTTTTTTTTATTTCCTTTTGTACATCCGTCGAGCTTATGCAGCACTTGCCTACGTGGTTGTTCGTGGTACAGACAACTGAGACAAGATTAATCGATTGTTTATTTATACTAGGTACATTAAATTATGAAGAAAAGTTGAAAGAATTATCAGAGACCTTTTGTACATTGGAGCAAGTTTCCTAACCATAATCAAAGGTAGGAAATACGTTCAAGGATATAGAAAAGAATAGGAATTACCAGGAGTCTAATTGTTTTTTACAGCATTTTCTCTGAATTGTTGTAAAATATATATGTACATAATTTCCAACACGATTCTCTACATTCTGACCAACCTGCCTGAGTTCCTATCTTAATTGCCCAGATACTTAAAATGTGACAATCTTTTTGTGTGTACAATATTCACAGGAAGTCTAATGTACAACTCCTTGCATATTTTTATTTGAATTTTTTGGTACAGATGGATTGATTTTTTTACGCACTTGAGAAATAATTAGAATTAAACATAAAAGTAATATGCAGTTGAATATTATTTTATTTAAATGTGACACTGAACTCGAATTTAACTTTGGATTAGTTTTCTTTTTGGTATTTTGAGTTGAATTTATGTTTAATTTGATAGCTAGTAAAATAAATTCATGTTCTACAAAATCTAAGGCTTAACTTATAATTAGTTTTTAAAAGTCACATTTACTTGATAATAACTGCTATAGAATAACAAAAAAATCATGTGATAATAATGATATATATCATCAAATTATTTAGAGCTGAAATATTCCCTCACATGCATTGCCAAGTAGGTGGTTTGATTCAATTGCTAGGTAAAAAATAATTTCTTCGGTTGATTAAAGGTTTTGATTTACTGTGTTTTGATTTTAATGTATAAAAGTTAAACCATATCAAAATAAAATACGACTTTTAGTTAATGTTTTGAGCATTTCCTTTCTTATCTTTGCATAGAACTGAAATTTTTAAAATCATAACATAAATTATAAGACGAGCGACAAGGTAAGAACCTCTCGAAATATAAGAATTTTGGAAAATCATGAGAGTTTCTTATTACCATAGAAATTTCGAGAGAATCATGTCACGAGAGTTAGTGTGTGTATTTAAAGAGTCCAAGGTCTTATAAATCTTACATAAAAATTTCACACTTTTAGTGTGGGTCTCAAGGCTTATATCTTGAGGGGAGCAATTCGATGCCGAGATCAATAGGTTGAAAGCCAGAAGTTGATGAACTCTTCAACACACCAACTTCATTGCATTTCAATATTAGTTACCTGGTTGCCCCGTCACTACATTCAATTCAAAATATAAATGCATCCATTTTATAGATCCTTACTATTTATGTGTTGTGTTCAACGTATCTATTTTCATTTATGTTGTAACTTCTTTTTCGCACATTCTGCACTCCCAATAATTTCAGGCCTTTATTGACACCCCACCATTACCTTAACCAACCCTTGCTCTCAGTTATAACGGGAGGTTATAGTACTCAAGAAGTTGTGTCAAATGTTATTTTTCTTTTTTGCTAATAATTAAGCCTGCCAAGTGCAAATTTTGAATCATATATAGTGTACATTTAGAATACTAAGTTATCTTATCTTTCTTATCAGTATTAAAATAGCTGATACCATGTGCCTCTATTATTATATTTAGTTTGGAAATGTTAATATTACCTGGAACACAGGAACAAGAACTTCTTTCTACAGTTCTGATCCATACGGCCCGTTGAGAAGATTAATATTACAGTTAATCTATTTTAATGTAGTATTACTTCTAAACACTACATTTTGTTCTCTATGCTTGTAACTAAAAAAAAAAAAGTAAAGGAACAAGAAAAAGACATTTCCTGCCAAAGCATAGGGGCATGGGATGTTATGATCTGACCAGATCTTTGTTCCCTTGAAAAGTGGTAGTCCTGTCATATGTGGATAACTCAACAGATATTCAAAATGCGAGCTTTATGCCTGTGGCTCCACGTTGCGAAGATAAGCTCAAGGACTAAATTTGTAGAATTTTAAAAATTCAAGCCCTGAACCCTAATAATCAAGTCCACTTGGATAACTTCTTTTATGAAAAACATACACTTTCATGCAACTTAATATAAGCAGGTCATATAGTTTTTCATTTATCTCTAGATGGGCCTGAAATTTCTTCCGACAGAAATGCTAGTATTCAAAACTTAAGCATTGCTTGTTCGGCATATATTGAAACTACTTCTGCAAATGCTTCTTCATTTACATAATACACCACTTTTGGACATTAAAATATTGTATAATGATTGCTTCTATGGAGCTATGTGTGCAATGATGCAAGTACCCATGCATTTCAAATGAGACCTAAAACAAATTTTGAAAGACTACCTATAAAAATGAGTTATATGTTAGATTTTTTCTATATATTTTTACTTTCATTAATATTAATAACAAAAAGCATTGACGGTAGGATTCAAGGTTATAAACCATGCATTATAATATTTCTAAAATCAGACTTGCCATCTCTGTCTGTTGATCATTACTATATTGAAGCTACTTGTTGCAGATTACCACAATTGAACTCACGATAAAGTATGAGCTTCTCCTGTATAATAACCTACACATTTTTTACTTTCAATGAATTTATGTGATGGTATGAATCAGTTTGATATTTTCCATTTGGTGTCCTGGAGTTACTGTCACCATGGGAAAGAGTCTGAGCATTGTAGCAATGTCAGGAAGCAGAATCCAGAATAACTTCTGTTAGGATCAATTTGGCCATCCTTTGTTCTTGGGGTGTTTTGTTTTTACCTTGTGTTCCATGTTGACAATAACAGAAGATAAGCTTTGTGCATTTAATGATTGATAATGGAGGACGCTTCCTTGTCTTCCTTGTGTTCTTTCATGTCTCATTTAGATACTCAAAATTATCACTATAAATAGTTATGTCTACAAATGCAACTCACTAGACCTTAACCAGCTATACCTGTGTTGAAGAGTTAACTATTTCAGTTGCCAATGGATTCAAACACATCAAGCTTTCTTTTGAACTCTTCAACTTTGCACTCAGTTTTCTACCAAGATAAACAAGATGACGGCATAATTGATCTGGGTCTCAGTCTCGGAACTGTTCAGCATGAAGCTTACCATTCCTCTAGCAACTGTATGTTCATTCTTTTAATCCTTCATCTCTTCTAACTTTTTATACACCCTTTACTCAGATATTTATCAATTACAAAAAAAGGTAAGCAGCATATACTACGACAAAAAATAGTCACGTATAGTTTAGTTCACTTCTATGATAGTTTTACTTAAAGATTATACATGACACGATTTTTTATTGGTTGATGATTTAAAATTTGTTACACTATAATATTACAGAAAAATTAAACTACATAAAAAAACCAGTTCAGTTTGGTCATGTGATAAGATTTTTGTATGTTGATGATTCATCTGATTGTTATGTTACCAACTTTGTTACCATGAAATCAACAAATAATTAACGTTCAACTAATAATTAATATAGTCTAATGAAATTATGTTTGGAATCAGTGTATGATGATGATCTTATGAACTGGCCTCAACCTAATCTGAACCTCAAGAACTCAAGCACAATGCATGCTAGACCTGTCCACGAAAATTTTGATGAAGAGATAGAGGGGGTCCAGAGCAATGAGAGATGGGCTTATGTTAAGGTTAACATGGATGGAGTTACCATTGGTAGGAAAATTTGTGTGCTTGATCACGGTGGATACTCAAGCCTAGCACTTCAATTACAAGACATGTTTGGTAGGCAGAATCAATAATGCATTATGCATGCACTTGCAAGATCTTTTTAATGTTTAGCATAATTTTTGTCTAACTGATAGTACCACTCAGGAAACCAATCTGCTACTGGATTAAGATTGTTCCAATCGAGATCAGATTACTCATTGTTCTACAAGGACAGACAAGATAATTGGAGACCTGTCGGTGATGTCCCTTGGAAGTAGGTCCCATTTTTGTTGCCCTAGTTCCACATTCCATTGCATGTCATTTTAACAACAGTACTTTAACTTGTTCCTTTTTCTCTTTCACTTGTTTTATCCCAGGGAGTTTGTAGAATGTGTGAAGCGGTTGAGGATTGCAAGAAAGAATTAATGGAGGCATTGTTTCTTGATCATCTACATATACACCTAAATTTTGTCTCTTTAGTATTAGTAGAAGTTAAATTAATCAAATTTGGTTAAGTAGTTTGGCCATGTAATCAAAGTTGATGGATTCAATTAGTGCACATGGTATTTTGGACAAGTTCTTCATGGAAACGTACCGTACTTGATTTGTAATCATTAAAATGGAATACCAATAATAATCACTTCACTTCAAAATTTCAATCAAAGCCTTTTAGGGTTTTCACTTGGTTGATGGGTCCATCTCTGTAATGTAGGTCAGTGCCACATTGTTGCATTAAATTAATACCTAGTAAATAAATAGCAATGGCTACAGGGACACATGTTATCCCTTGTTTCCCTCAAACTTCATGCAGAATTTGGAAATTACAGCTGTCTCAACTTGCTTTCACTTGGACAGTGACATGTTTTCTGCCATTGGCTTACATCAGAGTTCTTCATTCATACTCATCCTCTTTAATTTTGAATGTAATCATTAAGTTGTTTTAGGTAATATATCACTTTACAAGCTATGAATGGGGTCGAATCTGGCTAAAAATGTTAATATTTGCTAAGCAACTGAATCAAAATTTAGATTTCTATCATGATTGGTGTTGTGCATATTTGAAACGACATCAGATAATCATGTACAAGTAATAACGTCATAATAAACATGTCATTAATGTTTCGCAGTGCTTTAAATATGATTTTCTCCGACAGAAATACTTTTAAAATAAAAATGATTTTACTGGTCTATAAATTTGTTTGATTAAAATAGAAGTGTTTGATAAATAAGTTCTTGCATCACTTTTGAATTTATAGTTTATAATAATAATAATTTTTATTCTCAATATTACTTTACAAAATAAAAAAATTATGTAAAATCATGAAAATTTACCATTTTATTGATTTGTTATTTTATTTTAATAGTTAATTCAACAATCAATTTTATGAAATATTTTTTATTTAATAAGTTAATTTGACAAACTTCAGTTTTTAAGACAATAAGTTTCCAATTTTAGTATTTTTTTTTTCTACTTTAGCTAATTTATCTGCTACTTTTACCGATTGTAAGAAAGAATATAGATATACCATAAATTTTCTTTATTTTCCCATATTATGTGCTTTATTTTTATTAGAAATAAAATATATAATTTCAAAGTATTGGTGCTTTAAAATGCTAGCCCGCACGTTAAGAACGAATCAAATGATTATTTTAAAAGAAGTCCTTCTCAAATTTTCAACTATTATTGACATAACTAATTTTATAAATCTCCATATTTTTTACTACCGACGATAGAGTAAGAATCGGTTAACGTTATAGTATAATAACACTAGGAAAAAAAGAGGCCATTTGAAACATATTTTTTTTTGAAAAAGAATATTAATAATTATTGTTATATGAAAATTAATAGGTGATTATATTCTAATTTTAAGTTATAACTAAAGATAAAATAGAAATATAATATATGTATGTCTATATATAAAAGATATATGTATTTCTATATATAAAAGAAAATAATTCTTTTTATATATTTGTATACATATTTTTAATTTTGAAATATAAGTAAGAATAAAATAAAAATATAAAGAATAATCTTCTTTATATATTATTATAGCAAAATTGAAAGAAAACTGTAAATTTTTTTGTCATTGATGTCTCTTTCGAATTCATGCATTAATTAATCTTACTAATCATGTTTCGGAACACTATTAAAAAAATATAAAAGATCAAAATTTTAGAAAAAAAAACAAAAAAAGTTATTATTATTATTTTTTTCCGCAATTTTGAATAGAAATCTAGATAAAGTCTCGTATTTTCTGTTAAAATATTTTTCACATCTTTACTCTACCAAACAAATAAAATAAAATCCATATACTTTGGCGTCTTTCATCTCATTTCATTTCCGCTGAAATTGATGACACAGCCTTGAGTAACCAATATAAAAACCTGATACCAAAGTTATCTTTTAATATTGTTCTACCTTTGCCACCAAATTCACACTAAAACATGTCTGCATCAAGTCAAAGGAATGATGAAACAGACAAATTAGCAGTTAAACGGATATGAGAACCAAGAATTTTGCTGCTGTGTTTGGAGTTTCAGTCTTTCACCCATAATTGGCGCCACATCGTTAGGCCTTCAATTCCCAACCCCAACTACATCCTTTTCAATGCAAAAAAACCTAAAATTTGTTTCAAGGGTATCTCACAATCTTCTAAAATTTACAACTGTAGTCAGCAAAATATGTTGAAATAATGAGGAATACTTGGAACTCATAATTAAAAAAAGTCAGCAATTTACTCAAATTTGTGAAGTACAAGAAACTTAAAACAACTAATATATTTGTTAATCAACTCCTTTGATTTCTGATTTTACATCTCAGAATAATCAAATTGTAAAAAATTGAATGTGTCTGTTTTCTCCCACCATTCACCCATAGTTATCACTTGTCTTAATTCGGACAGCTAGGTAGATGTTAAGCTATGAAAATTTGACTTCGGAGCTTGCTACTTTTGTCTTTTGTTACTCTTTTTTCTTAATCGCAAAGTTTGAGATAAAAAAAAGGTAGAAGATGACCAATAAATACATAAACATACTACAACCTGTCGTATGACTCAGCTCATTCTTCCGTATAAAGTCTAAAAAATTTAAAAATCTCAAATAATGACATTTAAATATATATATTTTAAATTATAGTATATTTGATTAAAAATAATATAAAGCCATAACAAAAGAAAGTTAAAAAAAATCACCAAGATAAACAAGCAATAACAAGAGTGAAGTCCTTAAATAAATATAAATTAAGTGAATATTATTAATTAAGATGTTTTATTAGATTAAATACTGTTTATATAGAGTAATATAGTAGCAATAAACTTGAATTTATGTTAATTTGTTTGATGAACGATTTAGTAACGAAAGGGGCACCATCAAGAGTCACCAACAATTTTAATGGTACCTACCATAACGGTCTGATTAGTGACATATAGGTGTTAAAAATCAATATGATAGACATGTTTAACAACAATGAGACTTAAATAAAAATGTAACATTATTTGTTGGTACATCTACACCAATTTCTTAATAAGTTCATTAGCGTTATAGTGGTACATAAAGATTAAATATAGTGGGTCATCTACACCAATTATTAATTTTCACAAATCTTAATGTGAATAATGATTATTAACCTAGAATAACAAATGAATTATTGGTTTTGGTTGATTTTTTATTTTAAACTTCTTGCTCAAACTATCAACATCTACTAAAGTAATAAATATTTAATTACCACATACTTATTAATACATGTATTGTGACCAGAATTTGATCTACTTTCTTTAAATTTAAAAATTTAAAATGATTCTTAAATTATATGTGTGTTTTACTTTTTTTTCCAGTTAGATTTTGAGAGTGAAAAATTTTATGTTGTATAGAGTTCTTTTTAGATTTAATGAATAGTTTAACGATAGATATTATAGAATATTATGGAAGATAAAAACTCATCATTACTTTTCTTATCATCATGAAGAGATGAACGTTAATTAAAGTTAAACATGATGATATAAATGTTAATTAAATCCTAAACTTCATACACTAAAAAGTATGTTGTAAATTAAGTATTATAACTCCTCTTTTCTATCTTGTTATACCAAATCCTGTTTTTAGTTTCTATTCATTCTATTGATTACTGATTATATCTCTTTAAAACTCATGATTTATATTAAAAGTGACTTAAATGGCTTAACCAAATTACCAGAATTTTCCTGTTAAATGGGCTTAACTATCAGATCTCTAATCTATTAGTAGTGTTGTTGAGTCAATGGAAGTCTTATCTAATCTAGTTCATGACATTATAATATTTAATATATATTAAATAAAAAAATCACAAAATAAAAAAAAATAAAAGATAACAAATTGTAGGGACCTCGGAGAAAAATTACTATAAATAAAGTATACAAAATTGGAGAAAGAAAGCATAGTGGTAATTAAAGTCTTAATTGAAGGGTCTCTCAAACTTTTAGTAAGAAGAAAAATACTATATAAAAATTAGTCAAAGTAGCAAATGTAATTATTCTAATCCTATCATAATATCTTGATAAAACACTAATGATGCATGAACTTTTGAAGTGTTCATAGAGTGAGGAAGAATGAAAAAAATAATATTGTATATTTGATAAAGTGGAGAGAAAAAATATAATTTGTAACATCTACTATATTATTTTCACATATTTCAATTCATTTTTATATCCTCTTGCTCCTTATCAAATTACAAGATTATAAAAAAATATTTCTTACAACTCTTTTTTACTAAATAACTAAGGATTCAATTCTATTTCTTTCTAATTTTTTTTTTATCATGTTATGTATTTCTATTCCCATGCTGTTAGAGCTCCTTAAGAATAAAACGTCTAATCAGTTCGGTGGATAACACGTATATATCTATGTTTTCTTGGTGATTTCTGATGCGATAAGATCGTGAATAAGGAGCAGCAACTCTTTCTTCCGTCCTCATCAATGCACATGACAACAATAAAACCAAAATACTGTTCTTTTCACGCCAAGTGAATAAGAACTATCAGACATCTTTTTTATCAAGTGTTATTTTTATATAAAAGTAATAAATGTGAATATTGGACAATTTTTCCTGTGAAGATATAGATAGCCATAGATGCATGTGTTTGGAAGTAAAATCTCAGAATAACTGATATTTTTGCTCAAACAAATTCGATTTCTCTTCTAATATTCCAATTACAAGGATTCATCAGCTTGAAGACATTGTTAAACAGGACCAAGACAAGAGAGTAAAGGTAAAAGATTCACAAATGAGCTACATTCACAGTGCATAGCTTCTTGAGATTTCTCAATCAGAGGAAATACTCAATCTTTCCAAAGCATCAAGCACGTGCCTCATGGTAGGTCTCTTTTCAGGGCTGCTATGGACACAAGCCATTCCAATCTTCAAAACTCCAATAATCTCTTCCTCCTTATCTGCATCTTCAGCCAAGTAAGGGTCCAACACCTCCAAAAGCGGCTTCTTTTCCTCAATGCAGAACTGAATCCACTGAACAAGGTCCATTTCTGAGTTCCCCACTTGGACAATGGACGGTTTTCCTGTGATCATTTCCAACAATATCACCCCATATGAGTAAACATCCCACTTCTGTGATGGCTTCACCACTTTCAGTGCTTCTGGAGCCATGTAACCGTTTCCCAACACATTGGTAGTGACTTCAGTGGAGATGCTCTTTTGTCTTCCATGTTGTTTCTCCGCCGCCACTCGGTTGGATTGCAAGGTTGGCGACCCTCCAGCAATGTTTGCAAGGCGCCCAACTCCGAAGTCAGAAATGTGGGGTTCCATGTCGTGTCCAAGAAGTATGTTACTTGGCTTGAGGTCTCCATGGACATACTTTTTGGGGCTGAATTCATGCAGATAGACCAACCCTCTTGCGGTTCCTTTCATGATCTTCAATCGATAGGACCAAGAAAGTGGTGCAAATGTGAGAAGTCCAGCTTTCCCTGGAGATATAAAATGGAACCAGACAAACAAATGAACAAAAACTAAGTGTTAGGTTAGGCTCAAAGATCAGTCATTGCTACAAAAGTGTAAAAAAGGAAAATATTTAACAAAACTTACCATGAATTGCTGTATCAAGGCTTCCGTTGGCAATATAATCATATATGAGAAGCTTCTCATCAACAGACCAGTAATAGGCTCTCAGAGTTGCAATATTTGGATGTCTTAACTTCCCTATTGCTTCTACCTCTGTTTGAAACTCCTTAAACCTTTGAGAACCTCCCTCCCCCAATCTCCTCACAGCCAAAGCAAGCCCATCTTCAAGCACCACTTTGTACATAATCCCTATTCCACTCTTACCCAGAACAAAAGCTGAAGCCTTGAGAAGCTCATCCAAATCGAAAGTCACACGGGAATCTAATGGTACAAGATCATATTGCTCAACATTATTATCAGACAGGACCTCGGATTCATCCTTTCTGAAGCAGAAACACTCTTTCGTCCCTTTGCTTCCCTTGTTAACTCCATCTTCATCAAGATCCTGGTTAAAACCACAGACCCTTGAGTAGCAAAAAGAGAACAGCAAACCTAGGAGGCAAATTCCAATTATATCACCCACAACAATGCTAACCACAGCTACCTTACTTAGCCTTTTATTTTTCTCACTTCCCATGGAACCATTACCAGTACCATCGGCAGGGTAGTTATTTGGAATAAATGGAAACGACGAAGGTGAATTGGCAGATGGAGTATCAGAACCGCATGAATTCTTCAAAGGAGGACCACACAGACCAGGATTGCCAATAAAGGCAGTTGGTCCTCTGTTCATCAAAGCACCGTTTTGAGGAATCGGACCATTTAAATTGTTGAAAGTAAGATCAATGTAAACCTTCTCAGGCAGATTACCAAGGCTAGCTGGAATTGAACCACTAAAATGATTATGAGACAAGTCAACAGTTCCTTGCAGGCTTGACAGATTTCCCAAATCACTTGGAATTGACCCATTGAAGTGATTGAAAGAAAGGTCTAGTCTTTCCAGAGAAAACAAACCAGTGCCAAACCCATCTGGTAAGGAGCCAGTGAAATTGTTCCGACTGAGAACAAGGGCCTTGAGTCTCTTGCACTGGAGAATTGCAGCAGGCAGTGACCCATTAAAGAAATTTTGTGATAAATCTAGAGTTTGAAGGTACCTGAGATTCTGAATCTCACTAGAAATAGACCCAGAAAATGAATTGCCCAAAAGCACTAAGCTTTGCAGTCCCTGAGCTTCAAAGAGCTGTGCAGGCAAGTTTCCAAAAAGCTTGTTGTTCCTGAAGTTGACATGGCGGAGCTGGGAGAGAGATCCCAGAGAAGAAGGGAGAGAGCCGTAGAGTTTCCTCTTTGGGATGCTGATGGCGACAACATTTTGGTCCTTGCAAGTGATCCCATTCCATGAACAAGGGTTTTCATCAGAGAAATTCCAGTTACTCATGGACCCTTGTGGGTCTGTGAGCGACTGCTTTAGTGTCAAAAGTGCAGAGCCTTCGGCATTCAGAGAATGCACCAAAGGTGCAATAGAGTTGCAGCAAAGAAGGAAAAAGTAAAACGACAAAAGAAAAGGGAACATCTCTAGCTCCTCCAAGTAAGAGACCGTTGGAGCAAATCCTAAAGGAAAGGGAAAGAAGAAGGTAGTGAGCAAGGTTAGTGTAAGTGGTTTAGAGTTATGGAGAAGAGAAGAAAAGAAAAGAGAGGTGGAAAGACAGACAGAAAGACAATGCAAGCTAGGTTGTGGGTGGAGGGGAGAGAAAAGCTTATACAGTAAAGTGAGAAAAGAAGTGTTGAAGAATGGGAAAGCGAGACCAAAGCCTCGGGGAGGGTTACCAGGTTGTTGGTGAGAGACAGCGGAGAGAGAGAGAGATAAAGAGAAATAACTCACCACAAGACTATCATTCCCAATTTCTCCCGAGATATTTGTTTATATCGAAGTAAGACTATGTTTAACTAAAACTTACTTTAATTCTAAATTGTTAATTTTTAAAAAACACATTTTATAAAAAAAAAGTTTAAAATGTGTACAACAATACTTTATATGAATGCTAACTTTATTGCATTTTAACTAATTTTGTTTTTTATAAATGAATTACTTTTTATATAGCTTATATTGTCATGCTTTTATATTATATATTCCTCATTAAATATATGTTACTTTTTAGATTTTTATACTTAATTGTCATATTTTATATTGCATATTCTACTGTTAATATTATTTTATATATTAAATATTTTAATCAAATCTAAAATTAAAAATAACATATATTTAGTTAGAAATGTAAGTACTGCAAGACAGGTTGGGTGTGTCTTTTTATTCAACAAACCACGCTTTACATAACCTAATTATAGTTAAGTTGAATATAGTAATTAATAAAATATTATTAACTTTTTATATAGTTTAATATTTATAAGACAGAATAATGATTAAAACATAAATATCATCAATGATTCTTGAAAATCTTGGATTTTAGAATAATCATCATAAATATATTTTACAATTCATTAATACTTGATTTGATTGAAGAGATGGATTATGAAGGATTAAGAGAAAATTAATGGAACTTAAGTGGTTTGATTTAATTGAAAGATAATCTTAGTATATAATTGATTTGATTCAATTATGAAAGATTAATAAGTTATTTTTTTAAGTTAAAATATGCTTATAGTATATATTTTAAAGCATAAGCATTTTTTATTAGAAAAAAAAATAGTTGAAAAAAAATAAAAATGAACAATTTCTTAATATTAATTATTAATGTAAATATATTATTTATTGACTATAATAATTTAAAAAAGTAAGAAAAATCAAATAATAAATATGGCCATAATAGTCACTACATACAATACTCACAAATCATCCCCTTTCTCTCCATCTTTCAAATAGTTTTTTTTTTTCTGTTTCATTCAAAACTATATATATATATATATATATATATATATATATATATAT
>Ga0209489_107812_pt1 | contig 15421 bp, 7 predicted proteins | sample SiratrowhiteBW_FD_187527 | JGI IMG/M metagenome (GOLD analysis project Ga0209489, IMG submission 187527) | Root nodule microbial communities of legume samples collected from California, USA - Siratro white BW (SPAdes) (version 2) | ecosystem: Host-associated > Plants > Roots > Nodule | place: USA... | reverse complement strand
TGTAAATGAATTGTGGGCTTCTTTTAATGCATTTTTTAAAACGGAAAATAAAAAGTTTTCCTTTTTTGTTTATCCGTAAGTTTCTAGAAATTGGTTTTTCCTCTTATGATGTTTTTTTTTTTTTTTTTTTTTTTCATTTTGTCTGTTTCGTTTACCAGTGACAAAAAATAATAAGCCACGCTTCCAATATTTATCCGTACGATGAAATGGTAAGCTTATAAACTTGACGCAATTACGATAAGTTTTGTGCAAAAAGAGTTTTATTAACCTTAAATTTTATTTTAAAACTTAAATAAAATATGGTTTTTTTTGGATGACCTACTAATGTAGAATTTGACAAGCACCAAACATATTATGCTATCAACATGAAACCATCCCATTCAATAAAATATAAAATTTAGACTTTAAATTTGAATTAGGAATTAAATCTTAACATGACATAGTTTAGGTTTAACCCACAAAAGTTTCATGAAAAACTTTTATTTTTCCTTTTATCACCAATTTTGTTATCACCTTGTATCCTTTCCATTACATTTTTTTATCAACAGTCTCCCACCTTTTAAATGAATCTTTAAGAGAATAATTATAAGATTTGAAAAAAAAAATAACATTGAAAAACAAAACTATAACTATAAACTAAAAATTGAAAATTAATATATGTAACATTTCAAAAATTAATATCCCTACAATTTTCATCATGAAACATTCTCAATTTGTATACTTTTTTAATTTAAACTACAGAAAAATTAAAAATAATATAATAAACACTAAAAGTAAAGCAATAAATAATTGTCTTAATAAATATGCAACACTAAACGTATAATTTATAAATTACCAAGTCCTAAAATAAATTATTTTAAATACTTTATTAAATATTTTTACACTAGTGAAAATAACTTGTCAAGTCAGCAAATAGTTCATTTACTCGAATATTAGATTGTCTTATCATTCCTTTAAACCATCAATTAAATTTCTTTCATCTGAAAAGCTCTTAACTTAATTTGTCTTATTTATTTAGTTTCCCAACGAATCATTAGAAAAACGCTTTCTTTATTAAATAATTCCTCTATAATTTTGAATTTCTATTTAATTTCTCTTTTATGATTTTTTCATTAGACTTTTTAAATACAACTAGTTTTATATTTAATATTTCTATAACACGAGTTCCTCAAGTGTTCCCTTGGAGGAATCAAATGAGAAAAAAAAAGCAATAAATAAAGATAATTTAATAATAAAAAATATAACACTTAGAAAAACAAAAAATAGAAAACCATGAAATTTTTGGGTAATAAAATCTTAACCAAACCTATTCTATACTAGTTGGCAAACATCATCTTCTTATCTCACATTTATATGATATTTAGGAGCTTTCAATGTTTGGTAACTGGACACAGAAAAGGATATAAAAAGAACCAGACAGAAAACACAAGACAGTCAAAGGGAAGGAAAGCAGGAACGGCATCCTAAACATTGGAATTAACATTTTTCAATATATCAGAGAGACGTGATTGACACTACTGTTCCCAAGTATCATTCCAAAATTGTGATGAAGGTTAGGTTAGGTTTTCAAAAATATATGATAAAATAAAATGAGCTTTCATCATAAGTTAAAATCAATCTATAATCAACTTCCAGAAAAATTATATAAAAGAAATTCTATAAAAGTTAAATACTCAGGTATTGAAATTGATTTTAGTTTAAAGAAAAAAATTTAATTCATTTTACATTCTTATCTTCCGGTTTTAGAGGTAATCATATAGACATTTATTTAAACAAAATAGCACCATGGATCAAATGTTCCCCACCCTTCCATAAATAAACAGAAAAAGAAGACAACTTGAGATGAATATCATACACATTAACTTGCCTTAAAGTTGAAACAAAAAAAAAAAAAAAAAAAAAAAAAAATCACTAGAACATAGTGCAAGCATGTAGAAGCGAAAAATAAGGAATAAATCCATTGTAAACCAGAATTGTTCTCAGCTTTGTCATTCCAATTTAGAACAAAATCTTCCTACACTTCCTCTACCTTTAGGGGGATAGATGAGCCTCTCACTTCAACTACCATACTGAAGATTTTCATCTAGAATACTCTGAGCTGTATGGTTCAATCACAAATAGGGGCTGCAAGGAAACAAAACAAATCAAACCTAAATAACACTGAGCAAGTAAAATTTAATGGATGAGTTATTATTAATCAGGAGGATCTAGAATATACTCACAGCGTCAGTGCTTACAGGCATCGCATCCTCTGCAAGGATTTCAACTATGGTTCCTGACTGTTCAGCCTGTATAGTGCACAATTTTTAAGAAAAAAGATAGAAGAGAAAAACCACAGGACGATCAAGACAACAGAAATTATACAAACCGTACATTTCTCATTGACTTTTGATATGTATCACAATTACAAACCGATAGAAAAATCATCATATTGAATCCTATAGTAGACAATTATGTTTGATGAAAAGTTTGTTGTATGGAAGTGTCAACCATAATACACATCCTTCAATAATTCAGTATGTTTTGGCACTTCAATGTTGCATCTTGACCAAACAACAGAGTAGCTCTTTCGAATTAAAGTATTAAATGTAATATGCCGATTGATTTCAAAAGTTGTTTTCTCCTTGAGTATGAATTAAGAATAAATTACTAGTAGGACTTTTTCCTTTTTAATATTCTGCTTGGTTAAACATAATTGTCACATTGTATATACAAATGTGAAGAACCACAACCTGCAGAAAAACCAGCCACTTATAGGGAAACTGCAAGGAAGTCCAAAAATACTTTGATTCATACTTAGCTAATAAAATATAGAACAACTTATTTGCAATGAGATATGAAGAACGATAGGACCCTTGGTCCGGTCCTAATGGTACAGTAACAGTGTTTGGTTTTGATAATGGGTCAAGTGGCCAAATATTGAACTCTATACTATGGGGAAGGTTCTAGTGGGATGTAGAGGAGCTGAGTTGCAGATTGTTAGCATGTATATAGAGGGCAGAACATGGTTACTGCAATCAAGCGGAGGAGGTTCATTTTGGTTATTAGCCCTTGACTGGGCAGAGAAAGCATTTTCTCTGAGGAGCTTTTGCTCTTGGAGAGGGAGTGATTATTGTATCTGCTCACTGAGCTTGTTTTCAGATTCGATAAAGCCCTCATGTCCTAATTTGGTTCCACCTGCTAGATCCAAGGGAAGATTGATACCAAATTTCAAATTATGAATATGTATACTCAAGTGATAAGGAAAAGTATGGAGGATGATAGAAAGTGGTTCAAATTAAGCTCACAAAGAATGTACAACTATTGATGAATAGAAAGAATGCACAAATTCCCTGGATTTTTGAGAGGTCCAGGACTCTCACTGGCTGACTAACTCCTCCTCTCAACCCTTCTCACTATTCATATGCAATATGACTATTTATTTCTTCTAACCATCTCAGCTTAACTGGCCATGGAAGGTTCTCAACTAATAAATCTATCAACACAGACCCTCTAAACATTTACCTTGTCCACAAGGTTTTTCAGTCTCTGACAGCTGAAATAAAGTCCATTCTGCGTCCTAGTTGGTTGAAACAGGATGTCCACGATCTCATACCGGTTGATAGAACTAGTTCAGAATCTAGAAGAAATTTTTTTATTGATGAACCCTAAATCCCAATTGTTGTGCCAATGTGTAACAGCATCCTTGGCCAGGGTAGAAGATACAAATGAATGATTTCCCTTAATATCCAAGTTCTCAACCTCCCCTCTTTAATTATACACAATATGCCTTATTTCTTCTACTATCTCAGCCTGCCCAACTAATCTAATTAACTCCTAACTAAATACTGTACCTGTCAGAAATTAGATAACCACAGCGTTTGCTCATTTCAGTGCTATCAGGGAGAAACATCAATGTTTTACAATGAAACTGAAACGATCAGAGAAAAGGATTGAGACAAATAAGCCACAAACTGGAGAGCAATCTAAAGTCATTATAGCGATTGAAGGGGAAAAACACAACCACTGAGGTCAACAATGAGAAAGACATCACAGATGTGGAAAGTGGTGTTGCAGAGAGTTTGATAAAAATGAAGAAATCGCAATAAATTGGCTGTGTTGAAGAAGGCATTGTGGCCAAAACTGAGTAAGAACAAATCAGGGGCCACTAAAACAAAAACACCAGGAATCATGTTGTCAGTGGACACAAGCCAACAAGTGGAGGTACTCTGCTTCCATCTTCACCAATTAGGAAGATAATCGCACCATGAAATCCAGAGAAAAAGGTAAGATCATTATCTGTCATATAGTGAAGTCTGAAATAATTGAAGCACAAGTGGAAGGTAAACTGATACAGATAGACTAGAATCAAGGTTATCAAAGTGAGATTCAAATTGTGAACTAGAAGACCTACATTACAAATTGTGAAATGAATCTTATTACAAATCATAAGATACATAATCCATAATTAAAAGAACAAAAATTATTTTCACATAATAAAATCTTCTATCCAAACATCTCCCACCAGATTGATTGCCTCATATTGTCCACCCATACATTTTCTTACCAGTTATAATACAATTCATTCAATAACTTCCCCAGTAAACTAACAGTAAAAGATTTGAAAAATCATATTCACTGCCAAGCTTGAAGAGAGATAGGGGAAAGGGAAATCCACAATCATGACCAAATCACCATGCTATTTCTACTCCACATTTAAACACTTTCTTCAATTTTTATTAGCTCAATTTACTTTATAAAGAGGTGAAAATGAATTGCATATGTGCCGATAATCTTTATTTTTACATTCCGCTGTTTTATCCATTACTAATCATTAATTGAGAATTGAAAAAGGTTCGTTTTGCAAAAACAGGATCATATATTTATCTGGATTACAATAATTAATGTTTTATATTAAGTAAATAAGTGTTAATATGATCCTTACAAAAAGAAAAGGAAAATGCAAATAAAACTATCCCTATTCTATGGTACAAGTTCTAAACTCTAGAGCACCAAATTCAACATTTTGATAATGCCAAGAGAAATCATAGGTGCATGACAAATAAGGGATGCAGAATTCACTAATTCAATTAACAGTTGCAAATAAAAACAAATGTAAAACCTTTGAACTTACTTCTATTTCATTCATTAATTTCATTGCCTCGATGATGCATACAACTTGCCCATTCTTGACTTTGTCTCCAACCTAAAGAAAAAGCACCTTGCATCAGGGTGCAAAAAACATTATACGAAAACATTAAATTATGTAATAGATAGAATCTACCTGCACAAAGGGAGGTTCACCAGGTGCAGGACTTCGGTAGAATGTCCCTGCGATAGGAGATTTAATAGTTGGCAGTGATGATTCGCTTGACTTGGGAGCAGGGGGAGATGTTGGTGTAGCAGTTGGAGGAGCTGGAGTAGTTGCTGATGTTGGTATGACAGGTGGCGGTGGAAGGGGTGAGTATACCACCGTAGGTTGAGGAGCAGGTTGCAGCTCAGGCATAGCCTCCTTTTTCCTGATTGTTAGTTCAATGTCATACTGCTTCATCTTCAACTCCGCAATGTCCCTTGAATCAACAAGCCTGCAGGAGAATATTGGACAATAAGGTTTCCGCAGCTGATTGCACCACTTCAATCATGCAGTGAAAAACTCATATAACGGCTATTGCTAATAGAAAGAAGCAAGACTGAACTTACTTGACAAGACTTGAAACTTGAGTAATAAACTGAGAGATCGATTCTTGAGTTGCCAAAACTGAAGATGGTTCAGCTGAAGGTTTTGCCGGTTGTTCCTCATTTGATTTGGCCTTGATAGGAGTAGCATTGGAGGAACTGTCAAGGGCAACCTTGATGAAGCCAAAAAGATGAGACCAAAAAATGTCACATGAGTAGATTTTAACAAAATTTACACGTTTAAGCAATATTTGGAAGAATTTATCTGAAGTTAAAATAAATTAAGCATCTCTCATATACTTAAATCAACTTATGCATCTATAAATGCTCAGGAAGAAGTTTATTCAAACAACAGTAAATGACAATCCCAATTCTACCATTTTCTAACGAATCATTATAAATCCACAATTTTCCATTCCATCTCAGGTACCCTCCTCTTCAACAAATTCACAATTTTCCATCTAAGCTGCCCTCTTCACCAAAATCATATTTTGAGATCAACCATAGATAGACAAATACACTAAATAGTAATTCAGTAAAGGGAAGAGTGATTACATCATTTAATTGCGCCTTAAACCTCGTGAAGGACACCGAATTGCCAGGCTGCACATAAAATCAGACAGATAAATGAGTAGTGCCATAACTGAAACATCAAAACAAAATATAAGACATGCGTGTGTTGTTTTTGCAACATGGAAGACAACGTTATCAGAAAAAGATAGAATTTTGTGAATTGTTGAGACCTAAATTAAGTGAGAGGGTGATAGAAAAAAACAACCTTGGTGGGGGGAAAACGCAGGTTGTTGGGCTTAGGAGAGAGGCGAAAAGAGTGTGTGAGAGGGAAATTGGTGGCGGCTTTGGTCGCAGGTGGCAACGAGGAAGAGGATGCCATGTCGTTGGTTGTCGGAAAAGAAGTGAAAGAGTGTGCAGAGCAGAGATGAAAGGAAGCGAAGCAAAGAGTGATGGGTGGAACAGTGACACACGGCGCACATCCACTGGCCCTTCTTCAACCCCTCACTGTCACTGTCACATTTTTAATTAATGTGAAATTATCTATAACTTTTTTAAAAAGTATTTGGGCCTATAAATAACATAATATCAAAAATATCATAAATTATAATAAATACTAGTTTTTTAAAAAATAATTTTATATAAGATGGGTAAATAATTATTCTATATATATGTATATTCATTTTATAACTTTTTTCCTTGTGAAACAAATTTTGACATTTTAGTCTTTGTACTTTACAATTTTACTTTTACAAGAAGATCCTAACAATTTAACATTGGGTTTATTTTATCATTTACACAAAATTTAGATCCATGCAATTTGAGTTGACTGTTCCCACGGGTAGACCAGACTGGTTTGACAAAGTGGGATAACTGAGTTTCTATCAATCAACCATTGAATTAGTTAACCCAATTTGATTTTTTTTATAACTTTTTTTTTGTTAGATTTAATATATATATAATTAATATCTTGTATTTTATTTATTATTTTATATGTTGTTACTTTATTAAATAAACATTTTAAATTTAATTATATTTACCAAATTAGGTTACATATAATATATTTTAATGTAAACAGGTCCACTATTTAATCACTAACATTGATATATCATTGATCATGTTGAAACAAATGATTTAGAATTCATACTATAAATAATTTATTTAGTTGACTATGAGAAAAATCATGCTACATATAAAAATAACAGTATTTTTATAATTTATCATGTAATATAATTCCATATAAATATAATTTTAAATAATAATATATTCATAATAATAACAATAAAAATGTTTGTTTTAAAATTGTTTAATTTTAAAATCTATTTTGTATTTACCATCATTATCCTATAAAATTCCAATCACTTTTAAGTTTTAATTTTCTAATTTTGCTCATATGATTTATATTATTAGAAGACCGGTTATCCTGTATAACAACAATTCAGAATTTTCTTAGGTTATCCTGTATAACTATTCAGAATTTTCTTAGTTTTTGATCGGTAAATATCTTTAGTTATAGAAGAATTCTTGCATGTACTCTAATGGTAAAATTAATTAGTATAGTTTTGAATAAGAAAAACCTTACTTTTTTGTCTTTGACATGAATCTCTATTTATAACGTTGATATTGGATCTCTTTTGTGGGCCTAAGACTCATATCTAGATGTGTCATTATTGGATAAATTCTTCCTGCACCCTAATACACTTTTCCTGCACCCTAATACAAATATTTTAATTCCATAAATACTCCAGCACACCCATCCGGTTCATAACGTAAAAAAAAGAAAATCGGATGGCATCTCATCCGGATTTTATTTTAACATCTGTTTCCAAATCTTTAATTAATCCTTAAAACAAACAATAAGTAAGTAATTTTTGGTGTTTATTAGCAATTAGTAAGTGATATTGCTTATTAGAGTAGTTGATTTGAAGTTTAGGCGTTGTCGACGATGAACAGAACAATTTTCCAATTTGATATATGAGAACCGGATGGGTTCCATCCGGTTCTCATTTTGATTTGGAAATGAGAACCGGATGGCAGCCCCATCCGGTTGTCATTTCAAAATCAAAATGACAACCGGATGAGTATGTCATCCGGTTGTCATTTTCAAATAAAATGATTTTTTTTTAAATGACAACCGGATGGGGGTGTCATCCGGTTGTCATTTTATTTTGAAATGACAACCGGATGGGGATGTCATCCGATTATATTTTTTTTGAAATGTGAACCGGATGGGGGTGTCATCCAATTCTTATTTTTTTTCCTATATGAACCGGATAGGGTCAGTTGTGGAATTAAAAATTTATATTAGGGTGCAGGAAAAAGATATTAGGATGCAGGAAGAATTTGTCTCGTTATTGTCTGAATAATCACGTATTAATTCAGCTTAAGATATCAGAGTATTTCACGATCATTTGATTCACAACTTTTAAAAAAATAATTTTAAATTGTGACATGTTAGTCGGTCGATGTTTGTAAGCGGTCGGATATTGAGATAATACAATTTAAATTAAAATTTTGAAAATAAAACTTTCATCATTTTAATTATTTTAATTAAGACTTTATTATTGTATATTTTTTTTCTATTGTATGTTAAACGACCTCAAAGCAACATTTTCATAATAATGTAATTTTTAAGCTAAAGTTCTAAAAATAAGTAATTTTTTTTAGTTTTCAAAATTAGTAAGTCGTGTTAGATTAATACAAAGTTATGATTTTAATTTTGCAAAACTAAAGTTGTAAAAGAGAAGACCATGTCTTTGTAAATTATGAAATGGTGGAAGAGATGTATGACTTTACTTAATATTTTAATTAAAACTGTCTTTATCTATTATGAGTTTCACCTAAAATTGATCAAGTTGAGGCTGTTAGGGCCATTGACAAGTTTAGCATTAAAATACACTAGATCGTTCAATTATTTTAATCAAATTTATTGACAAATTTAGTGTATTTTAATATTAAATTCGTGAATTAATGTAATAGGTGAAACTTATTCCATGTAAACAGTTTTAATTAAAATATTAAACAAAGTTAAGATCATTATACACAATATCATTATTTACAATGCCTTCATCCCATCATTCGCAACTTCAATCTTAAGAAATTAAAATTGTTCTAAAGAATTGTGCTTACCTTTTAAGAATTAGAAAAAAAGTTGCCCATTTCATAAATTTTCGTTTTAAAATTTACGTTATTATAAAAATTTTACCAATACTAGTAGGCTTGAAAAAAAAAGTTTATTTATGAATCAAATATAACTATTTTATTTCTACCTTTAAAATAACTTAGACACTAAAAGTAATTATTAATAAGCATATATCCCAATCATTGTAAATTTAAATTCCAACCCACATAATTAACACATTTTTTTGTCACAAATATATTATACATATTTAAAATCATGTATTTAATATGAGTTTTAATTATATAAATGCAAAGAAAGGTTAAAAGTAAAACACTATGGTAATAAGTTTTTCTATGACCACCTTATTTTATAGTTGTGGAGAAAAGGTTAAAGGCTGGTTTACTTGAACTGCGGCATAACACCGTCATAGTTGGAAAAAAGAGGGTCGAACCAGATTGTGGTCGGTGCAGAACAGAGACGAAGAAAAATGGCTATGGCTATGAAGGCCACGCCAATCACGGTTGCGGGTTTCGTTTCAACAAAATCTTCCACTCTTCCACCCTTCAAATCATCGTTTCTCAGTTACCGCTGTAAGTCCCTACCTTTGTTCTAACCCATATATGATCACGTGTTATCATTTTTGTTGTTGTTAATTTTCTTCACTTCTCATGTAATACATGGGAAGACACGTCTTTTTTTCATCCTTTGATTCACCCAAAAGCTGGCCACGATTGTGAAGGCTGAAAAACAAAATAGTTTGCATGTTTTAGAGCCCTTTTTGATGGCAGAAATTTCATATCTCTAATGTAAGAAAACGGGTGGTCGTAGTGAATGTAAAGGTATAATTTTTATGGTGAATTAGCATAACTGAAACTTGATCATATGAATGGGGTCTTGTTGCAGATGGAGCACTGGAAGTTCCTGGTATGAGGGTATCCTACTCGGATAGATTGAAATGTAATTGTCATGGTGGCGGTGCCCTTGGTACTCAAATGAATCTTTTTAGCAGATTTGCTAGAGTTATCAAGGTAACCTTAGGATATTCATATAGTTGAGATTTTTGTTTTGATTCATAGATAACATATGGAATTGATCTTTTTGTATTCCCTACTTTTGCTTAAATTTTTACTATATGTTGATAAGTTTTGGATTAATGCAGTCATATGCAAATGCCATTCTAAGCTCCTTTGAAGACCCCGAGAAGATATTAGAACAAGCTGTGCTGGATATGAACAATGATTTGATAAAGGTTCGCCAAGCTACAGCACAGGTATGGGATGAGTTATTGTTTTACTCACATTTATTTTTTGTGTCCCTTTATCCTGAGAGGTCAATTTATTATTTCACTTCCAGTATGGGTTTTACTTTTATTCAATTCGTAAAAAAGGGCACTGCTAATGTTCAAGGGTCTGGTGGATACTGAGCTGAATGAATGTTTTCAATAAACATGTTTATTTTCTTTTCTCCAGGTTCTTGCATCTCAAAAGCAGTTAGAAGGAAAGTACAAATCTGTACAAAAAGCTTCTGATGAATGGTATTCATTTTTCATAATTTTCTTTGGTTTAAAGAACTTCTATCTTTATTTGCACTCATCATTCATTGTTTGGTTGTTATGCTCCTTCTCTTCCCTTAATAATAGGTATCGGAGGGCACAACTTGCTCTTCAGAAGGGAGATGAGGATCTTGCTCGTGAGGCACTTAAGAGAAGGAAGTCGTATGCTGTATGCCACTTTCCTATCTGAAAGCTCTGTTGTATTTGAGATTATGTGTCATAAATGTGAATAATATGCATTATGTATAGATCTTGACTTGTGATGAACAATTTTATCTGTACACAGTTCCCACATTATTTACAGTTCTTGTCAATAGATGAAAAAGGAAAGGGCACCGTTGTTAAATCTAATCTTCTACATTGAGTTGGTTGTAATTGGTTTCATTGCTGTTTGCTAGTTAAACTTGGTCACTGTGGGTTTCTCCAACTTTTCTCTTTTTTGTTTTCTTTCTTTCCCTTCTGTTTCAAATATTTGCTTTCTTAATGGTTTTGAAATTTATTATAGTAGTAAGGAAATATTTACAGTATCAGAGGCACTATAATTTTTTTTTAAGGGAATCTCTAAACAAGCAGTGATTAGATTTATTCAATTGGCAAAGATCTTACTAGATTGTGCACTAGTTCATGTTGTTGTCAAAGAAACACACTATATTGATACAGCTTGTATGCGTATGATTCTTCTAGCCGGGGAATGGTGTCTTCTGAATTGTTATAGTATTTTTTTGTGATTGTATTTAGTATGATGATTGTTAGTTGACAAAGATGGCTTGTGATAAGTGACAATTGGTTGTGGTTGTTAATAGAAATCCTTAATACCTGTCCCTAATTCTAAAATATCTTCCCTACTTTTGTACTGAAAAAACTTTAAATATATATTAGTGTTACTTCTTTTAATCAGCCTTTTTCTTGGCTTTACAAGGTCACTCACAGCTCTTGTCTGATGAAAACGTTCCTGCATTGTCATAGATATAGACTCAGAAACCTATGGCAAAGGAATAATTTTATGATAGCTAATGACAACAGATTTGCATACTCATTTTTTGTGTTGTTTTAGTTATTGTAAACCCTTATGAACATAAAACAAGTTGTTTGACTTGGAAGAACGTTGGTTTCAAACGTTGGTTTCTGCCTTTTGCTTTGTGTCTCCGTGTGTTTGCAGACTCGTTTATTACGTATCTGAGTTGTTTAGGACTTATTGGTCATTATGAACTGAAAAGAGTTGTTTGGGTAGATTGAAGTATAATATTGATTTCTGCCCTTTGCATTGTGCTGTGTGTGTGCAAACTCATTTATTTTGTGTCTGTGTTATAACTCATTATAAATTGAAAACAAGTAGTTTGGGTATATATATTGAAGTTGATTTCTGCCATTTGCATCATGTGGTGTTTACAGGAAAATGCAACTGCTCTGAAGACGCAGCTTGATCAGCAAAAGAATGTTGCTGATGATCTTGTGTCCAAAACACAGGTAAGTTGCCATATTTTATGTTAAGTTTGACACTGGTGACCATTCCATAACTTTCCAAGGATATAATACCTTAGTTAGCTCGCATTCTATCTTTTATTAATTTAAGTTATTTTCAATTTGAATTGAATGACAAGGAGGAAAATGTAGAGGTGTGAGGTAGTTTGACAGCTTAAATGGAAGACAAAACGAAAATGAAAACAGAACTAGGGAAGTGGAGTGAATTATGAGAGAAAGAATTGAAATCAGTAGTAGTATGCATGTCGTCATTTGACGAACTTCAATCAATTTACAATTATACTATTTACATATTAATTTCGAATGGTAGAAGTGGAAGATGTATGATTCCCATTGTAATAGTAAACCACTTTTTTATGATTCAGCTCTATATTGCAGTATACGCATATGTATTTCCTCTTGCTTAATCAAAACTTCTTGCTGCCACTTTAAGCTAGTGCTGTTTGAACAAAGAAATACGTTTGTCAGACTATTATTGCATATTATTGATAATGCTGAGTTCTTTTACAATCAATTCGCACTTTTTGGTGATAATGTTGGAGAAATTTGTAAGACTATTTTACATCTTCTTTCCAACAGCTTTTGGAAAGCAAGATACAGGAGGCAAAGTCAAAGAAAGATACCCTCAAAGCAAGAGCTCAGTCTGCAAAGTTTGTCTTTGGCTCATCTTACATTATTTAAAAGTCATGGTTTGTCCATCACCTTTGTTCTTCTAAATTGCTAATTCTTTTTCTTTTCCTTAGGACTTCAACCGTAGTCAGTGAGATGGTGGGCAATATCAACACAAGCAGTGCCCTTGCAGCTTTTGATAAGATGGAGGAGAAGGGTTAGTTTTCTTCTTTTTTTAATGCTCTATTTAAACCCTTTTGAGTGCACCATATGGAAGAAACGGTTCCATTCAGTATCAATAGTTGACAGTGCATACATCTTGTAAATATATTTCAATCAAACCTTACAAACTTATTTGACTTTATTTTTCCAGTATTAACCATGGAAGCTCAGGCAGATGCATTGAATCAGTTGTCTACTGACAATCTTGAGGGGAAGGTAGTATAACTTATTGTTTATAACTAAGCTTTATATCTTTTAAGATCATTTTATTCTTGAAACAAAAAGGGATTGTTTTATCTTGAAGTTTTCGGTTGTACATATATGGGACATGCCGAATAGAGAAGTTATTGATAAGAAATCACAAACAACTAAAGCTGGCCTGTGCTATTATTTCCCTGAACAAAAGCTTCTTTATTTTTATTATTAGCAATGCTGCACTTACGTACAGATATATGTTTGTGTGTGTTAGAAGTGGATCTGAAATTCATGGAACTCTTCCTATGGATTTATTGTATACTATGGTTTATGGTTGTTACTGCAAAACATTCATGAATTAAATATCTATTTATGTACTAATAATAATAATAATGGTGGTTTTTCATTGTCCTCATAATAATTTGCATTTTGCAACAACAATTGTCTTTCACTGTTTTGTGCAACTTTTTCCGAGGAAACCTATGTGTATGGTTGAATTCTTTCCCTCACACAAAACAAAAGAAATGTCTTAAGTCTCACTCTGTCGTTCACAGTTTGCGCTGCTGGAGAACTCTTCTGTCGATGATGATCTTGCAGAGTTAAAGAAAGAATTATCTGGAAGCTCTAAGGTGTTTCTCTATCTATGACTGTTTCACTTTATCTACTATTTACCAACACAAACTCTTAGAAGTAGCAATTTTTATTGATATGAAATTCTCTCTCTCTCTCTCTCTCTCTCTCTCTCTATATATATATATATATATATATATATATATATATATATATATATACATATAAATGTATATATACATATAAATGTATATATATAAGTAATCTAAGACTGAAATTTGTATATTCATTTTGATTTTTCTATTTGGCAGAAGGGAGAACTTCCACCTGGAAGAAGTGTTTCCAGCAACAAAGAATTTCCATTCCCTGACATGGAGCTTGAGACAGAGCTTAATGAGCTTAGAAGAAGAGCAAGGGGGTACTAGCCTCTAGCTTCTCCCTTTTCTACACTTCACTTTTTCTGGACAAACAATTGCTGTATTTTACCAGCTTTCATAGATTTTTTTTTTTTAATTATTCCTTGTTAATAATTAGTTATAAATGTGGGCTTAGTTCACTCATTTTGTCAGATCAAGTTTTTCTTTGGCCACTATACGTATTAAGGTCTGGTCTCCATTTTGAGTCCTTTAATTAGAAATCGGAAACATTTGTAAATACTTGTTTAGTGCAGCAATCATATACATGAAGTGCTTTGGTTAGGTAACAAGCTATTGCAAAATAATTTGCCACTATTGTGATGAAAGAAAAATGTATCACTGGAGTATCTTCTATTATATTCATATTTTCCGAGCTTTCCAGCATTATTCAATTTGAACTAATAAACTTAAACCATGTGTTACCCCCAGTGGGTGTAGTTTTATCATTGGCATTAGCTTTGTTAGAGGCTACAAAATGATAGAAGCTATCAAATATGGACTAGACTTATACTAAGGATTACATATTAGAAACTAAATTGACTAATTTTAAATATGTATTTATTACTTTTCTAATTTTAAGAACTGTTTTGGTAATGCTTCACCGATTTTAGAGATTAAAATGGTAGATTACTCTTATTGATGGACAGCTATTTTCTTTACGGATAAGTATGGTCATTTATTTTGTCGCTTAAATTACGTAGTATCTTTCAGTTCTGATGCTAAGAATAGGCTAGAAGTTTGTTCCGTATTGTCAATCATCAAAACAAAATATGTTTCAAAATCTTCATTGGTTCATATAACCTATGACATCATGAACGCTATAAGCTTAGTTTGTATTAACATGGTGTTATGTGTTACTTTTAATTTTAAATTACCAAATTCATGTTTTCTTAGAAAAAAAAATCAAATAGGTAAAGTAACAAGTTTTACTCATTCAATATTGAAGGGGAATGTTCCAAGGAGGAAAAAAATAGTTTTGAAGGAGTAAATTTATAGTTTACTCAAATATTAATTTTATTTTTCAGAGTGGGCCAGGGAAGCCCAATCAATGAAGTGGATTGATAAAGCCCTAGAGATAAAAAAAAAAAA
>Ga0209489_107811_pt1 | contig 15421 bp, 5 predicted proteins | sample SiratrowhiteBW_FD_187527 | JGI IMG/M metagenome (GOLD analysis project Ga0209489, IMG submission 187527) | Root nodule microbial communities of legume samples collected from California, USA - Siratro white BW (SPAdes) (version 2) | ecosystem: Host-associated > Plants > Roots > Nodule | place: USA... | reverse complement strand
GTTCCTACTCGGGAACACAGCTTTCACTTGGTTGTCAAAGAAGCAACCCATTGTAACTCTATCAACCTGCGAGGCCGAGTATGTGGCAGCCTCCTAGAGCGTGTGTCATGCAGTTTGGCTTTCAAATCTGCTAAGGCATTTGGGAATAATTAAAAAAGAAGGGACTGTGATTCGAGTTGACAACAAGTCGGCGATCGAGTTGGCAAAGAACCCGGTCAATCACGGAAGAAGTAAGCACATTGACGTCCGTTTTCATTTCATCCGAGAACAAGACAGAGAAGGGAAAGTCAAGCTGGAACATGTGGAGAGTCGTGCCCAAGCTGCGGACATGTTCACCAAGCCACTGCCAACCACATTGTTGGAGAATTGTAAAAGGCTGATTGGAATGAGAGATAGAAAGAGTATTTAAGTTTAAGGGGGAGATTTGTCATAAAATAAACTTAAAATAGGAAGATTGTTTTGCTATTGTCGTTTGGTATTCCCAGATTAGCATTAATATTTTTGGGGCATGCGTGGTAGGACTATTTATTAGGACTCTTGATCTATCTTTGGTATTCGAAGAGGCAAACCTTTTTGCCTATATAAACCATGTAAGTTTGTATGGAACATATACAGAAAAGAGAGATTAGAGAAACTTTGCATTGAAATACTTACCTTCTTGTTGCCAACACATACCTCCCAACCTTGAAAAGAGTCATGCGTTGCTCTCCCATGCACCTCCAAATATACGTAGCCATCACCCTCAAGAAATCCATAATACTTTCCTCTCTCTCGCTCTCCCATTGCACCTCTAGAGTCACGTCCCTATGCCACAGAACATCCACCAACCACCATTACCTTCTTCTCCTCTCCTATTACGCATTATAACGCCATCAATGGTATTTCCATAGTCACCTAAGCCTCCTTCATTTTCTTCGTTTCCTCCACGTCTTTCCTTCTGTCTCGCTGCGCCTCATAAGCCCACTAAACTCTTCTTCATCAACACACCCATGCACTGCCGTAACTCTGTACCTTGCCACATGCATCGCCGTCGTCACTCCATGCTACCGCCGACATCGACGGTCCCGTGGATGCTTTCCTGCCATCACTTGCGCCAGCCAAGTCCTCCCCTGCCTCGAAGGGGAGGCTCCCATGGTCTCCTAAGGCGCGCATGTGCGCCACCAACCCTATTGGGTTAGTGGGGGTGCTCCCTACACCCCCTGTATTCCAGTCTGCACCTACCACACCTCCCAATTCCTAAAACACCCTTGTCATTAGCAACTGGGCTTGCTTCCTGCACCTCCATCAATTAAAGTTTACACTTGCAGAAATCCAAATTCCAAAAATACCCCTGGGCACTGCTGGGTCTTGATTTGTGTGTTTGTTTCCTGCACCTCCACTAACTAGAGTTTGCACCTACTGGTGTTTGAATTCCAAAACTGCCCTTGGCTAGTTTTCTTTCTTCTTTTTATTAAAATATATATATATATATATATATATATATATATATAAATCTTTTTTTAATAATGATAATGTTTTAAAAGTTTAATTTTAGGTTATGATTTTTTCTAAAAAAAATAATATAATAAATAAATATCAATTCTTGATTTAAGTTCTAAATGACCGCACACGTCATGCGGAATTTAATTTAAGAAGTTTCAATTTTCGTTTGGGATTATCAAAAGGCCGCATGCGTCTATGATATTCCGAAATGAAATGAAATTTTCAAAATTAATAAAAATATATAAAAATTCAAAAGAATAAAATGTCAAGTTTCTCAAAACAACTCAACTTTTTTTTAGAACTACGTATTCCTTGATTCTTCACCCATTAAGGATGTTGATACGTAGGAACAAGGACAATCCTTGTCGGGTCCTTTAATTTAAAAAATTATTATTTTGTTTTTAATTGCATTTTAATTATATTTTTGGGAAAAATAAATATTTTATAAACCACATTTGATTTTGATCATTTGATTAAAGGTACTGTCTTAGGACAGGCGCTGTGGGATGCTAATACCTTCCCCACACGTAACCGACTCCCGAGCTCATCTCTAATTCGCAGACTTTTCCTTATTCTTTTCTTGGTTTTTCCATTGTTTTCCATAATAAACTATGGTGGCGACTCCATTTCTTTCTTTTCATTAGTTTTTATTTCTTTTATTTAGATCGTCATACCCGTCGTGATTTTAGGTCGCGACACAGTTTTTTTTTTTTACTTTAAATATAGCATTTTGAATGAATGTTGACGTGATCACATATAACATGGATATAGTTCAATTTATTGAATTAAGTTTAGATTGTTTATTTATCTTTTATTGATATGTTCATATTCAAATTTACCGTAATAAATAAATCAGAGTCTGACTATTACATAATGCAATGTTGACCATTATTCATGCCTTGCGTGAGAATCGTTCCATCATCCTACAAAGAATTTCTATCAAGAAGATCAAGTTCTTTGCTTTCAACACATTGAACATGTATTACATGTGATCGTTTTAAAACATTATTCATATCATGATTGTTTTTATGAGGTATAACATCATCTATAACTGGTAAAGAGGCAAAAGAATTGGAAAGAGACAAACTCGCATAATGATCAAGATCACCCTTAAGAGAAGTTTGCTTATTTTGATCAATAAATAGAAAGGTTCAACCAGACTTGACATGCCTTTAGGACTATCATCATGAGCAAAACCTGAAGAATGGTGAACTTTCACCGCCACAACATCAACAACAACATCTCTATTAAAAGAAGACTTAGGAATATATGTTATGGAGACCCAACACCCTTATGATTATTTACTAAAATTTTTGGCACAAATCGTTGTTTAGTTTTTAAACTTTTTTTTATGAAGCTCTTCCTGTTTATTATGTCTACAAGAAGAAAGCTTATGACTTAACATTTTACAAAAGAAACATAAAGGAGGAAGTCTTTCATATTCAATATTCGCTATAAAAGCAAAATAGCAAAATCAATACGCTCTACTAAAAGAGGCTAAGGAAAGTAAAAATAAGATCAACATCCATAAGAACCTAAGCAAAAAAGCTTCTAACTTTATCATATTACAATCATCTAATGCTAGAAGAGTTTCGATTCTACGTGTAATTGAATATTCCATGAATACTCCATGTCTTACCTAACATTGTGTCTTAATCAATTTGATAAAGACAAAAACAAAATCTCTCACATACGAAAAAAAAACCTAAAAACAAACTCCAAGATCTAATACCCAAAATCCACTTCATCCTTTCAAGAAAAGAAAAATTCAAACTGATAAAACCAAAAGAATCATTCTGTAAGGCACTAAATAATTTCACACAATTCTTGTTTGGAAAGATTTTTTTAAGAGAATCCTATCATGAAGATGATTTATCATCTATTTTCTTAGACACACCTCCTCAACAATTTAAACAGTAACCAAATTACCCATGGAAATGGAAGCTGATAAAGAAATATATATTGCAATACATTGTTTAATGCTTGTGCGAATGTTTTATCATTGTCTCCAAACAAAATTCACTTGCGGCTTAGAATCACTCGAAAGAAATCTGAGACCAGGCGTTCAAGAAAAGTGCACAAAGCAGCAATACTGCACACAGCCAAGAAATTTGACCCACACCAAAACACCACTCGTCAACACCCACTACCGCCAACGCATCACAACAAGAACCAAACCACAAAGCGGCAATCCAAGATGAATAGCCATGCGTACAACTGCACCCACCACCACGCCATGTAGCCCTGCTCCAACCCTTTTCTCTATATTACTTTAAATATATGCTCCCAAAATAAAACACATTACTAATACATAAATCAATTATATAATTGAAAAATTACACAGCAATTAACAAAAATCAAGTTGAATTGTATCTCAATAGTAAGATAAAACGATAGTTGTTGTTAAACAAATATACGCTATATGTTTGAAAGAAAAATATAAAGATATATTTATTAAATAAAATATACATTTTTACACGCAAAACTTTCATGTAAGATTTGGGCACACAACTAATATGCACTTCACAAATTATCAACTAAATCCCAAGAGTAAAATTTTTTAGTACTTTTAAAATAATATCTTTTAATAATGTATTAACTTCATATATGAAAACAAAGTTGGTAACATACATATACATAAATGGATATTTTTCTAACTCATATCTATTATCTTGTCCAAGACAGATTAGATGATTTAAATCATAATCAAAGCACTTTAGTTAGTTTAGATAGTTGCGCATTTCAACTTTTACTCTTTTAAATAAAAATAATTTTTCATTAACTTAACTAATAAGTATATCTTTTAACACATTAATAAACGGATCCAAGGAAGATTTGAAAGAATAAATTTCAATAGTTTCAAAATGAAAGTTTATAAAAAAAATAGATTATTTAGATTAAGCAAAACATAATAAAAAAAAAAAGAAAATGAGTGAAAAATTTTAAGAAATGCGATATATGTAAGATTATAAATTGTTTTTGTTGTTAAAATAACTGAAAAAAGTATGATTAATTTTATTAGTATGATTGATAAATTATTATTTTTAAGTTGATGAAATTATAAGATTTAATTATTTTTAAATAAAAATTAAATTATTATTATTATTATTATTATAAATTTATTTTGATTATTATAATTTTTAATTTTTTATTAATTTTATTATTATTATTTTATTTTTATATTTATTTTATAATTTTATTAAATTTATTATTATTATTATTACGTTATATTATATAATTAATTATATTTATTTTATTATAATATAAGTGAAAAAAAAATGAGAATTAAGACGTCGACTATCAAACACTTACAACTTACATCTTACAGTTTAATTTTAATTTCAAACATTCATAACAATAAATATTTTGTAATTAATGAAAATAAATCAAAAACACAAATTCATAATCGACTACTTCAGCACATATAATAGATCATGTCTTAGTTTTGTCACACAACATCAATTATCATAATCAATTATTCAATTTGATATCTTACCTTACGTGCGTGTTGTCGCGAAATCCACTATCACGCTTGACTTCACAACACGGTCACGACGGTTATACTACCATCATTATCATGCTTGGCTTCACAACCAGAAAAAAGAAAAAAAACAACACAACACAGTAAAAAATTTGAAGATAACTATGCGAGAAGTTACCTACTCCCCTCACTTTTCGCTGCTTCAAAATCATCTCAAATAAGTGATCCAAACACAAGTGCCGTTTGTTTTTCTTTATCAGTAACTATACGAATCCAAACACAAAGTTATAACTATTAACATAAGATTTAAAAAAATGTTTAAAAACAATTTTAAGTCAAAGTCTTTGACACACTTCTATCTCATTCTTATCCATATTATGGCTATTGTGTACTGATTCCTATACTTAAGATTTATTTATTTGTTTTTCTTACGTTAAATACAGAAGTGTGGTGTTTACATATCTCTCTTTTTTTATAAATATTATATATATATATATATATATATAATATTTATTTATTTATTTTGCGCGCATGTTAGCCCCTGCAACAAAGTTACATAAAATAATTACAAAACGATGAGCACAGGAAAACACTGACAGTTTTGGCATGATTGAGTTATATAAAACCGGGTGAATCATAAAAGTATCTTGGAATTGGTTGATGACAGCGGAACTGAATTATTATGTTGCGTTACTATCTAAGAAGACATAATGGGTGGTCCAACTAGGAACACAAAGTGATAAAAGGAACTAACCCTCTACTAAGCTTTCAAGAATTAGAACAAATGGAAAAGCCAAATTCCCTACCGATCCTTTCTGCTATTGTTCTTCTTCTTCATGTCTCTACCTCTCTGGCCACCACATCAGGAAACTCCTTCTACGCCACTTTTCTTCAATGTCTTCAAACCCATACAAACCAACCAGATCATGTTTCCGACATAGTCTATGCCCAAACCAATGCATCCTACACCTCAGTTCTTCGAGCCTTTGCTAGAAATGCAAGGTTCACCTCCCCCTCCATCCAAAAGCCATTACTTATTGTCACCCCTCAAAGTCAACACCATGTACAAGCCAGTGTGGTCTGCGCCAAAAGCATAGGTGTTCAACTCAAAATCAGGAGTGGAGGACACGATTTTGAAGGTGTTTCATATGTCTCCCAGGGACCGTTTGTCATCCTTGACATGTTCAATTTTCAGAATGTCACAGTGGACATGCAAAACGAGATTGCTGTGATTCAAGCTGGTGCCAGCCTCGGACAAGTTTATTATAGGATTTGGGAGAAGAGTAAAGTTCATGGCTTTCCAGCTGGGGCTTGTCCAACTGTAGGAGTTGGTGGCCACTTGAGTGGAGGAGGGTATGGCAACATGATAAGAAAATATGGGTTATCTGTTGACCATGTAGTTGATGCCAAAATTGTTGATGTCAAAGGTAGGGTTCTTGACAACGCAACCATGGGGGAAGATCTTTTCTGGGCTATCCGAGGAGGGGGAGGAGCAAGCTTTGGAGTCATCTTATCATACACTGTTAAACTTGTTCCAGTGCCTGAAATTGTTACAGTTTTTCAAGTTGACAAGACTTTGGAGCAAAATGCAACTGATCTAGTTGTTCAGTGGCAGCAAGTTGCTCCACACACAGATGATAGGCTTTACTTGAGGCTTGTCCTACAACCTGTTGTGAAGGGACAGAAAACCATCAGAGCCTCAATTGAGGCATTGTTTCTAGGAGAGGCTAATGAGCTGGTCAAATTGTTGGGGGAGGAGTTTCCTTTGCTGGGACTGAAGAAGGAACTTTGTCGTGAAATGAGGTGGATTGATTCTGTGGTTTGGTGGGTTAGTTACAATGATGGCTCATCACTTGATGAATTGCTTGACCGAAGCCATTACTGGGTGCATTCCAACAAAAGGAAATCTGATTATGTTCAGACCCCAATTCCAAGAAAAGGGTTGGAATGGATATGGAAAAAGATGATTGAGTTGGGAAATGTGGAGCTTGCTTTGAACCCTTATGGAGGGAAAATGAATGAGGTCCCTTCTGATGCTACTCCGTTTCCTCACCGTGCAGGGAATCTGTACAAGATTCAGTACACTGTGGGTTGGCAGGAAGCAGGAGGTGCAGCAGAAGAAAGGTTTCTGAACCAGATTAGAATGCTGCACAATTTCATGACCCCATTTGTGTCCAAGAATCCAAGGGGTGCCTACTTTAACTACAGGGACCTTGATATTGGTATCAATAGTCATGGTAAAGATAATTACCAAGATGGACAAGTTTATGGTATCAAATACTTCAAGAAAAATTTTGAAAGGTTGGTGAAGGTTAAGAGTGAAATTGATCCTGAAAACTTTTTCTGGAATGAACAGAGCATTCCACCATATCCAGGGCATAAGAAACTAAACCGATCAATTCATTCAGTTAACATTGCTACTTTTATCTAGTAGATTGGTTTAACTCTTATTACTGTGTATTTGGGGAAATTTTATCCTTTGAGACAAAACTCCTTCATTACTGGCTTTCTCCTTCGCTATGCATGTTTATGTAGCGTAAATATATATCAAAAACAAAATAAATTATGTCATATAAATATTAGTAAAATATTTATAACATAATTTATTGTGTTGGTTTTTTAACATTTTTTTTCTTTTCTTTAGGCGAAAATATGTGACTTCTCTTTTGTTTTTTGTTTTTTTTATTAAGTGTTACACTGTCCATATATGTAACTAGAAGTAAACATGAGAGAAGTACGTTCTTTTTTCTCTTCTCTTAATTAAACAATTTATATTTTTTAATTGTGGTAAAATCACTTTTCAATAAGAGTTTTATCTTTTGACGAAGTTTCTTGTCAAATTTTTATGCATAAAATTATGTAACGGGAGAAGGTTTATAACATTAGATTTACATATTTAATACATAAATTTACTTATTCCTTGCTTTTTAAATTCTATTCATTACATATGTAAAATTGTTAGTTTTAATGGATAAAAATATATTTTAATCCAAAAAAATAAAGTATGGTACCCTCTAGCAGGATTTTAATCCATTAAAACATGTTTTTAATCTATTAAAAACACTAAAAAGTAAATTTCAAATTATTTTAATAAATTAAAAATACATTTTAATAGATTAAACTCATGAGACTTCTAAACCTTAAAATGCTTAAATAAAAGTAATGGATTTAAACAAAACTTTAATCAATTAAAATAATTTTCATTATAAACTAAACAAAATTAAGAATATTTTTATATCTGAAAAAACATTTTAATCCATTAAAATAATGTTGCACATTTAAAATAAAGTTAAAACACTTTAAAATAAATTATCTATTCAATCTAGAAAAATCAATGACAGAGAAACCACTTACAACACTTTTAACATACATATTATAACTTAAACTAAAGTTTACAACTATACTGTAACACATGGGGATCCAATTGTCATTTTCAAAATAAAATGTCAAATTGAAAATCTCTTACAGTCTCTTAAATATTAAATTAATTACTTTAATCAATAATATCACTTACTAATTGTTAATAAATATTAAAAATTAATTATTTATCGCTTGTTCCAAGGTTTAATTAAAGATTTGAAAAAAATGAACGAAACAGATGAACTATAAACTAGATATAAAGGTGAAGCGACTAAAGAATATTTTTGTCTTTATACTTTTTTAATTAAAGACATAGTTATCTTTTAATAATAAATATAGAGGTGCAGGAAGAAGTTAGAGGGGTGGAGGAAGAATTCGTCCTCTTATTCTTCTAAACAAAATGTCCAACAGCTCAAAACAAGATTTTGGCCCATAATAGTGGAGAAACATATAGTTATTTCTTTCTGCACTCATACTTTATCATGTACTCCTATAACTTAAAAAAAGAGTATACTTTTTCTTTTTTTTTCTTTTACTTTTTGAATTAGAATTTTTAAAATGTTAAATTGATTATCTAAGTTGTACATTCTAAAAAGTAAAATTGTGTTCTTGGATAGTATAATCTATAATTATAAAATTAACACCTTCAACAAAGTACGATGCATTAGTCTTTATAGAGTTATCTAACTATAAATCAGGAAACCCATGCCAACCATTGTATGAAAATGAAAGGACATTTCTTTCTGCAACTCCATAATTTACATATGCACCCTCATAAAATTGAATATTCCAAATTTACCTCTACGATATTAAATGGCAGTTGAAGGGATTATTAGTTTTTGTGTTGTGTTGTTATGACTTCTTTGAATGCTTTATGCGCTTCATGCTTGTGGTGGAGTTTGGTGGTGATGCTCGAAGTTTAGAGTGCATATTGCATTGCTAAGGTTGCCCTTTGCTTCTTCATGACCTCTCTTCTACTTTGAGTGGTGCAGGCTTGGTTATTCTAGCTATAGCCCTCTTTGTAGTGTTGTAGTAACTACTGGAGGTACTTATTTTATATATGAAAACCTTTTCTAGATGACTTGTTTTTATCTTCTATTGTAATATATATTGTCTTTAAACTTCTAGATTCAGCTTAAAGTTTGAAAAAGTTAAATTACAAGTGTTTGGTAGAACAAAGTTGTAAGATGATACATAAAAATATAATCAGTTATTGAATTAAATACTAATATTAGGTAATAATTTTAATGGTAATACTTGTTTGAGATAAATCTTATACTGTTCCACAAGCTTTTATCTTTTGAATAACTATAAAACTAATCTTGAATTTATTCATTGTATTCTGCAAAAATGATTGAAAATGATATATTATTCCAGAATCAAACTCAGATTGTTCTTATAAGTTTAGGGTAATGTTAATTAATCGTGTCACATTTATTAAGTTAATGTTCTTCTTTGTAATATGGTGCTTCATTTTACATGTCACACTTATACCAAGTTGATGGAGGTTGCTCTGTTTCTATATTATTATTATTATTATTATTATTATTATTATTATTATTATTATTATTATTATTATTATTATTATTATTATTATTATTATTATTATTATTATTATTATTATTATTATTTCTTAGTATAATGTATGGTATTGGTTGTATTTAAAATATATTTTACAACCTACTTCAATTTTTTCCTCTAATTGAACAAGGAAAATTGTTATAAATAAACTATTCTATTAACCATGATGAGTGCTTAGTGCATGGAATATGTAAAATAAAAAATAAAAAAAAAATAACAATGAACAAGAAAATGTCATAACACAATATAATCAATTTTAATCCTCTTTGCATGTTTCAATCATAAAAAGTACAAATATTGTGCATTCAACCTTTTAATAAGCTAACTCAAACTAAATTTACTAATTCAAAATCCAAAAAGAATTCAGAATAGTTATAATCAACTCAACTATAGTTTCATTTATTTTCAATTCAAAGGAATCATAATTCTAATTGACAACATTGATCACCACATTCTCTACCCATCTGAACTAAACAATTTGAGGAAATTAAATAATTAACTTCTTTTATCTGGAGGTAGTTTATATCTCAAAAGAATCATAACTTGAGTGTTCATCCGCTCCAAAGTAGTATAATAGAACTTTCAAAACTGCTACATAACCAATATCTCCACTTGTCTAAATTACCGCTGCATTCTTCTTCCTCAGTGAATTACGACAACTTTAAGTATATAATTTTCCAAAACTCAGATAGAAGAAGAAAGAATATGATCCACTCTAGCTGAAGTAAAACTTATCTTGATTAAGATTCTAATCCATCTATTTTGATTTATTCAATACCATTTCTTCATAGATATAGTCTAATCATAAAAGAATCATTTATCAATTGAGAATATTAGAAAAAAAAAATTAAAAAGTTTAGACATTTAAAAAATGAAAATTTAATTAAAGTAAATAATAAAATATTTCAAAATTATTTTTAGACATTTTCATAAGAATTTTCATTCTTAATATCATAAATCATGTCTTATAAAGATAATTAAACATCATAATGATTGCAAAAGAAAAATTAAGAAAAGACAACAGAAACCAAAAAAGATAAAAAATAAAGATCACAACCAAAAGATATGGGAACCAAAGATTTAACTGTACATATAATTAAAAATACATTAATATAACAATGGAAATATCAAGACGACATTGATGTAACTTAGATAAACTATTACACTTTTAATAACTTTCTAATGTATGTTTTTTTTAATTTGACCGTTAAATTATAATTACATATAACCTTCATTGTGTGTTAATTTCTTTTAAAATATAACAGAAAATGGTAATTAAATGGTTCATATTTATATATACTTTAAAAATTATGTATTACATCAATTTTAATAGACATAAATGGAGCATAAAAAAGAACTTTTTTAAATAATAAATTTTATTTTGAGTTAGAAAATAAATTATCTAATTAAAACTTATTAAAAAGGTGTGATAATTAGTGTAAATTACACAGTGATTTGATATATTCCATTAATAATGTGTTAGATTTTTCTTACAATGATTTAATATTATCACTTTTTTTTGCACGACTTCTATAGGTCAAACTTTAAAAATTTGTGTAAAACATCTATTCGAGCTTTAATTCAACGACTCTAATACGCTATAAATTATTATAATTAGATATTATCAATTCTTTTAATAATTAAAAGTTGTCAACTTTTAATTAATGTATAATATTAATAATATTAACAATAATAATATTAATCATAATATTCATAATAATAAAAAATTATAATAATAACAGCAATAATAATAATAATATTAATAATTTTATTAATAATATTAATATTAATTTTATTATTATTAATATCAATATTATTAATAAAAATAATAATATTAATATTATTAATAATATTAATAGTAATAATACTAATATTAATAAATAATAATATTATATTAATATTAATAATAAAAATAACATTAATAGTAATAGTAATAATATTCATGATAATAATATTATTATTTACTTTAATAATAATATTAATGACGTTAATAATAATAATATTAATATAAATTAATAATAATATCATTATTATATACAAATTAATATATATATATATATATATATATATATATATATATATATATTTAAAAATGCAGATGCAAAATGGATATGTAAAAATTTGTGTGGAATATTAGTTTTACAAACAAATTTGTATCATTATATAAAAGTCTATATGTATACGGATTTAAATTTATATATAAAAGTTTTTATGTAATGTTGATTTTATATATAATTTTCATCTATATTTAATATTTGTAGATTACCATAAAAGTTACAGAAATTAGATTTTAAAGAGATTATAATTTCAAAAAAAATAAAATTATTCTTTTATGTAATATTTTAAACTTAAAAACAATTATCATTCTTCATCAATTTTAAATCCTATTTCCTAATACGCCTGAAAAGAAGTCCTTACATACAGAGGTTCATGCTATGAATTAATTTATACATTTTATATTAAAATTATAAGTAATAAATATGCGTTTAAATTTGAATTATAGATACAACAATTAGGCCTTGCTATAAAAAAAAGTGTAATTGGATGCATTGATACGTATAAATCTTTTTATACTGTTTTTAATATATAATTAAAAAAAATATTGAACTCTTTTAATAAAATTAATTTAAAGTCATATATTAGGTAATTTCTAATTAGTTGACATAAAATTATATTGATAATTTATTAATTAAATTTTAAGTATAAATAATTTGCGTATTATGTTTCATGACACATCTTAAACTCACAGAATATTTAAAAGAAAAAAAAATATAAAAGAAATGAATGTATAGAACTTGAGTTAACAAGTTCAAACAAATGTGAAGAAGCATTTTTCTAATATAATGAACATGTTTAAATTATTACATACATTATCAGCAATCAACTCCTCTTGATATTCTTCCATATTTACAAATACTCACCATATTTATTTCTGATGATAGATTGCAGTATTTCGTTGCAGTCCTCGTGTAAATTCCACCGAGACCACATGTATATTCCAATACTTGAATAATGGACAAGTAATCATTCACTAAGACTGTCATTTATATATGGTTTGCTGATTAAAAAAAAAAAAATCATTCACCAAGACTCACCAAATGCTTTTGGATCTTGGCTCTTCTAAATTATCCTTATATAACAATTCCTACATGATCATATTTTTATGATGGTAATTGAATTGAAACTGATCCATGTTCAGGTTAAATGAAGATGATTCAAGTGCAACATTTGTTGTGAAAGGTGCAAAGACCATATGTAAAGCTAATTCAATCAACGCTAGAAAAAATTCTAAGAAAAAACTTTTAACATAGATAACATTCTTTTATAAATTAAAATTAATTTATATGTAAAAGTTAATTTTATATTTTTCATATTTTTTCCCTAAAAGTTCTTGAGAATAAACTCTTCCAATCTATCTTTAATATATTATCTTGACTTGTGGCATGATTAATGTGTGAATAGTTATGATTCAGTTATGATATTTGCATAACTGCTAGTCTAGAAACTTAAACCAATTAGTGTGAATGACATCCAAACAGAAATTATAACAAAAGTTACAAAATAATTTCTCTTATTCTCACATGAATGCAAAAAGATATTTTGAAACAAAATCCTTCTCAGAGCTGAGAAGTCTTTAGTCTGAACACAGTTGCATCCCAGCAAAGATGCCAAGTCTAGTTACCTTAGTGCATTTCAAAGTGGTGCACGAAACCCTAGAGGCAAAACTTGGTGGAGACATGAATAGATATAGAAATAACAATAAATGGTCTATCCCACATATTGTCAAACAATGCTTGCGTGTTAGGTTTGGTGCATGATTTAAGTAGAAGAATTGGCACCATATATATAAAGCTGTAGTACCCTTTCTGAGTTGAGAATAACTTTAAACCGCAAATTATGCTCTAAGTATGAAAGCAGAAAAGGGTTTTGTCCTGCGCATTAACCGGGAGAAAACTTAGTTAATGATTGAAACAAGTGCATTGTGTATGTTTGGTCAGAAACTAAAACTGCATTTTGCAGAGTTTGAGATTTGTGGGTGCGGATGTCTTTTTTTGACGAAACACTCGCAATTATTTTGTGCAGTTTCCCGTTTCCACATTTCATATGGGTCTTCAAATTAAGGTCGAAGTTCAAATCAGTAGGGTCAACCCATGTGCATGTGGGCACCAAAACAAGCCAATATACACATGGTGGTTCTGACTTTTAGGAGTAAGGGAACAAGTTATTCAACTCTTAATCTATGTCAATGATTACATCATAATGATGTTAAAAATTGTTCTGCCATACACTATATGTGATGTTAATTTAGAGTGCACAAAAACTAAGAACTATAGCTATTGAAACCATTTTAAAAAAGAACTTTCCCATTTCTCTTGTTATCTGATTATTTTATCCATAAAGTTTTGAAAACTAAATGGTAATCTCAATTATGTGTGGCACATCTCCATTTCATTTAATTTTCCAAAGTTGGAGTAGTAAAATAAATGCATAGAACCTTGACTCTTGCAATTGAGAGATAGGATCAATCCCATATGTGTTAGGAGTGATGTCTCTGAGTTGAGTGCATCTCAAGTGTATTTAAATACTTTTACGGATGACAGCAGAAGCACGCCCAATATTTAAGTGGAGAAAAATAAAGCAAGTAAATAATACCAAGAAAAATGCACACCGAATTTAACGTGGAAAACCCCCTTTGGTGTTGAGGGAAAAACCACGGGCCAAACTCCGAGAAATGTCCACTATTGTAAAAAGAATTACAATAATATATCTCCTAGTGAGACACTCTCCTACTACAATTGTAGTATTACAGAGCACTATAGAAATGACCCCCAAAAATTTCCAGTGTATAACCAAAACACTCTCTGAAATTTTCTCTCTCACTTTATATATTTATCTATCACTAAATGGTTAATTGTTTACTAACCATGGATGCAATTTTACCAAGGCCCAAGGCCTTTATTTATATGAAACAAAGGGCGGTGCCCTTTCTCTACCCACCGATGTGGGACTTTGAGAGGCACAGTAACAATTCTCCACCTTGCCTCTCATTCCACAAATATTGACCAAATTCAAGCAATGTTTGAACTTATCAACCTGTAGAGTTTTTGTCATCATGTTTGCCGGATTTTCAGCTGTGGCTATCTTCTGAACTGCAACTGTGTTATCATTAACACATTCTCGAATAAAATGAAGTCGAATGTCGATGTGTTTAGTCCTTTGATGATATACTGGATTCTTAGCCAAATGAATTGCACTTTGGCTATCACAGTATACGATTGGTATCTGTTGACTCAATCCAAAACTATCCAAAAGACCATGCACCCAAATACTCTCTTTTACAACCTCAGTCAGTGCTATATACTCAGCTTCAGTAGTAGACAATGCCACTGTAGGTTGTAATGTCGCCTTCCAGCTTATAGTACATTCAAAGACTGTAAAGATATAGCCTGTCAATGACCTCCTTTTATCCAAATCTCCTGCATAATCAGAATCTACATAACCTACAACTCCACAGTT
>Ga0209489_107809_pt1 | contig 15424 bp, 6 predicted proteins | sample SiratrowhiteBW_FD_187527 | JGI IMG/M metagenome (GOLD analysis project Ga0209489, IMG submission 187527) | Root nodule microbial communities of legume samples collected from California, USA - Siratro white BW (SPAdes) (version 2) | ecosystem: Host-associated > Plants > Roots > Nodule | place: USA... | reverse complement strand
TATATATTTTTATATATATATATATATATATATATATATATATATATCGTAATAAATTATATTATATAGTTAGGTGTGAAGATTTTTTTCCTTCTCTTTTTTCGTTATCACAAGTAAATTTAGTTTTCCACTTTCTCACCACCTTTACCCAAAAATAATAAATTATGCGACCACATACAAATCTATTGAAATTATCCTAAGTTACTTCAAGAAAATTCACAACTCCTTCTCAAATCCTTTCTCTTACAATGTAAATCAACTAAGTAAACATAAATTAATCTAAATTTCAGTATAATACTCTACTTAGCATTTGTTACTAAAACAAAAGGCAAAATCCATACCCAAAAGATTATGATTTCTAGAATCGTGAGAATTAAAATTTCTTGAAATAACTATATAATATGTTATTTGTAAAAAATATTCTTGGAGACGTTTATATGAGTTTTATGAGTATTAAACAATAACGTGTTTTCAGAGAAAAATGAAATCAAGACATTTTCAGAGAAAAAAATCTTACTCTAAAACTAAATTTATTCAAATTGAACATGTCGATTACACTAAGGTAGTATGTGATTTAAAAAAAATGAGAATTAAAAATGATAAATTTAAAAATAATGATTAAAGGTAAGTAAGAAAGAGATATCTTTGAAAAATAAAGAAAGAAAATAGTAAGAAGAGTGAGAGAAGAAAAAAATATAACAAAAGGCAACTATCTCTATATATTTAAATATTGACTTTATTCTCATAATTTTATTATAAATATTGTCTAAGATGTAACTTTAAAAGAATAAAGTATATTTATAAAAGTGTTGTTTAAAAATTATTTAAATGTAATTGCAACAATAAAAAAAAATATGATTTAAATATTAACGTAATATCTATAAAACTATTATCTAAAAAGAAGTCAATGATTAAAATATGTTATCTAAAATTATAAAAAAAATGTTGGCAAAAAAAAAACACAACAAAAAGTACATTATCTTAAAAAAATTGTTGACTTTGAACAACGTTCTTATCTTCTTACTACACAACTGAAAAATCATAATCTAAAGTTTAAGTCACAATTTTTAGACTTTAAACAATACTGTTTAATTATTGTCACAAGTAAAGACCGGTGAATAATAATGTTTTCAAAAATCTAAAAACATAAGTATATGAACAAAATCTTTCCATATTAACAACAACCACAACCTATTCAAAGATAACACATAATAATATTAAAAGAAAAATATAACATATAGAGTAAACTAAGTATATATATATATATGAAAATTTTGGTTTAATTGTTAGAAAGAGTGTCATATAGTAATGACGAAATGTATTTAAATAATCATTTATTTTGTATATAATTTATTTAAGATGTGTGTGATTTATATTATTCTTCAGCTTGATATGATTGTGTGGTGATAAAGGAGAAAATAATTGTATATGACAGGAAACATTTACAAAGAATTGAAAGAATGACTAATTATTTATGTCTTTTGATGCTTTAAAAAATCTTGCTTTAATTTTAGTTATAATATTTACAAGATTTTGTAAATAATATGAATTAATTGATATGTTTGTAGGTCATTAATGTTATATTTGAAAATGTTACATATGTAGGTCAAATTTAATTATTTGAAGGCGTTACATATGACTTTATTAGACATAACGTCTATTTGTAATAATAAATACATATTAAAATATTTTTTTATTAAATTTAATAAATGCAAGGCATGTTATGACATTTGTATTAAATTTAATCTTGACTACAGAATATATGATATCATATGGTCAAGCTACCAATCAATATTAAATATGACATCCATATATTATATAGAAACATACCCCACTGTCATTTTATAACTTTTTTATGTTTTTTAATAAAATAATTTTATTTTTAATAAATAAAAAAATTATTTATTTATTTGTTTATTTATTTGATAATAAATAATTAAATAATTTATCTTTACTTTAAAATAGTTAATTTCTTTTCATAAAAATAACAGTTATATAATTTTATTAATACAACTTATATATATATATATATATATATATATATATATTAAATTATATTATTTTATTATTTATAATTAATTATTCATATTATATATAATATTTATAATCTTTAATAATCAAGCAACTTTTATTTAATTATTTTATCTAAGAGTTACATCACTAAAATGAAAATAAAAAATATTAAAATTTTAATAACTATTATTTTCGTTTGGTGTGAAATAGATTATATATATATATATTATTTTCTTTAGAATTAATTTTTTAATATTTTTTCCTCATTTTATCTTATTCAAAGGACAAAACTTTAACTTTTTCTTTTATTTTAATTCTTAACAATACCAAAATAAATGTTTCTATTAATTTTGACTATTATTATGGTAAAAGTTAGTGTGGTTTCTCACTCGGATTTAATACATTTTTATACCATAATTAATAGTTTTTCTCCATAAAGTTTATAATAAATATAATACTATTTTGTATAAACATATGAAACTCTTGATTCTAAAATATGTGAATTTTTTGTAATAATATGTAAATTTATTTATTTATTATAATATCCAGTCTTTAAAAAAATATTTAGTTTGTCGTCTATGTAAATATATTTTTTCATTATTATTTACTTGTCTTAAAAAATACATAATTATAATTTTTCTTATATAAAAATTGATATTTATGTTATCTGATATAACTTTTTGAGAATAAAAAATAACGTGATATTTTATTATAAACTTGTAATTATTTATTATATTAAATAATTTAATAAAACAATATGGTATTTTACAATAATAAAAAATTAAATCATGATTTATTTCATTGAACAATCTGAAAAAAAAAACATAACTAAAATGTAAGGAATAAATATTTTCCATTTCAGATTTTGAAAAAAGCTAAAAAAAATTATTACACTAATAAGTTAATAAAATAAATATTTTATTAAAAAATAAAAGTTTTATCTAAATTATATATTGTTTTTTCCTTTTTATCACTGGATTTGACAGACATAAATTCTGAAATCCTACCTGGCAACTCGGAACTATTTGATTGGGTGGGAGAGCTCAAATTACGTGGACCAGTTTAACAGAGTCACGTCTCACATCCTCGTCACAGTAACGGCAAAACCCAATTGATTGCTCAAAAACACAAAGCAATAACTATTACCGTTAATTTTCCGTTTGCCAATACACCTTCATTTGGGTTCTAATACAGTAACTTCTCTCTGTCATTCTCACGGTAAATCTTAAAACCCTAACCCTTCTGCAATTCTTTTTATTTCCATCTTCCCAAATCAATTTCTCTTTCTATCTTTCTTCGATCTGATTTGCTGCTGGGGCCAACCGCTCCTGCAATTCCCTTTTGCGATTGGAGGTTTCTCCCTTTCCTCTTTCAAGATTGATCCACGATTTTGTTTCTTGTTTTTTTCAATTTTGTGATTTGTGCTGTTTTTTAATCGCAGTGGAGGCCATTCTCGCAACGTTTGAGTTCATTAGATCTAAAATTGTTCAGAAGAGAGGTTGAGAATGAAGAAAACCGAACGAATTGCGAATTTGGCTTTAACAGGTTTGCTTCTCCTGTTTCATGCTTCAGTTGATGCGCTTCTTGAGAAACCTTCCTTCGAGTTACTGTGTTATTCATAACGAGCTTTTTCGCATTCTAGTAAAATGTAGTTGCTGTATCATTCATTTTCAAATGGATTGAATTGAATTTTGGTTCTGAATTCTGAAATTTTAGGGTATTGAATTTTGGTGGCTGGACCTTGTTTTATTTAATAATAATCATAATAATGTCAATGCCCGAGTGAGAGAGGAAGAGTGAGTTTCTTTCTGTTCCTCAATTTCTCAATATTGTTGCCATTTTGTTTGTCATTACAGGTTTAACCTTAGCACCGCTTGTTGTGAAAGTAGATCCGAATTTAAACGTTATTTTGACTGCTTGCCTCACTGTGTTTGTGGGATGTTACCGCTCTGTCAAACCAACCCCACCAACTGTGAGTAGTTAATCTGCTTATTCTCTTCTTTACATTGTATTTTTTCGTGGTTAATCTGATTTCTGTGAATTCTGTTGCAAATGATTTTGCAGGAGACAATGTCGAATGAACATGCCATGCGTTTTCCCTTTGTTGGGAGTGCCATGTTATTGTCACTTTTCCTACTCTTCAAGTTTCTATCCAAGGACTTGGTGAACACTGTATTGACAGGCTACTTCTTTGTACTTGGGATTGTTGCCCTTTCGTATGTTCTTTTCCTCATGTTGAATGGGCTTGTCATAGTGTCAATAAAATATTTTTTTTTTCTTTTAACATTTTTTGTATTTTATCAATCACTTTCTTTTCCACTGTCTACAGGGCAACATTACTACCGTTTATTAAACGTTTTCTGCCAAAGCATTGGAATGAGGACGTCATAGTCTGGCGATTTCCATATTTCCGATGTATGTGACACCCTGTCTACTTTTTTCTTGTTGGTGACAACTTTTTTCTCTGGACTGCAGTGTATCTAGTTCCAAATTCCGATTAATACAGCCTCTTGGGGCACTTGTACTAGTTGTGATGTGCCCAATGAAATATAAAAAATGATCGAGGTTTTTATTCATTGACAATTCCTCTACTTTCCTTTTTTTTTTAACTGTAAGTTTTAACCTAATTTTGAACTATTTTCTAGAGAAGGGATAAGAAATTCAACCCATTAGAACACAATAAAGATAAATACATTCATACCTCATGGACCCATATGGCTTTTCACAATTATCAAAAGGGGAGTCATTTTTGGATTATTGTGAAAACTGTTGAGCTGTTGGTTGTTCTAGCTATACTCACTAATTATATGATTTGCCTTAAGTTTTAAATTCTGTTGATCAACTATGATCACCAATGTCTTTGGTTTATGCTTTACTATCTTTGTTGTTGGCTTTTTAAATCTTTATTTATTGTCATTACATGATTATCCTCTTGATTTGAATTGTTTGTGTTAGTTATTTGTACTTGATCAAGTTGACATTAACCTTCCTCTATCACGCAAAATATCTAATTTTTTGCTTACATTTTTCTTGTACAGCTTTGGAGATTGAGTTTACAAGGTCACAGGTCGTTGCTGGAATCCCTGGGACATTTTTTTGTGCTTGGTATGCTTTGCGGAAGCATTGGCTGGCAAATAATATATTGGGTCTCGCTTTCTGTATTCAGGTTTGCGATATTCTATATATAAATGTTTCTATCAACTATTTTTTATAATAAACTTTTATCCACTGAACCAATCAATTTATTATACTTTTTATACAAAATCTGTGGTACCACCCACTCTTGTGGTTTGAAGTAATATCTTTTGTGAATTAAACTTATTGCTTAGAAAATGAATTTTGATAAATAAATTAAACCATTCAATCATTTAAAGCTATCAATGTGTAGAATTCCGAATCAGTTTTTGATTAGTAATTGACACCATTGACTACGTTTTATCACTTGCAGGGAATTGAAATGCTTTCTCTTGGGTCTTTCAAGACTGGTGCTATTCTCTTGGTTGGTGTTTTCTTTCTTTTGTTATTAATGGTGCTATACCAACAATCCTTTTGCTGTGGATAAACCAGATCATGTCTGTGTCGTTTGTGAAGAGAAACATTTACCCTTTTCGGTTGTAATGAAGTACAACCCTGACTTACTTTTTCTACCATCTGATTTCTTGAGATTCTTTTTTGCCTTTTTAATTATTTCAAGCTCATAAAATGCCTGAGAGCAAATTATATTTTATTCCCACAGATATAGTTTAGTCTTATTTTCCAAAAGATAGAAGACATCTTTTTGTTGTACAATTCTTTTTTTTTTTTCTCTTTTAAATATGGTCATTTACCTTCTTACACTCTTGTATTTTACAGGCTGGTCTATTTGTATATGACATATTCTGGGTTTTCTTCACGCCAGTAATGGTCAGCGTTGCAAAATCATTTGATGCTCCAATAAAGGTTAAAACTTTAGCTGAATGAAATGGAAATTTCTCTTTGTGCATCTTTGTTTGAGTTTTAATTGTGTATTTACTTGGTTATCAGACAAAAATTATAATAAATTTCTTCCTAACATTGTCATTCAAATTATTTTGCAGCTTTTGTTCCCCACATCAGATTCTGTAAGGCCATTTTCAATGCTTGGACTTGGTGATATTGTTATCCCTGGTAGGATTACTCTCCATTTATGTATTGATATATTTATTGTTATATCAAAGATCTTTTCGGCATTATAGTTAAGTGACACTGTTCTGACCCTTATTTTTCCCATTATTTGAATAACTGCTTTATTGGGCTAAACTCTTAAATTTGTTGAGTTTGCCTAACTGGTTAAACTTGATGACTGTATTTTAAAGATTCTTTTTTTACATATTTGTTCCATTAATAAATCCAAATACTATATTTAAATGGTAGGCCAGATATAGTACACACAACTTCTTGTTTTTGCTTGTTATTAATTTGCAGTTACAACTTTGAATTAGACTGATATATAAGCATTATTCCTAGCTGTAAAAACATCTTTGACAATAATGATGAAAAAGTTTCTCTATAATAATTTGGTTGTTACTTGTTACTTCTGTTTATTTGGACTACGTATTTTTTTCCTTCAGGTATTTTTGTAGCATTGGCTTTACGGTTTGATGTGTCAAGAGGCAAACAGCCCCAATATTTCAAGAGTGCATTTGTAGGATACACTGTCGGCTTGGTCCTTACAATTATTGTGATGAACTGGTTTCAGGCTGCACAGGTAACTGATCTGTTTCATGTTTTTTTTTTTTTCCTTTTATAGGTTTGGGGGATGTGTGGGGTTGTAGTCACTAGTCATTAATGCCAAATACTATTCTAAATTTCTAATTCATGGCTGGCTGAACTTTTGGTACTATCATGGATTTTTTGGTGATCAAACTTCTATACTAATGTTTGCCCTTAATTGTATTCCTTTTGGTAGCCTGCTCTTTTGTATATTGTACCTTGTGTAATTGGATTCTTGGCTGCTCATTGCATATGGAATGGTGATGTCAAACAGGTTTGTTTTCTTTGCTTATATTTTCTGTTTTCGTTCTCATATCAATGTTAATCCAATCCCTTTTTATACATCAAATGTGCTTCAATATTAGTTCGCTCGAGTATAACGCTACTTCATTTGTATTACATACTATGTATAATGAAAATATGCAAATTAGATTTATCACGTTTTGAACTCTTTACCCCATAAATGAACCATAGGATGACCATTGATATTGCTGTAATACTTTTGACAATTTCTTATTAGGAGGAACCGTGAAAGATTCACTAATATTGGGAATTTAGTCATTGACAATAGACTAAACTTAATTCCTATAGACTATTAATTGACATGATCGTTAGCACCTGTTTTCCACTAACTATATATACCTTTAACTAGTTTTTTGAACAACCGTTTTCACATTTAAAGCTGTCCATGTTTAGTTTATGAATACCAGCAATTTAAGAAAACTGAAGATACATGGATGCAGAAGATGAACTTCTGTTTTCTACCTTCCAAACGAAACTTCGCTTTTTCATGAACAGTTTTAAAAGGTTCATGCAATATCTTTTGTTGCAATGGATTATGACTGTTTTGGAAGTCATGGATATATGATTGTTATTTTAAATAGTTACGAGTTAAGATTTAAAGATGGTTAGGATTTATGCTTACCATGTATTCTAACAGTTTTTCATACTCAATCAATGCAGTTGTTGGAGTTCGATGAGTCAAAGGCTGCCAATTCACCTCAAGAGCATGACAAGTCTAGCAAAAAGGCTGAATAAGTTGAAACAGGCCCAATACCAATACTTCCTAGTCAGAGAAGAAATACTGTTTTTTTTTTCTTCTGAACACACCGTTACATTTAAAGCTAACTTATTCAGCAGCACCCCTCTGTAACTGATTGTGATTTTAAAAAAATATATTAGTTTTTTTTTTCAAATTGGCGTTTTACTTTCACTGCCTGACTACTTACTCCGGGTTTCCATGCCAAACATTCTTAGGTTTTTCTTCTGTTCTCGGTACACATGCATTATGTTTTTTGGTTGGGGTGGTGGAGGGGGTTTGATTCTGTGGTAAGTATTGCTTGTTATTCCAATGCTCCTGCCGTGTTTTCCTGGAAAACTTATTCTCTACCTTAATGTTTATCTATATTTGAATTGCATCCATTACAATAATGATCATCCTAAGAATGAAAATGACAGTTTCAGTGTTGTTCTGTAAATAATTATGAAATCCAATATCCAGTTATTTTCTGTAGGATCTGCACTTTTTAGTTTATTTCACATTTTCACTTGTAATAATTTGATACGTATGAAGCATACAAAATAATCTTGTATAGTGCATCCACCATGTTTAATTATACGTAGCTTCTCTCTTATATTAGTCAAACTAATTCTGTCTTAGATGATTTATTAACGCGTTTTAAGCTGGTCTGCAAAACACGTTTGTTCACAGAATAAGATTAAAATTTTAGCAGTTGGATGTTGTTACTTCCTAAGTCGTAAAATAAGTCTTGCAACCATAGAAATATTTCCAATACTGCATACGACACCTGTTTTGCGGTCAAAGAATTCTTTATATGCTGCTGCTACCTTTGTTGACATTTATAGTTTTTTTTTTTTTTGACAATCTAAGTTAATTTACTCCATCTCTTTATTCAGTTCCTTTCTCAACAATTAAGTTCTAGATTGGAATAAAAATTGTAATTTAAGTGTTAGATAAATTTCAATTTCAGGCCGAGTTTGCAAGAAACTGATCGTCTTTCTATATATAAGAATTTAAAAAAAAAAAAAATTGTGGAAACGTGCTTTACGAGTCGCCAAATATGTTTACAGATGTTATTTTTTATGGCGCTAACAAGTATTATAATTGAATTTGTCTCCCTTGTCATAACTTATTTTTCTTCAAAATATCATCACCATCTATTGGTTATTTGAGCTTAAATGTAATGTATACTTATATATAAAAGAACTTAACCTTTGCTAAATTTAAAAGAATTTTCATATAACTTTTTAACAAGTCTTTATATTTTAACAAATGTAAGTAGAAATAAGTAGTAAGCAGCAAATTGTTTTAAAGTGTTGTCAGTATACAGATTTAATTGAAATATATTATTTCTTGATTTTTATTTTTGGCTAGATTAAATTTGGTTTACAAATATATAAAAAATAATAATTACGAAAAAAGTAAAGTATAAAATTATAATTATTATTTGAATTTCTATTTTAACAAGTGGGATGATAAAAATAATTAAGGTAGTTTCGCTAATTTGGTCAATATAGAATTATATGAGAGTATTATATATATATATATATAATCTTTTTTATTATTATTTTCTTAAACACTTGAATAAAATGTAAGACCCAATTTATTCAGGTTACGAGATCTCGTTAAATGGAAAATTAAGGTATCTTTTGAAAAAATTCCAATAATAAATTAAATTTATTTTTCACTTATTTTAATTTTTGATCTTTCTAAACTTCCAAATACTCTACCTTATATTTTTTAATGGTTCAGTCATACTTTTTCCACAATCAAATATCAATGAGTAGATTAAGATAGAATGATTAACTTTTAATCAGAGTACCTTCTTAGTTTCTTTATCATCAATCCTATCCACTTTCTTCTCTCTCTATTTTTTTATTTTTATTTTGAGGAGCTATAAACTCTACCTATCTTAAAATTTAGAAAAAAAATAAGAATATAATGATAATTTTAATGAGTGGAGATATTCGTTATCCAGGTTCAAACATTGGCGGTTTTATTAGTTTACTTAGAAGTTTTTGGACACAAATGTTGTTGTTCTTATAAGAAAAGTTACTTCTAATTAGGAAGAGTTAATAATTTACATTTGTTCAATTATTTTAGTTAGATAGGTTAGAAATATGTTGTAATTTTGATGAGTTGATTTGTATAAATTGATATTGAAATATTGGAAATTATGCTAGAAATATATCCATTTACATCACATGTTTGCTAAATTGTGAGTTTGGAGTAATCATAATTAACTTAAGAATCTCTAGCACAAGTTGAAGATAAAAATAAGTTTAATGTGATGTGTTTAAATTTATTAAAGGGGTTATAATTAAAAGTTAGAATGAGATATGTGTTGTTTTATCGTTATTATTGTTTGGTTTCTGCATATTTTACTGGAATATTGAGAATGTCTTCCAAAAAATAGTAGTTATTGCTTGCACTAAATACTATCTTTCAAGTATTATCATGGTCACTCAAAAGAAATGTGGCTTGAGGTTTGTGAGAGAAATATCAAAGCAATTCTTTCTCCTGTAGAATTTTCATTATCGAAAAATTAAAGTCTTTTGAGAATATTTTGAAACTTGAAGATAGAACAAGTCACTTGCTGAAATGATAATGTGATAGTTGATCAATAAGAGAGTTTATTCTAAATCTCTCTCCTATATAATTTTGGTTACTCAAGTATTATATAAACTCTCAAATAAGATAAATGTTATATCAATTTCCTTTATTTTAAAGTTGATACTGTTTAAACAATGAATTCACTTAAATTTTATAAGTTCTCAGTTAAGTAGTGAATTTTCTCTATTTAATGAAGCATGTCATTTAAGTTAAGTAGTATTGCTCAAGAAATATTCCCATAATTATTATGGCTTATTTTAGTAATTATCTAAATCATATGTGAGATTAAAGGATATTTTTGCATTATTTTTTGTAAAGTAGATGTAAGAAATCATCTTACAAATTATATGAATTATATATATATATATATATATATATATATATATATATATATATAGTAATAACATTATATCCGAAGAAAAAATAATTTTTCTTTTTATATGGAATGTTGGTGGTATTGTTATAATCATATTTATCACAATGAGTTTATAGATAAAAAAAAATAATACTAAATAAGATAGTTATTCATTTATATTTATTTTGAAAAATTATATATATTGAAAATGTAAAGTTTCAAAATAATAATTATGTATATAGTAATTTGAAATATATCCTTACATATATATTTGTCGCCTTACGTAAAATTACTCTATTTATTAACACCTCAGTGTCTTTAAAAGTAGCAACGATTAGACACAAAATATTTAAAATTGAAGATATTAGGTATAAGATAAATGTTAACCACGGACAAAAAAATGCACCTTTTTTGTAATTTTAATATATCTCTAACATGAATTTTATATTTGATTGATTTCTTAATAATCATCAAAGACTCTGTTTTCCATTGTAATTATAAATATCTGTGGAATTAATAGCACATGTTAAAGTTTGAATTCTTTTTTTTTTTCAATGTTCAAGCAATTGGAAGTTTGAACACAATAATGAATAGCAATAATTTAGTACATGCGTCAGCACATTATTATAATGTGAATCTTGGGGGAGGAAGCAACAAAAGTACTATGTAGTCAACACGTATATAAATGTTATGATGTTTAAAATGTTATATTCTCAAAAATATTTTATTTAATTATCATATTTTTATGTAGATATAAAAAGAATAAAATAAAAAATTTATAGACATTTTATTAGAAAATAACTTTAAACAACACTCAAAAAAACAGAAGAATATTTACAATGTTAGATTAAGAGAGAAATAAGTCAAATAGGAAAATCTACAATTATTTTATTAAAATCAAGAAAATTCATGTTATCTTTTCTATTAAAAAATGTTATATTAATATCATCATTTATTGTTCTTTAGTTAATTTTTTCTTCAATTATTTAGCTATTTTATTTTTTGATTTCATGGAATGAATTTTGGAAATTTTAGTTTTTACAATATATTTTTTCTTAATTCATATTGTTAAAGAAATTTTAATTAAAAGATGAAGTCCAAAGAGAGTGTCATTTCTTGTATTTTTTTTTTCTGTAGACATAAACATACTTTAGAGATTAAAATAATGGAAATAATTTATAGAAACTAAAAACTAAAGTATTGAAAGATATACATATATATAAGAAATATGTTTAAGTTTAAATTAAAATAACAAAAATTAAAATATCTCTTTCATTACAGATGTGGCAAACTTTTCAATTTGTTTTTCTACTGCCGTCCTAACTATAAAAGTAAAATATAAACTTGTTCGAGTCAAAACACAATATAAAATCTTGAACTTTTGAGTAATCTGATTCACAATTTTTACCAATCACGTGGAAAACGTGGATTGTACATTATGGACGTTATTTACAATTTCTAGTTGGGTTTGTCTTTTTTCTTATGTCATTTGTAACTGATATATATTCCACCATACTTAAGTATCACTTTGAGAAGTTTAGATATGAAAGTTATTAACATCATCATTTCTTCATGCAAACTTAACTCATACAGCAATGGTTAATATCTTTTGAAACCTTCTTAAAGATAAGGGGAACAAATTAAGCTTTAGTTATATGTCACATTGGATAATGTAACATCTCGTCAACGTTGTTAATGTTAAAAGACAAATATGAATAAAAAAAAATCACTAATTCTTGTGCAATTTTTTAGTTGTGGGTTTGGCTAAAGCACATTTATGTTTAGGTTTTAATTTTATGAAAAATAATGTTTTGATATTTAAATAATTACTTAACAATCTCATTTTAAAAGTAATGTGATAATTGTAAGATCTTTTTATCATAGCTGATTTAGGACAGGTAAATCTCAAAGGTCTTAAAAAAAATAATACTAATATATTATTATAAAATTAAAAAATATTTAATTTTAAAATTATATTTAAAAATAATTTTTAATTAAAAATTTAAAATATTTTAACTGACTCCAACTGTATATATTTTTTAATGATTTTGAATTTATATTTATACTATAAATATTATTTAATAAATAATATTTTAAAACTTTTTTTTAATAAATTAATAATATTTTTTAAAAGACATTAAATAGTAAAGTAATCCTAAATATTAAAATTTTTAAATTTTCTATCTCTACTATTTCATCCTATTCACATTTATATATCATTTCTTTCTTTGACTCTTTCACTTATCTCTTGTCTTTTTCTGATTTTTTTCACTTATTTCATTCTTTTTTCTTACTTTTTCACTTATATCATTCCTTTTGTGACTCTTTCATTGATTCTTCCATCTTATTGTTTCAATTTGACAATTTGAGTGTTTGATTGTTATTAGACTATTATGGAATTTCAAATTTGTTTTATCCATAACTGAATCAAGAGTAGATAAAACAACTGCTTTAGCTAAAAAAAATTAATATTAATATATTATTATAAAATTAAAAAATATTTAATTTTAAAATTACACTTAAAAATAATTTTTAATTAAAAAGTTAAATTATCTTAACTGACTGTAAGTGACATTGATACTGTAAATATTATTTGATGACTTTAAATTTATATTGGTACTATAAATATTATTTAATAAATAATGTATTTGGAACTTTCTCCTAATAAATTAATAATATTTTTTTTGAAAGACATTCAACAGTCAAGGAATCTAACTATTTAAACTTTCTAATTCTCTATCTCGTTTACTATTTCATCAGATTAATATCATCTATTTATATGTCATTCCTTTATTTGACTCTTTTAACTTATCTTCTCCTTTACTTTTTTTACTTACCTTATTCCTTTCTCTTACTTTTTGGCTTACCTCATTCCTTTTTCTCACTTTTTCACTTATCTCATTTCTTTCTCTAACTCTTTCATTGGTTATTTCATATTATTGCTTCAATTTGAGTGGTTGATTGTGATTAAACTATTATCCAATCTCAAATTTGTATTATCATTCTATTTGGAGGTTTGGAGAGTTAGATTAAGGAATTAGAGTTTGTGTTGGCTTTTGTTCCTTTTGAGTACTTAAATATCAAGTAAAAATCAATATCAGATTGATGAATTGATCTTAAAATCAATTTTTTTTCATTATTGTTTAATTAATTTCAAAATAATTTGTGCAGGTTCAAGAAAAAATATTTGAAAGTTAGAATTTGTAAATTAAACTTAAGCACTTATGGAAGGACATAACCGAAAGATAGATGGAGACTTGAGACTTCAAGACAATATATTACGATCAAGTTCATTGTTTTAGCAATCAGGTTTTATTTTATTTAACTTAGTCTCATTTTATATATTTATAAGTTATTTTCAATGCTATATATTATAGTGTTAATTTTATATAAAAATATACAAATATGTTAACTAGAATATATGGATCAGGTTATTTAAAAATTCAAAAAAAAGAAAAAGAAAAGAGTTAAGCTCTTTTGAATCACAAAAAGGGGCTATCAATAAATTTATAAAAATAAACAAAAAAATGAATTGGAAAATACATGTGTGTGCTCTTTAAATGAAGAAGGTAACAATATAGATATAAGGTGAAGACAATAACATTTTGATTCTCAAACTCATGATAATGGGAATGAAGTTATAAAAAGGCCTTATTAGACTAGATTGAGTTTTCTTATTTTGGTTGTAAATGGTTTAATGTTAATTTTTGTATTGGTAAACTAGCTAACAAAGGTGGGAGATATTGGAGAAATCTTAATGCTAAGTTTTTCTTGAAATAACTCATAAACATTAATAATATGAATGCATGCACAAGAAAGATATAACTTTAGGACAAGAGTAAGTCATATCACAAATTACTAAGTTTAGACTATGACAACCACATCAAATATAAAATGCTCTAGTATTAATATCAATAATTTTTTTTTTGCACACCTTGATGTTTTTCTTTCATATTAGACTCAATATTTGTTCTTGATAACTCACATCTCGAGTACAGTCAAGTATGATTGAATAATATTTTGCATCCATGATGTTTTTAATAATTTTTGTTTTTCTATCACTTGCTAACAAATTTATCAACTCATTTTGTATATTATGTCCAATGATTATGAATTTCATCAGTTTTAATTCGATGAATACGTTCTTTAATAAATAGATCAAATTTTGCAATCATTTTTATCAAACTTAAAAAGTTTCCATTACTTTCTTGATAGATATTTTCATTTTTATCACGCAAAGCTCACTTACTTTTACCAAGGGTTTTAATAACAATAGTAATTCTTAACAATTCTTAACAACACCTTTTCTCTAGTGTTCTCTATCTCCATTTATTTGTTTTTGAGCATGTTTATCTATTATTTTATTTTTTGACAATCTCCTTTCTAAATCAATCCATGCATTCACATTAATAACGTCGTCAGTTATTTCATGGTTCTTTAAGATATCACTAAGATTTCTCCAATCTCTACTACCTTCTATTGACTAGTTTCCTAGTACACCAAACAACATTAAACAATTTATAACAAAACAAAAGACCCTATCTAAAATTGTAGAATAAATGAGTCATCTAAATCTAATATAGCATTTTTATGCTCTATGCAGTTGGTATCAATATTCTCCCATTGACTTGAATCATATATATATATATATATATATATATATATATATATATTTAATAGTAGATTATTTT
>Ga0209489_107807_pt1 | contig 15432 bp, 24 predicted proteins | sample SiratrowhiteBW_FD_187527 | JGI IMG/M metagenome (GOLD analysis project Ga0209489, IMG submission 187527) | Root nodule microbial communities of legume samples collected from California, USA - Siratro white BW (SPAdes) (version 2) | ecosystem: Host-associated > Plants > Roots > Nodule | place... | reverse complement strand
CGGAGCTGTCCCTCGCTCTTTCACAGGCTCTCTCGCCTTTGGGCGCAACGGGCTCAGTTCCAGCAACGGGCGGTTCTGATCCAACCGCCCGTTTGCACATTCTGACAGATTTCTGGGACACAAGGGCGCAGGGAAGGCCAGGTGCCGGCTGGCACCCACGGTCCGCTGTGCGCGTGTAGCGCAAAAGAAATTGCACAGCGGCATACAGGTGAAGCCGTACACACGGCCTTCCCTGCGCAGTGGTCGGACGGCTTATGCCGCGCTCTCCCGGGAGCCGAGTTCCTTCTGGCCTCCCTCACCCCGCGAATTGACGATGCCGTCCGCCCGGTCGGGCTCGCGCGCATCTTCGAAGGGCTTGACCGTAGCAACGACGGCCAGGACCACACGTCTATATTTTGGCATTCGGTGAAACACGCCGAAACTACAAAAACCCTTTAAAACAAGCTCTTTTCGACTAGCCTGTTTCGGGGCGCTTCGGCGGGTTTCGTCAAAACTAGGGCCCGGCCCTAAGCCTTTCAGCGTCCGCACGACAAACTGAAAGCCCCAAAGCCGAGCCCTTTGGTCCCAAGCCCTAGGAGCCGAAACCGAAATGGATACTACCATCACCGCCGACCCCGCTGGCAAGCGCGCCCGCAACGGCAGCGTCATCCTGACCAACCGCCTTTGCGAAAGGCGGGTGCCCAAGCGGGTCAAATTCTACGACCGCAAATGCCCCGGCCTCTATGTCAGCATCACCACGGCTGGCGTGGCGACCTTTTCCGTCAAGTTCACCGATCGGGCGACCGGCAAGCAGCGCACCGGCTGGCTCGGCCTCTATAACCCCGAGACTTTCACCGTCGACGACGCCCGGAGCAAGGTCTATGGCCTGCGGGGCACAGGTGCTGCGGCGATCGCTGAGACCTTCCGCGACCGGAAAGAGCGGCAGGCGAAGCGAGGCAAGACCGTCAATGAGATCATCGAGGAGCGGATCGACTGGATGAAGATGCCAGTCCGGAAGGCAGACGGCGAGATGCGGCCCCGGCTGGAAAGTTGGGAGAACACCGCAAGCCATTTGCGCCGCTTCATCGGCTCGAAGCTCGGCCGGAAGATCGCAACCGACGTCACCCGAGGCGACATTCAGGCTTTGTCGGACGACATCGTGGCGGGTCGGCACGGCGGCAAGCCGTCGGTCAGCAATGCGCGTCACATGCGCAAGGCGGCGTCGGGCATGTTCCGGTGGGCATTGCGGCGCGAGTACATCACCGCCAACCCTTGCAGTGATCTAGAGCCGCTCGACCCGGAGCATCCGCGCACCCGCGTGCTGACCGAGGACGAGATCAGGATTTTCTGGCACGGCCTCGACCGCGACGACTTGATGACGTCATGGGACCGTAGGACCCGGCTCGCGCTCAAGTTCGAGTTGGCGACCATGCTGCGCTCGGCCGAACTGCTCGGCGCGCACCGCAACGAACTGATCGACCTCGACGGCGAGCAGCCGCGCCTCGACGTGCCACTCAAGCGGGTGAAGAAACGACGAATGATCCAACAGCCGCTGCCGAGCCTCGCGGTGGAGATCATCAACGAGGCCTTGAAGGGCAACAACAAGGATTTCGTATTCGCCAGCCCGCTCGACAACAAGCCGATGCACCGCAAAGCGATGGCCGACGCGCTGCGTGGCGACAAGCGCAAGGGCAAGGTGCGGACGCCCGGCATCTGCCAGTTACTCGGGTTGAAGCCGTTCACGCCACACGATCTGCGGCGGACGGCGGCGAGTTGGGCGCGTCGGATCGGTCAGCCGATGGCGAAGATTGCGCTTTGCTTGGATCATCGCGTGACAACGGAGGACGGCATCAAGCTACCACCCGTCACCGGCAAGCACTACGTCCATGCCGAGGATCGCGAGGTGAAAGAGAAGCGTGAAGTCTTGCAGGCATGGACCGCAGAACTGCGGCGGATCATTGCCGAGCCTGCACCATTGCGGCAACCGGACACCGGACTGCGGCTCGTCGCCTGACCAAGCGCCAATCCCGCAAATTTTGAGGAACTTGAAAGCTTGGTCGGCGCACCGCTGGCCGGGTTCGCATGTGAGAACGCAAAATGGCCGCAGATCTCTCTGCGGCCCACCGGCACGAAGTATTTTTCCATACTGAGATAGCCTGCCCCGGTGCGAACCGCTTTCTAGCGTGAGTTGCGCGCGACTTGGATACCGGGCTTCTACTTACGTCGAAGGTCTCATGCAGCACTGGGAAAAGTCCCAATTGACGCCCGGCCGATCGAGCGTCACCCACGGGCGCAATGCAATGCTTCTATTCTTATTGGGCGTGGGACGGTCACTTCTACGTCATCTATCTCTGCTCGGGCTCGCCGCAGTCGGCCTGCGTGTGGATGGTGGCCTAGAGAACGCGTGACAAAGCGTGACCCGATGGGACCCGAGGGGGCACTCGATGAACGACAAACCAAGGACCGGGCGGATACTCAGAGACCTGCGCCAGGTGGAAGCAGAAGACCTTGAGCGGATGGCGCAGTTCGACGAATGGGTCGAAGAAGTGCGCAGGAACGGGTGTGCCGATCCGGAGGACCCGGTCGAACTCGCAAAATGGCAAGCCGAGCAAGACAGGGAGTTCGAAGAGAATGCGCGCCTGCATCGGGCTTTCGAGCAAATGGAACGAGAGGAAGAGGAAGAACTCCAACGGATCAAGGACAGCCGCCCATTGGGCGTTCCACCGCCGATCGAGCCTCGAAGTGTCCACTCTGCCGTGCCGCAACCGCCTTGGAAGCGGAAGTTACGACCCTGACCCGCGAAGGCAGTGAGCCGCGATCACCGGCAGCGTTGTCAGCATCCACCACCGACAGTAGACCGGCGTCGGCCAATTGCATGTGGGTTGCGCGCTCAATCGCACAGATTTCCTTTGAAATAGTGATCCGGGGGTCCGACAATCCAAAAATGCGGCTCAATGCAATTGCTGCGGCCCTACTGATCGGCGGGTTGCTGGCCGCGAGCATACGCTTGCACAGCGCATTCAAATTGGAAGCCTTAAGCATGCACTCCGACGGCACGTTGGTGATCATGGCGGCGTCTCAGGACGGATTGGTAGTGGCGTCGGACAGCCGTCAGACTATAGACAATGCAACCTTTTGTGACGGCGCTGAAAAGTTGCTCGAACCTGCGCGTCGCGACCGATTTCTCTTGGCTGTAACCGGTCGAAGGGGCTTTTATCCGAGCCTGCAGTTCGCGTTGGGGCAGGACGTTTGCGGTTACATCAAACACACGTCTAGAGAGTTTGATCTGGGCGAAGTTGCAAAGAAGTATGTCGAAGCCGACGCGGCCGTCGATCTCGCCAGTTTCGATCTCCTGGCGCTCTCCAACAACTGCGTGCGCGAGTTGAGGGACTATCTTTTAGCGAACCCGCATCGACAGCCGATCTTCTCTGGGGACAAATTCTCGTCGACGGTCGTTCTGGCTTCCTATGATCCAGCGACGCGAACGGCGATTATCCGAAGTTTCGAGATTGCCGTCTCGCCCGATGGAACGGCATTGAACACCAAGTTGGGTTTGAACGAGACGTTTGGTCCTGACGATTTCGCCGAGCCGATCGCGATTGGTGAGCAAGTGTATCTGACAAAACAGGTGCTCCCGGCCCTCAAGGATCATCCGATCAGCGCCACGACCCGTCAGCAGTTGGGCGACTTTCCTAATGTCAATTTTCCGCGCGTGAAAGATCAAAGCCTGCAGCAAGCCATCGAAGTCGCAGCCGACCTGATCGAGGCGGCGTCGCGGATGACGGAGACGGTTCCGGCCGCGTCTGGCATAGGTGGACCGCTGGATATTCGCCTTTTGGGCGATGAACCGAGACCTGTTCGCCAAACGCGATAAATTTGGCTCCATGTGCAATCTCTATTCGGTGACCACGAACCAAGAGGCGATCCGCGCTCTATTCCGCGTGGTCAATCGCTACGTCGGCAACCTGGCTCCGATGCCGGGTGTATTTCCAGACTATCCGGCTCCGGTGATCCGCAATAGCGACGCTGGCCGTGAGATGGTCTTGATGCGGTGGGGCATGCCGCCACCGCCGCGCACTGGCGGCCCGCCGGTCACCAACATCCGCAACACGTCGTCGCCGCACTGGCGCGGATGGCTAAAGCCGGAGAACCGGTGCTTGGTGCCAGCCAACAGTTTCGCCGAATATGCACCCGAGCCGAACCCTGCCACTAAGAAAAAGGATGTGGTGTGGTTCGCAGTCAATGAGGATCGCCCGTTGTTCGCATTCGCGGGCATCTGGACCGAGTTCAAAGGCGATCGGGGCACCAAATCCAAGCCGATCCCGGGGCCGCATCTCGTCTATGGCTTCCTGACGACCGCGCCGAACGCGGTCGTCGAGCCGATCCATTCGAAGGCCATGCCGGTGATCCTGACAACCGACGAGGAGCGCGACGTTTGGATGCGCGCGCCTTGGGACGAGGCGAAGGCACTGCAGCGGCCATTGCCGGATGATGTGCTCAAGATCGTCATGCGTGGTGCCGACAAGGAAGATCAGGCGGCGGCATGATCAGCACGGCCGAAATGGCTTAACCACCCCCGCAAGACCATAGGAGCGCTTCGTTGTTCAACAAGTCTATCGTCTTTGTAATCGGCGCCGGGGCAAGCTATGAGTACGGGCTGCCACTAGGGGGCACCCTGAAAAGCGAAATCGCGCAGAAAGTGAGATTTCGTTTTGAGTATGGCAACCGATTGGTGAGCGGGGACCACGATCTGCTCAATCACATCAGGCGACGCGTGCCTGATCGAGAGCGGCAAAACGACTATACGCGTGCTGCTAACGTGCTCGCTGCTGCCATCGGCACATTCATCTCCGTAGACGAAGCGTTGCACTATGTCGGCGCGACCCCGGAGGCAGTCGAGATCGGCAAGATGGCTATTGTCGGACAGATTTTGGAAGCCGAGCGAAACAGTGATCTTGCGATCAGCAGGGAGACTGGCCGACTGGATGTGGACCACCTCGACGGACGATGGCTTTCAGAGTTGCTTTCTATGGCGCTCTCGGGCATCCAACGATCTAAGCTCAGAACCGTCTTCGATCGCGTCACTTTCATCAATTTCAACTACGATCGTTGCATCGAACACTATCTGTATTGGGCCTTGCAGGAGCGGGCATCCGCGACAGCAGATGAGGCCAAGGAGATCGTACAAAACCTCAACATGATAAGACCGTATGGCTCGATTGGCGCGCTGTCATTCAACAACTCTGATCAGCATTCTTTCGGAGCGGCAAGCTACTTCGATCCGTTCACACGGATTGATGCTATGCGAACTTATACCGAGCAGCGCCCGCTTCACGACACCGACGTCTTACAAGCAGCGTTGGTCGACGCTCGGATGATCGTCTTTCTTGGATTTGGGTTTCACGCAACTAATATTGATCTGTTGCAGACCGGGTCACGAAAATCGGGCGCTGCCGTTCTCGGCACGATCAAAGGCATCCATCGCGAAAACCACGATGTCATCCGAGCCAGGATAAAGACGAATTTGCGGCTGGTCGGCGACACCGTATCGCTATTAGACATGACGGCATCGGAGCTGCTGCGAGAGTTGCGCCAGAGAATTTTGATCAGCGTGGAATGAAGCTTACTCTCAACTGCATCTGGCCGCGATTGATTGTGACCGCCGCCATAATCGTTGCTGCGATCGGCGAGGTCTCTGCCATCGACCTAACCGGCCAAGCCAGCGTCGTCGACGGCGACACGCTCGAAGCCATAGCACCCGCATCCGCCTTTGGGGCATCGACGCGCTGGAAAGCCGGTCAGCACTGCCGTTGATCTAGATCAAGCTTGGATGCGCCGGATCCAAGAAGATGATAGTTGGCGCGGGGCTGTCCGACCCTAATGGGGGCGATGGCATGAAGTGCTGGGCGGGGCTGGTCATCGTTGTCCTATTGGTGGCCGGATCGCGCGCTAGTGATGCCGCCATGCGGATCACAGACGATGCTGGCGGACTAATTGGGAAATACATTCACAAGTATGAACGGCTGCGCGCTTCGGGCCAGAGTGTAGTTATCGATGGTTTCTGCGCATCTGCTTGCACAATTGTCCTGGCGACCATGCCCTCCGACAGAATTTGCGTGACTTCGCAGGCGAACCTCGCCTTCCACGCAGCGTGGGATTTCGACCGTCGTGGACGACCGGTAACGAACCTCGGAGCGACCCGAATGCTCTATTGGATGTATCCCGTGCCTGTGCGACGGTGGATTGCTCATCGTGGCGGCCTAAGGCCCCGAACAATCTTCCTGCGCGGGAAGTCATTACACGCGATGTATCGCTCATGCCCATCCTGAGTTCACGCGAGAAGAAGCTCTTGAGACGTTTGGCCCAAGGCAAAACTGATAGGCGGATCGCGGCGGAGATCGGCGGCAGGAAAGACCAAGTCGGTTTGCAGCGCCAAAGGCTGATTGAACGACTGCAAATTCAGTCGCGGGAACAGCTAGAGGCGCTAGCCAAAGAGTTCGCCTCCTATCCAGAACGATCAGATGGCGAAAAGGCCGGAGAGCAGGCGGCGGCTCTAGCGAACCGCCGTCGGCGCGATCGATCTCGTTAGTAGCGATATCCATACGGATACTGCCCCGGGCAGACATAGTTGCCGTAAGTGTCATAAGTGCAATTATTGTAACCGCCGTAATAGCCATAAGCCCCGGCTGCGGCGGCGCCTACCGCTGCCGCGCCCAAGCCATAGGCGGCGCCCCTGTATGCCCCCCGATAGGCAGCATTGCGGTACACTCCTCGGGCGACTGCGGTACGCGCCACCGGGCGACCCGGTATGGGCCGATAGCCGTAACCCCGTCCAGCAACCCCGTAACGGCCTCCCGCAACCCGGTATCCTCCGCCTCGTACATGAGCGACACGCGCGCCGCCATGAAAGCCTCCGGCGCGCATACCGCCTCCATGGAAGCCTCCGCCGCCACGGCGGGCATATGCATCATCGGGGACGAGACTGACGGTTACGAGGACGAGCGCTGCAAGAGCAGCCATAACATATCGAAACATGGCGTTCCTCCGTTGCGTGCGGTGCCGCGCGGCCTGCGCAACGATGCCAAGCGCTTGCAGGTCGGCACCCGGACAAGGAGCCTTCACCTGACGTAACGATCAGCCTTGACCTAGCTCAAAGGAAGGGCCCGCTCGACGATTGATCGGCATAGTTCCGCGCATTCCGCGCGCTTAGCGCATTTCTAGTTCCTTGATCGCCAGAGCCGAAATCTGTGCAGGGTCTTTGATACCGGTTTGCGCAATCTTGATGACATTCCTCGCGACCATTTCCGTTAGCGGGTCGTCACGATCCTTCACGCAGAGAGTATGGAGCGCTTGCCCGTAAGCTGCCGTGATGCGGCTAATCATTTCAGGGTGCAAATCGAGGGTATGCAGACGTAGGTACGTAGACATCTTCTAAGCCTCCAAGCCCACGTAGCAGGGCATCATACCACGCGAGGCTCGTTCGCGTCGGAGAACCACGGATGAGCCGTGTCAGTGCTTAGCAGGGGATCAAGGTGGCACGTCGAGCGTTAGCAGACCGGCGGCAGGATACCGTGCACGGCAAAGAGGCGGTGCACATCAAGGCCAACGGTGGCAGCCATGGCGAACACTCCTCCGACCGCGCCCGTGGTCCATCCGCCCGGTATTGACCCGGAGCATCGCCGGGCGATCTGCAACGAGATTGGTGAGCGACTTCGCAGCACCCTCACGGACGATCTCGCCCCGCTACCATCGCGACTGCAAGGCATGGTGGAGCGGCTGACCGAATTGGACGGCGACGCGCCGTCGGCCGCGCCGGACCGCCAGGACGATGCATTGTCCCGGCCGCTCTGGAAGCGCCTAATGAACCTTTGGTGGGACTAACCGCGAGATAGGACCATTGCCCTTTCGCATGTCGCGCGCGGCCACCAATCAGGTGACCCTATCGTCTCGATCAGGCAGCGAAACGATCCCGTAATGCTAGCGACCAAGGAAGGTATCGGGGGCTGGCGTCGTTAGCATTTGCCGAGATTTTGCGATTGTCTCACGCGTGCGCGCGACGATTTCCGTGATCTCAGAAGAGCCATTTCTGATGCTGCTGATATCGCTGTATGCCAGCATGCGTCCCTCCCTCTTTGTGCAGGCGGGAGCGCAATCGGTCTCTCAGCCACCGACGCCCACGGGCAATGCCTTTGGTCGGTGATGAATGCACTATATCCCAAAGCTGGCTTATTCTCTCCGCTCTTCTGAGCGTGCACGGGTTTTGCCGGGTCCTTTGGGGCAATAAATCGCGTGCGGGCACGCGCGACGGCCCGATCTTCGTATATTTGCTCCCGCTCTTTTCCGACTTTGCTCCGCTAGGTAGTCTCACGATATCAGCAGGATGGAACCGATGAGCGGGCTGGAAAGGGCATGGCGGGAATGGCGGTCGCTTTCGCGGCGGGATCGGGCCGCGTTCATCGCGCTGCTCCGTCAAGACTGTGCCCGGCAGCGCGCGGCAGCGGTGCGGCGACGCGGCGGAGGACGTGGCGAAAGGGGATCGCCGCTCGCGGACCTCGCGCTGACCAAGACGGACCTCCAACGGCTCGGGCCGCAAAGGGGGCCGCTGATGGGCTTTCCCGGCGCGGGCTAGGGAGACAGCCCCGGTTTGCATGAGTGCCGGTAAATGGCTCGTACCCCATTTACCGGGGCAAAGAGCAAGTGGCGGTCGCGTGGCCCATCTGCACCCCTCGTGAGGTCGGCTCAGGCCGTCGCGGACTTGATGTGCTCAGCCTGAGTTCTTCGCATTTTCGAACCCAACGCGGACAGGAGGTCATTAGATAGTCAGCCACGTTGTCCAAATCGAAGAAGCGTTTGAGGTTGCAGGCGGCTGCGCACAGCGCGAGACTGGACAGGTTCGCCGGGGAGGTCTGTCATGAGTATGTTGGCAGGTCCGGCTCGGCCTCCGCGCGGAGAGAATGATGTCGCTTTCACGGCGGCAGCGATCTTGGCAGGCGCGGTATCGGTCGGGTTGTTTGCATTGGCAATATTATCCGCCGCTGTTTGATGCAAAGAGCGCGCCGAATACGCGGGCTCTCGCGCGATCCTGTCGTACGTCTGAAATGAAATCAGCGCAGCCGTTATTGCGAGGGGACTGCACTCGACAGGATACGCGGCGGACAGGAAGGAGCTACCGCCTATCCGCCGCGCGCCGGATGCGCCGCCGCCCATGCGCAAACTGGCGGCGCATTGCGGAGATCCTAACCGGCATCCTTGCTTGGCGCGGGGATCAGTGTCACCCCGAGCAACGCCTCCGGAGCGAGATCGACGCGGAGCGAGATTGGCCCGCCGTTGGCGGCTTGGCTCCAACAGAATTCGGCTTCCTCGCGCTCGACGGCAAGCCGGTCGGCGAGGATTTCCGCTTCCGCCTGGCGGCGCTGATCGGCGTCAAGTGCGTTGGCGTCATCGGCAGTCGCGTCGATCTCGCGGTCGAGGGCAGCGATCAACGCATCTTGATGTAACCATGCGAGCAGCGCGAGCGTGTCCGAGATCTCGGAGAACGCGATCGCCTCCGGCGCAGCGTTGAGAACCCGCGCCGGGATGCTTCGCGTCGCGAACACGACTGGCTCGTTGAAATCGACGAGATGATGCACGGCTGGCCGACCGGCTTCCGCCAGCGCCGCGATCTGTGCCCGCATCCGCTCTCGCGCGAGACGGCTCGGCCACGGCGCGGCGCGGACCCGATCGAGATCGGCTTGCAATTCCCGCGTGCGACGGCGCAGACGCTCGATGGCATCCGCGATGGTCTCGCCCTTTTTCAGTTGTGGCGGCTCGACCGGATGCATCGCGATCATCGCGCCGGTGGGCGCGGCCTTGATCCAAGTCTCCACCGCGTTGACCAACGTCGAAAGAATGCGCCGCCGCCCGCCGTGCTGCTCCTCCAACCGCTTGAGCCGGGCAAGCTCGGCTTCCTGTTTTGTCAGCGCCGCGCGTTCGACGATGACGAGCGGATCGCTGTCATCCAAGTTGTGGCCGGGCTCGATGAGGCCGATCCCGACACCGCGCGGTGCGCGCAGTTGGGCGATGCGGCTGCGACGGCGTTGCGCCTCCTCATGCAGCGATTGCCACTCCTCAAACGTGGCGCGCCCAAGGATGGCCGCGTCTTCGCGCTCTTGCCGCAGCCTATGCAGCCGCTCTGCTGCTGGCTCGGGCAACGCATCGATCGGGTCGCCGACTGTTGGAAAAAGAACCGTGGGTGTGAAGCCGGGAACGACGCCCGCGTGCAGCGGCGATCCGGCGGGCGCAACGGGAAAGCCGGACTTCTGAGATGGCGTCATGATGGCCTCGCTCGATGATCAATGGCGCGATCAGACCACACTCGGCTTGCAACGAAATCGGCTGGCTCGCTGCAAGACCGGCCACGCTAGGTAGGTGGATCGGCGGTTGGCAATTGATAACATTTATCGCAGCCGACGAACGCCCGTCGCTCCAATCGGTCGGGCCGATGATGACCTCCCCACTCGGTACACCGCGCGGACACCTTTTGGGTAATACTCCGGCACCTTTGGAGGCTTTGCCTTGGTGCCGAGCGCCGCCAGAAGGCGGTCACGCGCCTCGATCAGTTTCCCGAACATCTCCGCAGTTCCGCCTGCATCGGGGTGCGCCCGTTTGGCGGCTCTTCTAAACGCCGCAATCACATCGTCGCGGGTATAGCATTCGGTCACGCCGAGCAGCCTCATCGCTTCGACGAGCGGCATCCGCATCGAGGGCGGGATCGTGCCCCGCGCGCCGAAGCGTTGCCACCACAAGCTGTCCAGTTCGGCGGCGATGCGGCCGGTGCGGCTTGATACGAAGCGCACGCCGCGCCAGAACGCCCACCAGTGCCAAAGCTTGTCTCGGTCGAGCCTGGCAATCTCGCCTGCATAGTGCACCACAACGTTGCGATTGGTGACCTTGATGACCTCAGTCTCGGCCCACGCAATCCCGTTAGGCGTGATCGACACCGCCCATACCTGCACGGGAACATCGGGCGGATGGAAGTACAGCCGTTTCTTGATTGTCGTGGTGCACCAGAAGTCGGTTTCGACGCGGTACACACCGCGCTTGCCTTCAACGCCCAAGATGCGAGGCCACATGCCGATCCGATCGCACCACGTTCGCAGCTCCTCGGCTTCCTTACGCGCCGGATGAGCCTCGAACAGATTTTGGTATTCCGTATCGTCGTATCCGAGCCGCTTGCGTCCAAGCTTCGCCTCGGTCTCGACATGGGCTTGTTTGACCAGCCGATGCGTACGCGCGTCCCTCTCGCACACCCGTTTGAGCAGTCGGTGCGCGGCTCGGATAGCCGAGAGGCGCTGCGCTCGCGTCGGTTTCGTGCCGTTGAGGGCATAAGCGTTATCAACGATGTCGTCGACCCTAAGCGCGCGGTCGCGTGTGGCCGCGAGGAGGTCCGCGATGCGTTGCTCGATCAGGCCCGGTCCCTTAGACATGACAACACTTACCCCTTGACGCTCTAGGCTCCGACGGAAAGGATTTCATTGATCGTCCGCGCCTTTGGCGGCACCGGGCGCACTTTCAAAATGCGAAACAGCAGTTGCCGACGAGGATCGCGGTGCGGGCACTCGGGCGCGGCGCGGGCGTTTTGCCACGCGCTTGCTTCATAGCGGGTAAGGTCGCGTGCGATCCGTTCGGCTTGTTGGTTTCGGCTGATCCCGGCATAGAAACGCCGCGCATATTCCCGGACTAAATCGTCTCGTTTGGCGAGGGCCGCTCGCGTTGCCCATGAGCGCTCACCGGGCTTGATCCGGAGCGCATCGGCGAGCCGCGCCGCGTCGGCTGCATCGATCGAACCGTCGCGCAAGGCATCAAGGGAAGCGCGATCAAGACGCACCGGCGCGGTCATGCCGACACGCCCGGACTTCTCGGGGGTGAGCACCAAATTGACGCACACCCCACTGGTATACTGAGTAGTGTTACTGTGGCGGGACAATCGAAGACCAAAAAGGGCCTCGACAGTCCCGCTACAGAAACGCAAGCGTGACCTTCTTGCATCATGGTCCCACCACAGATACGCATGTGTGCTTGTAGTGGGACTGTAGGTTTCTGTGGTGGGACTGTTGTTTAATTTTCATGGGGCGTTTCCAATGCCGTTTGCGTTTCTGAGGTGGGACAGTCGTCGGAGGCGTCGCGCTCGGTCCAGCGCATGAAATCCTTGGTTGGCGGCGCGAGAGTTGCGGTGGTGTCATCCGAGAATTCCGTCAGCAACCATTCCGTGGCGACGCGCCCCTTGACGGAGAAGCCGGATCGTTTGCCGATCTTGATGAAGCCCCGGCCTTGCAGTTTCTCAAAGCATCGTTGAGCGGTTGAATGACCGACGTGCAGCGCCTTGGCGGCTTCGCGAACGCTAAACGGGATCTTTCCGTTATTTGATGATGGTCCGCGATATCGGCGAGCAATCTCGACGTAGAGGGCGCGGCAATTGCCATCAAGCGATTGCCAAGCGGCAGATGCGAGCATGTATTCGGAAAGGCGGACGTATCGATCCCTGCTGGGACGGCCGCTGTGATATTTGCGGCGGTTGGTCATGACGGCCGCCGACTTCACGCCGTTTCGCGCTGGTGGATCAGCCGCTGCAGGCCCTCACGTTCGCTCTTGCTGAGCAGTGCGACCGTGGTGGTGAGCTTCGTTTTCATCCGCGATCTCCTTTGCCCCTTGCGGGGCGTCGGCGACCGGACTTAAACTGCGGGGCCTTGCGAGCCCGACCTGCCCGGTCGGAAAGTCAAAGTCGACGCCGCTGCTGCTTGCCCCCAAGCAGGGCGGCGTTTTCTACGTTGCGCTGGCTTCTGTCGGCGCAGACTTGCGTAGCCGACGCGACTTCGCACGCGGTCCCCGCAACAGGCGCTTGACTTCGGCATCCCATCGCTTTCGCGGCACGAGCAGAAATTTGCCATGCCTTTCGGCGGGTATCTATTTCAATGCCACGGCGCGGTAAGCCTGCGCGCGGGAAAGACCGATGCGCGATCCGGCAGCTTTCACCGTGTAAAAAAACTTGTCGCGGATCGCGCGGCTGATGACTTCGGCTCGCACTTGAGACCTCCTCACATCATCTGGGATGAAATCCGCATGGGTCATGTCTACCCTATTAATAGGTTATTGCCAACCGACTACAAGGGTATTAGCGTCGGTCTCTAATCATCCCATGTGGTCCGGTCTCACAAAGGGAAGCTTGAGCCGATGGCACCCCGACGAAAAAAGAAAGCGACCACCCCGGCGTTCAAACGCGGGCGCGCGTTCAAAGTGATATTGCCGGAGGATATTTCGGCGTGGGTCGAGGGGGAGGCAAAGGACCAAGGCCGACCGCAAAGCAGGATCATCATCAACCACCTGAGCCGCATCCCCAATCTGGATCAGCAGGCCAAGTTGGGGGAGTTGATCAGGGATATGGAGGTCACCCTTGCCCGATATTCGTCACGGATCATCGTCGCTGATCTTACAGACGAGTTGATGCGCACGCTGCGCGAGATGGTGAAGGCAGATGACACCGACAATATTGGCGTCCTGCGGGCGAAGGTCGCGAAAGTGCGCACGATCCTCGCCGCAATGGAGAAGCACGAGCGAGACGCCAAGGACGAGTAAGAGTTTGCGTGAGGAGTTGGCGAGATGATCGACCGCAAAGCGAAACCGATCGCCCCGAGCGGTGCCGATCCCGTGGAGTTGGTTGATACCCCTGCCGCATCGGATAATTCCGGGCTTCGAAAAATGCTGACCGAAAAGGATGTCTTGGCAATCGTCCGGATCGGGCGCTCGACTTTGTGGCGATTGGAGCGCTCAGGCAGATTTCCGCGAGGAGTTTACATCGCACCGAATACAAAGCGCTGGTATTTGGATGAGATCGTCGCGTGGCAGCGGGCGATTGCCGAGTGCGATCCGAATTTCGATCCGGCGCGTGGCCGGGGCAAAGGACGGCGTCGGCGCGATCAGGCACACGATGGGCTGTAACCTTTGCGCGCGCGCCGAAGATCTCCGACTGGGCGCTTGATCAGCACACGATGCAGGGCAAGTGAGCGAGACATTCTCCCTCGTCGAGCGGCTTAGGCTGAATGTCGAAGAGAACTTCCATAATGCTTGAAGAAGTTATCAAGCTTCACTGGTTCGCCGGTATGTCGCCAGAACAGTTTTTTACCAAGACTGGCCGCCACTGCGAGGCGGTGGTGGCCGCCGATTAGAGTATGGTCATCGGATGCTGTGGCGATGATCTCGCCTTCTTCGTCCACGATGATCATGTGCTGCCTCCGATCCAGCGCGCGGTCAGCGCCGCCGCGATGGTGCACAATCCATCTAACCTCGTGCCGGTCCCGGCGTTCCAATGGTCGCAGGGAGGCCGCACAACTCAACCGGCCTTACAGGGGACGGGACCGGCCCGCGCTTCGTGAAGCTAGGGCCTGTTAGGTCCCAGCAGGTTCGGACGGGCCTCTCGCCCGTCCGGCAGCAACAGAAATATGCTTTTATCTTCAGGCGCTTGCGGCGATTTCAACAGGCCGAAAAAATCGCTTGCAGCAAGGACCACACGGTTTTGCCGTACGCGCAGCTCGCATGTTCGCCGCAGAGTTTTCCCGCGCTGTCGACGTCACGGGAAAATGCTGGCGAGACGAGCCTTTCAGCGCCGCTCGTCCGCACGCGGCTGCGAGCTCACAGGGACTACCCGCCCTGCCCGCACCCTTCGTGCCGACGCTGCCGCGTCCACCGCAACCCGGCTCGCGACACGTGACGACACAAGATCGCCCCTCAAGAGTGAGCCGGGATGGCCGACACATACGACAAATCCGAATTTCTGTAAAGTCGAATCTTTTGGCGAGGACGGATTGACAACGCCGCATGTGGAAACATCCAGGTGTTTTGCCCGTCGGGCGCCGTAGCCCGGATGGAGCGTTGTCCGGGATCGCACCCCCATTCTACAGCGCCCGGGATTACGCTTCCGCTCCGTCCGTACGAGGGGTCGGATATCATGCAGAATGCGCACAAAAAAAACCCGGCGGTTTCCCGCCGGGTGTTCGTTCCACTGGTTGGAAAGATCTTACCAGTTGCGCTGGGCGCGCAGGATCATGGCGATCGAGTCCTGGTCCTTCAGCTCGTACACAGCGGTCGGCTTGGCAGTGTTGGCAGCCGGGCTGAGGACGGCCGTGCCCGAATACTTCTGGTCGAGGTGCGTCCAGGAGAGGTCGGCCGAGAACGTCAGGTTCTTGATCGGGGTCCAGCGGGTGACGATACCGAGCTGGCCGATAGCGAAGTCGGGGTTGCAGCTCGTCACACCGGCGAGGCCGCCGAACACGCCACCTGTACCGCCAGCGCCACAGAGCGTGGTCTTGGCAAGCGTGCCGAACTGGGCCTGAGCGTAGGCACCGTAGAGCGCGGAGTTCCAGTTGGGATTCCAGTTGTGGGTGTAAGCGCCACGGAAGCCCCAGGTCTTGACCGTCTCCT
>Ga0209489_107806_pt1 | contig 15433 bp, 8 predicted proteins | sample SiratrowhiteBW_FD_187527 | JGI IMG/M metagenome (GOLD analysis project Ga0209489, IMG submission 187527) | Root nodule microbial communities of legume samples collected from California, USA - Siratro white BW (SPAdes) (version 2) | ecosystem: Host-associated > Plants > Roots > Nodule | place: USA... | reverse complement strand
TTGCTGTAGGGTTCAGCAAGGGTGTTTCTTGAAACGCACAGTGGGTTCTGTGTGGTTTCTTGATCTGCTGTAGGTTCAGCAGGGATTACTGCGGTGAGCAGTGGGTTGCTGCAGGGTGCAGTGTGTATAAAACTTGATCTGCGGGTCATTTTTTAGTGAAATCCTTACAGGGTGTAAGGGACTGGACGTAGCCCAGGTTTGAGGGTGAACCAGGGTAAAAATTGTGTCTTCTTGAATCTTCTTTCCCTCTCTTGTTTACAGATTCAATATACTGCTTGATGCATTGCTTTACTGATTTCCAGAATTCATAAATTGACTGGTTCAGATTAAGATTTAATCATCTTCAATACAGTTCTTGAATTAAAAAGAATTTATTCAAGATTTGCATTCATCAACTAAAACTGTAACTGGACTGTGTTTACTCAGTCTATTCAGTGATCTTAATACTTACTGTCTTGACTGTTTTGAATCTGTCTATTCTGAATTTAATCTCAGTTTAATATCTGTTTCTTGTTCAAGAAGTATTATTTAAAAGAAAGACTTTGAATTACTGAAACTGGTTCTGAATAGCAGTTGACCAGTTTACTGGGTTTCTTAATTCTTACTAATTCAGTGTGCTTAACTGAACTGCTTCCGCTTTTATTATAATCAATTCTGTATAAAGAAATAAAATACTGATATATTTGTTTGGAGTATTGAATTGTATTATTACTGAACTGGGTTCTGAATTGACTCTTGATTCTGCTTACTGTTTCATGCAACTGTTCTGATTCAGTAAATTCAAATAAAAATCCAGTCTGTGAAACAGAATTGCATTTTACTAAAAAATATCAAATTATTTCAAAAAGTTTTAAAATCCAATTCACCCCCTTCTTGTATTTCAGCCAAAACAGTTTCCAACAAGTTGTATAGGCCATTAGATCTTTTCATTCAGCATATCTACAAAATCTTTATCACTCTATAACAAAACCTGCATCCATATAACAAATACCTTTCTCAAAGCATTGACTTAAATAACTTACTAATAAAATAAAAATATAACATATATTCAAAATGAAAACAAAATCAAAGCATTGACTTAAATAACTTACTAATAAAACAAAAATATAACATATATTCAAAATGAAAACAAAAGAAATTGATAAATGTAACGTGTAATTTGATTTGAAATACTTTATTGTCATGGTTGAACATTCTATAAATGGAAGGAAAACACGGAAAGAGTTTTACTTAGGGTTTAGTGTAAAATATAGAAAGGTATATTAAATTTAGATATAAGAAAAAATATATAAAGATAAAGATAAGAGATGATAAAAAACTAAAAATAAAAATTTAGAATAGATAAATAAATTCATACTAGTAATTTTTATTTTTATTTTTATTATTTGTAAATAAGATTAAAATTATTTTTAAATTTCAAAATATTTTTGTATTTGTTTAGAAATAAAAAATATTTATTTTAGTTAAAAAAATATACTTTACGTAGTTGTTACTATCATAAATAAAAATTAAGAAATTATTATTATTATTAGTATTTGTATTTATATTTGTTAAAAAAAGTTATTATCAAAAGAAAAAAATTATTTACAATTAAATTTAATTGAGAAAAATGTCTTTGAAAAGAGTATATTATTAATTTGAAAATAGTGTATTAAGTTAAATATATATTTTCATTATAAAAGTATATTAAATTTAGTTTTAATATATTAGAAGAGTTATATCATTATTAATTATATTAAGCCTTATAGATAATATATTTATATTTTTTTATTATATTTAATATATATCTTTTCATATTGATATTTAGAAACCAAAATAAAAAATATGATTAAAACCGAAAATTAATTCTTAATTAAATTAATTAATTTTATTTTAACTCTATATTTATCCTTGTTGTTTAAGAAAATAATATTATTTTTCATATATTTTATTATTTACAAAGTATTATAATTTTATATCTCATCTTATCATTAATTGAATTGGTTAGTACTAGCCATATTCAAAATTCAAAAATAAAAAAAAAATAGTAAATAAAAAAAATCAAATTTCTTTGTTTTTTTAAATGTTATTTCTCTTAAAAATTTAATTAGAGTGTTGTTGTAATTGACTTGGTGTTTAATAAATAATTAATTTAATTTTTAATATCACTAATTTGTGATTACAAAAGTTTAATATGATCCAAACTTTAGTTTTTAATATATTTTTATTTAGTAATAATATATCATATAATATTTGAAAATAATACTTTTTGAATGAAATAAGAGAAATAAATATATTTATAAAAATATTACGACTAAGTTTGATCTTAAAACAAACACTTTCATAAGTTAACATTAAAATTTATTTTAAAAAAATTAAGTTGACACTTATGTATATTGCATATTATATCTTTTTTAATTATTTAAAAAGTTTTTATCTCGTATAACAGATAATCAGAATAAAAACTTCCCTGAAACCTAAGTTTTGATATCATATAACTTAACAAATCATCGTCTAATAAAAAACACTAATTATATTGAAACCTTCCATTTTATACCTTACTTCCAAAGACTGAGAATGCAGAGATAAAAGCAGTATCACATATTATGTGATTTCAAAACTTAAACTGAAAAAAAAAATAAAATAAAATAAAATATTCATTTACATCCCATTTCTTGGTGGATGGGGTTTTGTAATACTTTGTCATGCAGCTTGCAATTTCTTTACAATACTTTTTCATGTAGTTTGCAATTTCTTTGCAATACTTTGTCATGTAGTTTGCAATTTTTTTTTTTAATATTTTGTCATGTAGCTTGTAATTTCTACAAGTTGAGGTCACAAGAATCTGATTTGTTGTTGTCTAAATTAAAATGTTGCATTTTAAATTTTATTATTGTTGAATATATTAGGGTAACTCTTAAATAATTATTGATATAAAAAAAACATTACATTTCCTGTTAATTATAATTTATATTAAAAAAATTCAAAACTTTTAAAAAAGAAAATAAAAATTACAACATAAAAAAAACATAAATAAAGTGTAGTAATCATTATTTTTTATAATTTTTCTTAGTCACCTTTGGTTGAACTACATGAAACTTTAGATTTATGAAGAATCACTATATCAGATAGAATAACTCTCTTTGCAATGCCGATCACTTTTTCAGGTTTCATCATTTCTTATATGGTTATATTCGAACAGTGACGTTATAAAGTCCTGTCTGGTTATTCTTGTCTAAAGTTAAAAGTTGATCTTTCTTAAAAACCACCACATGCTCACAATTGATATGTATTCTCAATCTAGTGAAACTTTGGACTAAAGTTTCATCAAGTTTAAAAGCGAACTTAAGATATAAGTAAGAGGCGGTGACACTCACATAATCCAAGAAAAAATGAGATTATGTCAGTGTCACCGAACAGAAAGAAAGAAAAAATGAAATTGTAAGTAAAGAGGTCGTGGTATTATAGGAAAAGTTTAACATGATAGAATTGCTCACATAGAAGGTGTAATTATTATATGTTTCTTTATTAGCAATAAAAAATAATATAAATAGAAACATAAAAGAGTTGCTTCAATCCTATACAAGACATCATTGCTATAAATCAAATCCAACAAGATAAAACAGACACTATAAGAAAAACTCAAATTACTAACCGAATTTTATACAAAATTTTACAGTCAATTTATCAATAAATTTAGTCTGTTCATAATTATCAATGGATTTACCGATAAAAAAATTACGACTAATTTATTGACGAATTTTCGTTAGTAAATTTTTAGTTAAATTAATTAATTTTAATTATCTGTGTTCTTGAATAAAATAATATTATTTTTTTCATATATTTTATTATTTACAAAGTATTATAATTTCATATTAAAGCTTATATATAGTTGTGTACTTTTTTTTAATATCCTAATTTTTAATTTTAATTCTTTTATAATTTGAGTTTTGATTTTATGATTTTTTTTATCTTTTTAAAGAAAAAAAACTTTAATTATGTTATTAGAACGTTATTACTATTATGAGATTAGAAGAATTGGAAATTGTTAGTTTGGTGTTGTATATGGAACTTTATATATATATATATATATATCTTATAATATTTTTAATTGCACAATTACTCAATTATTATTTAAAATAATTAATTAACTTATTTATGGTAGATTTATAAATTGTATAAAAAATAATATAACTGATTATCATAAACAATAATTTATTAACTCTATTTTCTAAAGGATAAATGTAAGATTTTTTAAAATAAAATCGATAAGCTTTAAATTTTATTTAAAATTATCCCCAAACTTGCACTTTCTTATTAACTATATTTAAGTAATAACTTAATTTATCATTAATTGAATTAGTTATTATTAGGATATTCAAAATTCAAACCAAAAATAGCAAATAAGAAAAAAACGAATTTCTTCCCCACGCACTTTCTTATTAACCATAGTTAAGTAATAACTTAACCTATCATTAATTGGATTAGTTATTGCTAGGATATTCAAAATTCAAAATTCAAACCAAAAATAGCAAATAAAAAAAAAACGAATTTCTTCATATTTTGTTTGTTTTTTCTTTCTTCAAACCATATTATTTCGTTTGGTTGGTGATTGAGGTAGAAAAATTTCCCCCAAATCCATATACTGTATTATATTTATTATATAAATTATGTTTTTTATTTTTCTTAAATGCAAGTAGATTTTATCTATCGCAATTGAATTATTAATTAAATTTGATTACGCTTGAATTTATATAGAATGCATACCTTTACATTTGTTAATTGGAATTATTCTGTAAGGTTAGTTCTCTTGAAAATTCAAGTGGAATGTTATGTTGTTATAATTGACATTTTAAGTTTCTAGATTATTTAATTAATGTAATAAATAACTAATTGACTTTTTCAATATCACTATTCTTATGGTGAATTTGTGATCGCAAAAGTCTAGTTTGGTTTGGATTTCATAATTAATTTTAACATAATCAAACCATATTGAATGTGTTTTTTCTTTGGTTTAGGAGGTGATATTTTAGTCCAAAATTTAACCAAAGTGCAATGCAAATACTCCTAGTTTTGTTTCTACACCTAGGTTTGGAGTGTTGGCATAATAGGGTTTTACAATTAATATGTTCTTGATAAATTATCAATAACGTTTATATTTTTTAGTTTGTTGATATTTTTTTGGGTAGAATCTATACATCTATACTGAATTTTCAAAAACAATGAAATATTTAGTTTATCGGATTTAACTAATTAGGTATTATTTACTTCTATCTTGTATTCTTTCTATATATTTTTTTCTTTTATATTTTTATTGGCACGTTAACAGGGTTAATATTACATCTTAAACTTAATATTAATTGACTCACGAAATATTTTATTAAAAAAACTTGATCTTGTTATTAGAGATTTTTAATATAGTATTAATCCATCTTAGTTATCTTAGTTATACTGAACTAATAAATTATTTGGGATAAATTTATGAATATAGCACACCCACAAAAACTAATACTAAAGAGTGAAGTTTTTTAATTGTTTGCCACATTTTTTATCTGAATAAAGTGAGACAAAAGATAGCACAGTAGTTTTAATCCATTTATAAAAAAACAAAATTATATAAAAAAATTATTGTGCAACTATATTTTGTAGGGCCGTTATAAATAAGCTAGTTTCCTGGGCATGATCCCTATATATCGGACCTGAGATTTACCTAATATTAAGTTTTTCAATAATTGTTATCGATAATAAATAAAATTATGCATTAATAAGATAGTGACAAAAAAAGTATTTTATATATATATATATATATATATATTATTAAAGGTAGGTTAATTTGTTTACGAGTAAATTTTATGGTATACCCTTTATACTTATAATTATCTATTTTAATAATTATACATAATAGTTTTAATATTTTTTATCGCTATGAATTTAGATAGTAGTATATAAATATATTAAAAATAATATATATATATAAAGACTCAAAAGATTAAATTATATGTATACAGTTTAAAAAAATTAATTGAATTTTAAGTATATAAATCAAGATAAAAAAATTACTACCTAGACTAAATAGGTAATTAAAATTAAAAAAAATAATTATATATATATATATATATATTAAACAACTTCAAAAAATATTGCTTTATATATGCTGCCTAATGTTTTTCCTATTTTATTTTTCATAAAAAATCATCTTAATTTCCATTTTCCTTGGCTCTTTCTTTCTTTTCCCATTCACCCCTTTCCCTTTCTATCCCCAAACCTAACATACCAAAGTGCTTCTTTTTGCTCAAAGAACAAATTATACATTCCTTCTATTTCAAAACGACTATTTTTAACATTTAAAAAAAAAAAACATACGGATAGGTATTTCTTTAGTTTTATCAAATTATTAAAACTTTTACCATAAAATACACTAGTTTAATATTTTTTTTTCTTAATATTGTAGCCACCAACTTTTAAACCCCTTTGCAAAAATAATAAAAAAGGAGTAAATAACAAATTTTATCCTTTAAAAAATGAAAAATATAGTCCTTTAATGTATAAAAAGCTTAAAATTGGTAATTAATATTATATTATATTATATTATATTAATAAAAAGTGTTTGAATTGATCTTTAGAAATAGTAGTTGAATAAAAGTTAAGAAATTTTGTCCATATTTAAGAGTAAATAAAGCTTAAAGATTGATGGCAATTTGCAAGGATTCTCTTGTGAAGAGAGAGCGGACGCACGTGCAACGGGCAGCAGGGGTAGTGGCTGACCGTGATGTACGGGCAGCTGCTGTGGGTCCGCACGACAAGGACAGGTGAATAGAAGCGCCAGCAAGACCATGAGTCAGGTGGGTCCCACTTCGATGGTCCCTGTCGCCTTCTCTTTCTCTGTGGGTCCCTTGCCCCGTCAGCTCCATGTTTGCTTTTCTCAACCTTTTTCCTCTTCTCTCTATCTTCATTTTTGTTTTTATTTTTCAACATTATTGTTCTAAATTAACGAGAAAGACAACACTTCTTATTTTTTTCTTCTCAAATTAATAGAGTTTTCATTATTTGGATAATAATAATAATGGCCTTTTTTAAGCTTATTTTTATCATATTTTAATAGTAATTTTATAGGATTTTTCTTTTTTATATTTATTTATGTTATATTCATAAAATTATTTTTATTGTTATTAAGTTTTTATTATTATAGTTAAGTTCTAAATTAAATAGATAGAAATAAGAAAGTTGAGAAATATATAAAAAAAAAATCTATAAACTTAATATTTTAATATTTTAGGTTAAAAGTGGTTTCATGTTAATTTACGTCTCATTTTTATAAAATTTCTCTAATTTTCATGTCGAAGTCTCTCCCGAATTATAATAAATAATAATAGTCTTTTTAATTTAATATTATTTTTTTAGTGTAAAAGTGAATTTTTAACCAATTTGTTGTTGTGTTACATCATTTTTGAAGGTTTTTTTTTACAAATTTTAATCTAATATAAAAGTTTTATAAAATTTAATTTTTGATTCATGTTTAATTTAATTTATTAATAAAAATATTTTTTTAGGATCAAAAATATCATTTTATTTTTATGATTCATGATGTTATTTAAATTCAGAATCATAAAGTTTATGGTATCGAGAAATACTCCATCTTACAATATTTAAATCTTAAACTTATATTCTAGGTATGATGATCTCTGATTAAAGAGTCTTATAATACCTAAATTTGTCTTCAATCAAAATGTACTTTGACGCTATAAATAACACTTTTTTAAAGTATAATTTATTTTTACTAGGGTATCACACTTTTAGCAATTAATAATTACTTAAATGCAGGTTTGGTTCCACTAATTTACATTTTAAAAGCTTTATTATTTAATAACTAAAAATTACGCAATAAAAATGTTGTATTATTTGAAAGAGAAGTTTTTTTTGGTGGAAAATTGATGAATCCCCACTATCAAATTTCTCTTACACTTTTTTATGATTATTCTAGAATTGTGGGAAGTGACGTGCTGTGTAAAGAAACAGCCATAAGTGGCAGATGGGGCCATGCACAGCATAGATATCATGAGTTTGTTTGATTTTGATGCGATGGAAGTGACACAATTACCTTTCTGCCCTTTTCTATTGCATCATTTTCTCAACTTTTTCAAAAGCAAAATTGTGTCATGGCATCATGAAATCAAATTCCATGCACATTTTCAAAAGCTCCATAGCTTTATTGTCTTTCTTTTTCCAATTGAATGCAAAGGAATGAGAAAATTATTTTGTTAAATATTTTTATATTACTCCAACTATATATTTTTATACGTAAATGTATTAAAACAATCTAATTTGTTTTTATAAATTACTGATTTGGGATAAATGTTTTTTTTAATAAAAATAGATAAATCATATCATGAAGATATAATTTTATAAAAAAAATTGTATTATAATAACACAATTTTAGTGAAAAATTTTAACAAGAAAGAAGTTATCACAACGTAATACGTTTTTTGTTTATTGTGTAAGCAAGTTGACGCAATATAATATCAGATTAATATTTTACAAAAATAAAAAAATTATTATTATTTATCTGTATTAACAACAAGAATGAGAAATGAGTCAATTTATATAAGAGAATCACACTACTTTAAACTTAAAACTATAAGGTATTAAGTTTGTGGGTCTTCACCACTTTAAACTCAAGGCATTAGGTTTGTGGGTCTTCATCACCTTCAACACAAAACCTTAAGTCATTAGGTTTGTGAGTCAAATTGTAATCGCCCCAGCCGTAAACCATCAGCTCTGATACTACTTGATGGGTAATCCAAAGGAGCAAAATTAAAGAGATCTCACATGAGAAATGAGTCAACCCACATAAAAAAATGTCACCATCTTCAACCCAAAACCTTAAGATATTATGTTTGTGGATCTTTTTTCTTATATATTACTCAACTTTCTTATTCCTACTCAATATGTGACTTAGACTCACATTTAAATACCTAACATATTATTTTATAATTAAAATCGTGTAACAGTGACACACGACCTTAACAATTCTGAATCCTTTTAAGAAATTGCCTCATTATCTTATGATTTTAGTCTTTAAAATTATATCTCACTATACAATTTACCCATTTTTGTAACAAAATATTTTTTACCAAATTAATAATTTGCCAAATAAAGTGTATCATTTTAATGCTTTTGCCTACTTTACAAGCTAATACATATAGTTTATTGATTTAGAAAAAAAAATTATGTTATTTATATAATGTTTGATTAAGGTTTTTTTATAACCCTCTTGTGTGATATCTAGAGTATAGACCTCACATGCAAGTTGTATCTTAGGAAGTCACAGCAAGCAAAAGAAAGATTCTGATTTGGTAGGGTTTAATTAGGGTTAAGAGACATTTGGTATGACACAAAATCTTGCAATTTTTTCATCATCTTCATTGTGTTTTTAATTGCTTCACATTTCATCATTTCCCAAGTGGCAGGTTCTGTTCATTCCAGAAAGTGAAGTATGAGGAAATGGTTTTAAAAATTGAGAAAAAAAAAAATGAATGGAACAGTGAAAGGATTCTCTTGGGCAAGGAAGAGTCCAAGTGAAGAGAACCTTGTGGAGACATGGTTTGTTTATTTATTTGCTTCTTTTTTGGTGTTTTTGCCATTAGTCCAGACACATTCAATTAGAGAGTGAAAAAGGTAACCCATTTAGGAGTGTAGTACAAATACTCATCAGGGCAAGGACCAAATATTAAAAAGGTTATTTAAAGTGGAAAAGGTCTTTTTGGGAAAAGGTGTGTGTGGTGCTAGAACTGGTCCCAAAGTTTCATTAAAACCAACCATTACTTGTTTATTGGACACTATGCAGCTTTGCATACAAATTACAATGGTTAGGAATAAAATTATCATGCTGTTACAAAAAAATTAAATTTATTAAGTTAAAATTTTGAGATAAAAAGTATATATAATATTTTTTTATATATTTATTCATAATTTTATGGGTATCAAAATTGTTTAGTGTTTTGTTTTAATTCAAAAACAAGACCATGTTTAGTTTATTTATACAAGTATAAAATAGATTAAGAATGGTATTTTATTTTCATGTTGATTTTTCCAGTATGTTCTCTTAAAGAATCCAAGACAATGATATATTATTAAGAATTTAAGTTAGATGAGAAATCTTACATGAAATAAAAATAAATAAGATGAATAACATATAAACAAAATAAAATTTTATGTTATAGATAATATCTTGATTTCTTATATAAGTTTATTTATGATTTATTGGTATTGATTTTTATGGTATTTTCTTTTAAAGAATCCAACACTAATGTTAAAGTTATTGGTTTGTGTTAGTAATAGAATGAGTAGTGATATGAATTAATTAAAGATGATGTCTTAATTTTTTTGTGTAAATTTATTTTATAGTTCATTAGTATAATTTTTTTAAAATGTTTTCTCAAATAGTTTAAAACAATATATTATGACTCAAATCTGTTTATTATTTATTGGGATTAGATTTTCTCAATGATTTTAGATAATATTTAGAAGAACAATTTTGAAACAGAAAAAAATTTATATATGAAAAAAAAGGGTATGATTGTTATTCTAATTAGACTATCATCTGGCCTACAATAAAATATCATTAATCTTAATTATTTAACATGTATATGTTAATATAAACAAAGAAAAATAAAACTTTTAATTACCTACTTAAGAAATAAAATTATTCTGGTGCACCACCAATTGGCACTTGGACGGTCCCCACCAATCAATTTCTCTATCTAACACATCACATGATTGATTTTATTATACTCATTCATCAAAATTGTGTTTCGGGCAACTAATCACTTCTCCAATTATTTATGTTTCTTTTTATGTCATTGTTCGTGTTTATCATTTAAAAATTACAATAAACATTGATTATTAGTTAATTTAAAATTTTTATACTAGTTAAAATGGATGAATAGTACACTAAAAGAACAAACTATATGTTTAAATGAATTAGATTTTTTATATGAACACAAAAATAAAAAAGTTATACTTGTGACTAAGTAGATAATAATATGATTAAAAAGCAAGAAAAGAAAATTAATTTATCAGTTGACCAATTTTTCAAGTTTAGCAAATTGAAAAGATTTGAAGAAGGTAGAAACATTTCTGTTATATATATAAAAAAAAAAAAAATAGGTTAAGAGGGTAAAATTATGAACATAGTATTAATATAATATTAAAGAGTGATGATTGGTGGAGAGTAGGAGTATAGTGTGCAATGTGAAGTACCTTATATAATCCAATTCAAGTGAACCTTTCATTATATAATAGCCATTTTTCTTTGGTTCCATTCCCTGCATTTTCTAGCTCTTTCTTCTTCTTCTCTCAACTCTCATCAATGGCTACCTTTCCTTCTCCTCCTTCACCTTCTTCTTCTTCTTCTTCTTCTTCAGTTCCTTCTCCAAGATCTAGCATGTTCTACTATGCTAGAAGTGAAGACCACTATGAGGAGCCTCACTTCCTCCAAGCTTGTTTTCTGTGCAGAAAACCACTAGGCCAAAACCGTGACATCTTCATGTACAGGTTAGGCCAATTTTCATGCAATTCAGATCACTCAATCCACCTCTTTCATCTGTTTGAGCCAACCCCAGATGCTGATTCTTGTTGATTCCTTCAACTTAATCGGAAATTTTTTATCTTTACACTGGATTCTCATGTGGGGTGGCTCTATTCTAGACCTTGGTTTTCAGATCTAGAATAAAGTACATGCAAAAAGAAATTTTTTTGTTTAATAAATATGTCCAAAGATTTGATTTTTTTTTTTTTTTTGAGTTAAATGGTTTAAAGAAAGTGTTTGTACTTGATTAATTGAAATCTTGTGATTAAGATTTGTGATTGTGGTTATGCAGAGGTAACACACCATTTTGTAGCAAAGAGTGCAGGCAGGAGCAGATAGAGATTGATGAGGCAAATGAGAAAAGTTGGAAGCTTTCTTCTTCCAAAAGGGGTGTGAGACAATCAGAGAACAATCAAAATTCCACACCCAATAAGGCTGTAAGAACTGGCACAGTGGCAGTGGCCTAATCAAGGAACAATAATCCATGAGATGATGATGAAGATGATGATTATGTTTGATGAATATGAGTGGGGAAAAGGGTCCAATTTTTTTGAAGTGAAAAAGATGGAATGGAGAATTCCAAAGCAAGATGATGAAGTGCAATCAATAATCCATGAAGATTCTGATGAACCGGGATGAATCTTCTTTGTAAACAAAAAAGTTGGGGTTTTCCATTGGAGAAAAGAAATACCCAACCAAGAATTTTGGTCCTTTTGTTTATGTTTTTATTTTCTTTTCTTTTTGGTAATATTGATTTGACCCTTTTATTTTTACAATTTTTCTCCTTTTGAGTGTTTTATAAGAAAAAAATAAAATTTGAGGCAATGGAGAAAGAGTATTAAAGATTCTTTATCCAAGATCTAGATGAGTGAATTTGCTACATCCTAAGTTTTTTTTTTTTTTTTTAGATCTAGACAACTTGTTCTTGTATAAAGAGCTTGGATCCTTAAAATGGGCAACCTTTGATTAAAAATGAAAATTCTTGCAAATAAAAAGAATGTTAATTAGTCAAAATTGGCATCTTTATTCTCTCACTAAGAATGTTTTAGCAACCAAAACTATGGATCTCTCAAATGGGAAGTTCTTTCATGGATAACAACCTATTCTTTTAATATGAATATTTTTTTTTAAGTTGATTTTAATGTAATTTGACTTAATAAGTTTGATTTAGTTTAGGTTTACAAACAATTCAGTTGAAATTAGTAACTCGAACCGAATTAATGACTCAAGAGTCAAAATAAGGTTAAAATTTTAATAAAACTTAAACTATAAAGCTTCATACAAGAGTTTCATTTGAACTTCACTTTAGTATAATTACCAAAACAATTTATTGTTTAATTAGTATTATAAACTATTTTGACTTACTTTTATAGCTAATAAAATTAAAGTTATAATTATGTTTACTTATTACGTGTTTATTTATTTCATACAAAATTAATATGAAACAAAGTCGAAATTAACTAAATAAATTTAATAATATAAAATGTATTATTTAATATATGTTGTTGAGAATTTACAAAATAAATGTCTTATAGTTTTGTGAATTTAAAGTAAAACTATGTGAAAGATGAATAAAAGTGGGGAGAAGATGAATAACACCAAATTTTTTACAAGAAAAACTTTTTTTATTGTAAATAAGAAAAAAATTACGGAATCTAGTAAAAGATTCTCACTATTGGAATATAATTATAAAATTTGCTTTTTCTTGTTTTTCAAAAAGATCATCAATGACTTCACGAATGCAATTGTTCATATGAAATAATAGATATTAAATTTTCAATGTGTAAATGCTCACACCACCTTAGTGGTAGTGGTGTTCTTCAAAAATTACACATATTGTATACCACTTGTTTATGGTGCTTTATCAATAAGAGAAAAAATCCTAACAAAACTCATCTTTAGTGATTTAGTTTGTTATGTATTACTATATAAACACTTAAAAAAAATAAAGTTTAATCTTTTTAGTTGGCACAATCGTGTCACTTTAAATGAATCTTAAAAATCTCTAATTTTGTCTCATTTAATGTTTTCATGTATAAGAATATCTTATATCAATATGATTTAAAAATACTAAATGGGGATAATTTGATTATCATAGTTAATTACATGATTATCTTGATAATGCCTAACACACTTAAAAATTTGGCAAAAGCACTAAAGTGAAGCAATTTTTTTTATATATATTTATAAGAATGGTGAAAAAAATTACCAAAATTGAACTAAAATGCTCACTTATAATGATTTTAACAAATTTTAAATTTAAGAAACAAAATTGTAACTACTTACGTTAAAATAATTAAGAAAAAAAATTAAAATAAAATTAAAATGTAACTAACTATAATTAAAAACAAAAAAAATGAAAATTAAATTAAGTTGTAACGGTTTCAAATAATTTAAAATAACTAAAAAAATACTAAAATGGTGACGTGCCCACAATTTTAATATTATTACAAAAAATTATACAGTAATAATACGATTTCTTCATATGAAAAAAAAAAGTTGTTTATATCACTATTGTAAATACGAAAAAAATTGTATCAGTTTAGGGATTTTGCCTAGAAATTTCCTCCCTAATTACTAGTCTCAACTTTGATAATATATTTTCACACTATTGAAATTTGGATCACGAAGAAATAACTTTCTTTTTTCAAAAAAGAAAAAAAACTAAATAAAATATCTTGATGTATACTTTATTTCATTAACATCTCAAAAAATTATTTGAATACCTAATGAATATTAAATTTCAATTTCCGAAACAAACTGTAAAAGGCTATCCACATATTCGATAAATAAGGTAGTTTATTTTTTTTTTCTTCAGATATTGGGACTTTTTCTAATTTGAAAAATGTTATACTAAATGGAAGACTCGTACATATCTAACATTGCCAATATTAAATATTTCAAACCATATATTGAAAATATTTATAATATTTAATTCTAGAATACTCTTCGCTATTGTCAAAATTTTCATGTAATTTTTTATTTCGATAAATATTTATACTTGAAGATAAATATTTGTCTTGTCTATTTCTATTGTGACGCTTCTGCACCTTGAGAAGTATATTTTCTTTTTTCTCTCTCCTCCATGCCTCCCTTTTCCATTCTTAAAATCTCTTTCCCTTCTTTTTAACTTTTCTCTCTCCATATGTCATCTGTTTTAGAATCTGATCATACCCTGCAGTACCTGAGGAGTTAAAGATCATTTCTAACCGATATTTTTCCTTAGATTTTTGTCATCAATCTTAGTAGAGACAGTTGAGAAAAGTATTTCTCTCAACTTAATTAAGATTATAATGAAATTTGGTTTTGTTCTGATGACTTGTTCTAGATCCCTAAAGATTGGGTTAGTGCCACTAGCTAGTTTGGATGAATTGTTTTGGGAAATTGTCACCAGGTAAGGGAAGCTAGTAACTTATTTTTAAACTATTTAGTTACTTTTAAATTGAACTCAAAGATAAAAACTTGAATATGTATTATCAATGCTCAAGTCTTTCTTGCAGGTCTGACTGGTCCTTGAGCACTGAATAAGTTTAATTATCTTGATTTTTGTGTGATTAATAGACCTTATTTGAGTAATGATGTTAGAAAATAGTATGCAAGAACTTTTGATTGTTGTTTGATGGATTGAATATGACTTGTGATAAGAGTTTGAAATGATTGATTGAGGAATTGTTTTTGAATGAATTTGATTGTTTATTTTAACTTAGTATGATTAACTTAACTGTGTTTTGAGTAATGAAATATTGTTTTGATGATGAAAAGATACTTGCATAATATGATTTGTGGTTTGAAAGAGTATTGATGTGAATGATTGAATGATGAAGTTGATGTCATACATTTGGGATAATGTATGAGTTGTGCTTGTTT
>Ga0209489_107805_pt1 | contig 15437 bp, 15 predicted proteins | sample SiratrowhiteBW_FD_187527 | JGI IMG/M metagenome (GOLD analysis project Ga0209489, IMG submission 187527) | Root nodule microbial communities of legume samples collected from California, USA - Siratro white BW (SPAdes) (version 2) | ecosystem: Host-associated > Plants > Roots > Nodule | place... | reverse complement strand
ATCATCGACCGTCGTGTAGCTATTTTGGAAGCAGAAGGAATCACTTTCAAAACAAATGTAAATGTTGGAGTTAATTTCAGCGTTGAAGAATTAAACCAATTCGATTCTATCGTTTTATGCGGAGGAGCAACTGAAAGAAGAAGCTTGCCAACTAAAGGAATCGAAAGCAAAGGTGTTGTTCAAGCAATGGATTTCTTAACTCAGCAGACTAAAGTTTTATACGGAGAATCTATTCCAGACCAAGTTAAAGCTACTGGTAAAGATGTAATCGTTATTGGTGGTGGAGATACTGGTTCTGACTGTATCGGAACTTCTAACAGACATGGAGCTAAATCGGTAACTAACTTTGAGATTTTGCCAAAACCTCCAGTTGGAAGAAGTGAGTCAACTCCATGGCCTTTCTGGCCGTTGCAATTAAAAACATCTTCTTCTCACGAAGAAGGTTGCGACAGAAACTGGTTGATCAACACTAAAGAGTTTATTTCTAACGAAAAAGGTGAATTAACTGGATTAAAAACAGTTGAAGTGCAATGGAAAATGACTCCAGGTCAGCGTCCAGAATTAATCGAAAAAGAAGGTTCTGAAAAAATCTGGCCTTGCGATTTAGCTTTATTGGCTCTTGGGTTTACGGGTCCAGAGAAAACGTTAAGCGAGCAGTTAGGAATCGAAATTGACGCGAGAAACAACTATAAAGCACATAACTATCAGACAAACGTTCCTCACATTTTCACTGCTGGTGATATGAGAAGAGGACAATCATTAATCGTGTGGGCTATTTCAGAAGGTCGCGAAGCAGCAAGAGAGGTAGATTTATTCCTTATGGGATCTACAAACTTGCCTACTAAAGGAAAAGGAGATCTTCCTAGCCTGTAAAAACCGAATAAAAATACAACACATACTACCACAAACCCTTGATTTTATATTCAGGGGTTTTGTTTTTTTACCACTCCGATAGTTATCGGGATAAAATGATTAGCACAGATTATTTTTGTCTGCCACTAATTGCACAAATTTTCACGAATTTTTATTTTCTGGTCGATTTCTATTTCAAATAGCTCGTGGTTTCAACCACCGGGACGCAATATATGATTACGTCCAATCCGTACGTTTCCCATGGTTGAAACCACGGGCTATGTTTTGGCATTTTGCGAAAAATCTAAAATTAAAAATTTGCGAAATTTGTGTAATTTGCGGTTAAAACATTTCAACAGCATTTATAAATTAGAGAAATTCGTGAATTCGTGGCAAAAAAACTTAGTATCTTAGCATCTCAGAACCTTAGCAACTTAAAAAGAGTTACAAAATCTCAAAAACAACAACTTTTTGTTTGAAATAAAACAATTTGTTATATTTTGTTATTTTTCTGCAAATTATTTGCTGGTAATCAAAAGTGTAATAACTTTGCCCAAAATGATTTAAAAATGCAAGCAAAAGATTTACTGCAGTTAGCAGACCAATTTGGAAGTCCATTGTATGTTTACGATGCTGAAAAAATCCAATCTCAGTACAACCGATTAACCAAAGCTTTCTCTAAGGTGGAGAACTTAAGAGTTAATTATGCCATGAAGGCATTGTCTAACATTGCGATTCTACAGTTATTAAAGAACATGGGGTCTGGTTTAGACACTGTATCAATTCAGGAAGTTCAGTTAGGGCTTCACGCTGGCTATGAACCCGAAAGAATTTTCTTTACACCAAACGGCGTTTCTCTGGAAGAGATTGAAGAAGTTGCCGCAATGGGCGTACAAATCAATATCGACAATTTATCTATTTTAGAGCAATTCGGAACAAAACACCCACATATTCCGGTATGTATTCGCATCAATCCACACGTAATGGCGGGTGGAAACGCTAACATTTCTGTTGGACATATCGATAGTAAATTCGGAATTTCTGTGCATCAGATTCCGCATATTTTGCGAATTGTAGAGAACACAAAAATGAGCATTATTGGCATTCACATGCACACAGGATCTGATATTTTGGATATCGAAGTATTCTTGTATGCTGCTGAAATCTTATTTGATACTGCTAAAAATTTCAAAGATTTACAATTCTTAGATTTCGGAAGCGGATTCAAAGTTCCTTACAAAAAAGACGATATCGAAACAGACATCGAAGAATTAGGTAAAAAATTATCTAAAAGATTCAATGCTTTCTGTGCAGAATACGGAAGAGATTTAACGCTGATTTTCGAACCAGGAAAATTCTTGGTGAGCGAAGCAGGTCATTTCTTAGTAAAAGTAAACGTAGTAAAACAAACAACATCTACAGTTTTTGCTGGAGTTGATAGTGGTTTCAACCACCTAATTCGTCCAATGTTGTACGGATCTTCACACCATATTGAAAACATCTCAAACCCAAAAGGAAAAGAGCGTTTTTACTCTGTTGTAGGATACATTTGCGAAACCGATACTTTTGCCAACAACCGCAGAATTCAGGAAATTACTGAAGGCGATATTTTATCTTTCAGAAATGCTGGAGCTTACTGCTTCTCAATGTCTTCGAACTACAATTCAAGATACAAACCAGCCGAAGTTTTATGGATGAACGGTCAAGGAATCTTGATTCGCCAAGCTGAAACATTCGAAGATTTACTTAAAAATCAAATTCCGTTGCCAGAAGAAGCACCTGCTACGGTTTAACAATAGAAAAAAAAGGAATATCACTTTAATCCCGTTTCTTAACTGAAACGGGATTTTTTTTAAATTAAAAAGCAATTTCATTAGCTTCACTTTTCAATTCAAATTTATTAAAATCATCTGATGTAAATTCAAAATTGCAACCTAATTTACAAAATGGTTCTATCATTTCATTTAAAGTCGCTAACGAAGATTTATCAAACTTATCAAACACATACCTGTAACCAAAAACATAATCAAATACTGATTTCGCTCTCTTTTTTAACTCCAAATCTTCGTTTATTTCTTTGTAATTGTTTGTTATAAATTTTATAAATTCATGATTAAAATTTATAACTCTTGAATCAAACAAATAATTCTCTTGTTCGTCATCGTCTTCATCTTCATTAGATGCATTCACAGAGACTACTAAAGTTAGTTTTTTTGAATTTGAATCTAATATATCTAAATAATAGTATCCTAGAATTTCATGAAGTTTTTTTCTTGCCTCCTTAATTTCAGTTCCAGAAATTGATTTATCAAAAATATAATGTCCCTCTTCATCTATATAATTAACAATACAATCATATCCCAAAAATCGAAAGATACTTTTTAAAGGGGTTCTTCTGTCATCATTTTCTTTTATAAAATCAAGTAAAATATTTAAATACCCATTTTCAATTAGTTTATTCAATCTATCTTCATTGTAAGCTATCGCAATTATATCACAGTTCTCTTGAATATATTTTAAATTTACGATCTCAATTTTCCCTTTAATCCATATTTTTAAATATATAACTTCAAAAAGAAATTCTAGATTATCTGTTGAAATCGAATTTTTATCAGGAAAATAACTTAGATAATATTTAACAAAATCCATTGAAACTTTTAATTTTTCTTCATCATTTTTAAAATCATCCTGAATAGAGTTAAAAACTCTCTTTACAACTTCAAATTCAAACTTCTCAAAAACACAACTTAAATCATTAAAATCCGAAAACTTATTTCTATCAATATTTATTTTTACCTTTTTTTTCAAATTAACTAAACCAACTATGCAATTAAAATAATTTGAACTGTAATTATTTACAAAAACTCCTTTCTGAGATATTGACACTTGACTATCATGAGCTCTATTATCTACTACTTCAAAAGCATCGCTATCAAAATATTCATAAACACTAAAAGTTTCCAGATAATTTGAACCAACAAAAATAGCGCAGATGCCTTCATAATCTTCGCAATTAAAATAAAAATCTACACCTTTCAACTTTTCAAAATTTTTACGATGCCTAATTTCTAACTTTTCATGTATTTCTTTTTTAATGTCAATTTTAAAAGGGATAGCATTTATTTCGGTCTTTAAATTATCACAATTAACTTCAATTGGGATTTCAATATGTTTAAAAACGTTTCTTATATATTTTTCTACATTTTCATATTTAATTTCATCCTTTACGTCTTCTTTTAATTTAATTGTCAAAGTAGTTCCTGAATTTACTCTCTGTGTAGTATCAAAAAAATGAAAATAGCTTTTAGGATCTTTATCAAATCTAAATTTTAAACTGCTACTCTTTTTTGTTTTAGTTTCTATATCTATATACTCAGCTATTAAAAAATATGAAAAAACTCCTACTCCAAATTGACCAATTGCCTCAAAGTGATCTTTAATTTTTTCTTGTTCATAAAAACTACTCGCAAGTTTTCCAAAAAAATTTTCCACAATAAAATCATCCATTCCGGCACCATTATCTTCAATAATAAGTAAGTCATCTGTAACTCTAACTTTAATGTATGGTTTATAATCATCTTTCAAAACTTTAGATTTATACCTGCATGAATCTATTGAGTTTTGAAGAGCTTCTCTAATAGCTGCAAAACGATCTTTATAAAGATTTTCGCCAATAAAAGCATTTACAACATTTTGAACATCAAATGAAAATTTTATTCCTTTTGGATCAAAACCTTTAAAAGAATATTTTGGAAATATTTTTATAATTGATAATGAATATATTTCCTTTTTTATAAGAGGAATTGACCTAATAACTTTTTGGCAATGATTAATCACATTTTGTATTTTATCAAACTGATCTTGAAGTGCGGCATAAATATTTTGATCTGTGCAAGTTACTTCAAAAACAACAGTTTCATCCACATAGTTTCGCTGTGAAGTAGCAATATGCTTTTTCCATTCTCTAATACTAATCTCATTATTTGGCATATAGTACTTTGTCAAAAGTCTTGGTGTTCTTGAATTTGTCACATCAAGTTCGTCTGCAATTCGTAAAACTGCAGATAAATATGGTAAACATGCGAATTTTTTTCCGCTTTTCGGAAAAAACCGAGGCTGATAAACATCAAAATCACTAATATCTTCTTTTCTATGCCCCGCTGCAACAATACCTATTCCTATCGCATAATTTAAGCTAGGAATTTTTAAAAGCTCCCATTCTTTTATTATAAAATCTTTACTCAATAAATGGTGAATATCTCTTATATAATCTTCAATCGAAGAATCTGGATTTGATTTTTTGAAATCAGTAAACTCTTTAGTTCCTGAAACCTCATCAATTTTTTCTGGAGGAATACACATCCCTATATCATGCAAAATACAAGCCATCGAAAGAATATAGATTTCATCTGCATTTAAACTATCAATTTCTTCTTCAGTTAATAAATCAGATGCAATTGAAAAAACTTCATAAGTATGAGCAAGTGAATGATCAGTGTAAGTTGCAAAATTTTCAGAATATTTTCCTTGTAATAAATTGACTTCGGCCTTTGTATCTTCAAATTTTGAAAATAAACCCGAATCTAATGTCTTTAATTTTAATTCTAAATCGTTCATATTATATTTTTATTGCGAAATGTACCAATATCTTAAAAATTCATTATCAGTATTAATACCTGTTTTAACTTTAATTTAAAAATAGAAACAGAAAATCCTACACAAGATATTGACAATAAAAATGAAACTTATTTATTACATAATTTTATTTCAAAAAAAATTAAATATCTTTGAATTATGAGCACGACATCAAAACCAAAACATATCGGCAGGAACATAAGCCGAATCAGAGAGCTTAAAGGTATGAAACAGGAAGCGCTTGCTATTGCAATTGGTGTAAGCCAGCAATCTGTCTCTAATTGGGAAGCGAGCGAAACGATTGAACAAGAAAAACTTATAGAAATTGCAAAAGCACTTGGAGTTACTATCGAAACGATTGAAAGTTTTTCAGAAGAGAATGTATTTAACTATTTTAATACTTTCAACGACTCAGTTTCAAACAGTAATTTTGGTCATCATAATACGTGCAATTTCAACCCACTTGATAAAGTTGTAGAACTTTACGAACGTTTGGTTCAGGCTGAAAAAGACAAAGTTGAATATTTAGAGAAATTACTAAAAGGGAAATAATTCCTCAGAAATATAAATTTTACGAAAGCACAAATATTTTTATATTCTGTGCTTTTTTAATGTGAACTTTAAATTTAGTTATTACTAATCTATTTCTAAATGACAAAACTTCAATTCCATTTTATTGCTTTTCTATTCCCACTCTTATTATTATCACAAAATAAAATCTCCAAATCGGAAGTTCAAAAAATAATTAAAGACAGTCAAGCAGCAAAGAAAGATGGCTCGATTAGTTTACCTTCAATAAAATCATGGAAATTTAATAATGTTGATAGTTTATATTTTAAAAGTGATACGTTAATTGCAATTCAAAATAAGACAAATACACAAAATGATTTTTGCGAATTTATTGATTGGACTTTTTATCAAAAGAAGGCATTTATTTTAGGTCGCTGTTCTTTTTGTAAAGAACCTCCGTCACGAATGGTTACAAAATATCCTAAAGATTATTTTTCGATTGCAATCTATGAAGTTGAAAACAAAACAATGATAGATATTCTCAGATATGACAAAATGATTGTGGAATCCTTTAAGGTAATAAAAATTGAAAGTGACGAAAAATTTATTAAAATAAAACTAGTTCGAAGATTCATTCCCGAACCATATGATGAAGTTTATTAGATATATTTACATTCTAAATCCAAACCCCAAAAATCAATGAAACCTACAATCCTACTATCAGCACTATTGCTATTATTTGCAACCAATTCATTCAGCCAAACCCTAGCTGATTTAAAACTAAAACCAAAAGAAATTCCGAAAGGCGGTTATATGGTAAGCGATGGTAATGTTTGCATTACGCCACAAGCTTGTAGTTTTTATAATGATATCGAAACTTACAGCAATATTGTGGGAACCGTAAAAAGTAAAGCCATCCAGAGTTTTAAAAGCAAAGCCGATCGCGGTTCTATTATGTATTTTGAATTTGATCATGTTTTTAAGGGCGACCGTTTCTTGCAAGGTTTGCTTTGGGGAAAAGCAGGCGAACCAACAGATGAGCATCCGGAAGAATATGTTGTAAAAGGAAAATTTCTAATCATTTGGAGTTTGAAGGCAGATAGTCCGTTAAAAGAAAAATCGGAAACCAAAATAGAAACGCTTTTGCCGTAAAAACCTAATCAGAGCTTCATTTTAAATGCTTAATTTTGCTCGATAAAAAATCAATACAAAATGAAACCGCAAGTACGAATCCTCATTTATTCAATTCTTTTCTTTTTATATCTTACTTCTACACAGCTCTTGCTTGAATTAAACGAAAAGTTTAAAGGAGATGCATTTGTAACTTTAGGAGCTGGTTTCGGTATTTTGAATCTTATTTATGCCTTTACAGCCTTAAAATGGAAACCTTTGCTTAACGTACTTTGCGCTGTCGGAATTGCAGCTTTAGCTATGTTTCTAGCTTTACAGTTTACCAACTTGCATCTGCTTGTCAATTACGATCCTTATCAGGTTAAAACTGCCATTTTTGCTAATGCTGTTTTTTCAATTATCTTTTGGGAGATTGTATATCAGGTGAAGATCAGAAAATCTAAATAAATACATTTTCAATTGCCTCCAGCTTTAGCTGGAGGTAAATAAAAAGTCATAAAAGGGCTTTAGCCAAATCGTTTTTTTTGGCTAAAGCCTTTTTTATATCAATATTCTACTTCCAGCTAAAGCTGGAGGCAATTCATAAAATAATTTAAAAGGATAATATTCAACAATTCATAAAGCTATATATTTTCGTACGTAATTTTTTATATTAGCATTTTAAATTTATCTAAGCCTAATATGAAAATTAGAACTCTACTCCTTTTATCTGTACTTGCCATTTCTTGTAAAAAAGAAACAAAAACAGAATTAGAAACTCCTAAATTTGTTTCAAAAGATTCTTTGGAAGTAACTGAAAAGAAAAAGCCAGAAACACAAAAAACAGATACAATTGTACTTTCCACAAAACATAAAACCAATAAAATTTTATGCGATCTTGACGGAGATAATCTAGACGAAACTGTAGAAATCTTTAGAAGCACAAACAACCAAAAAAGCGGTTTTAAAATCACTTACGGAAACGGAAAAAGAACTGATTATTTAGGTTTTGGGAATGATATTTTAGGACAAGGTTTTGACGAAATTGATTGGGCAGGAATATTTGAAAAAGCGCCTAAAAATGAGGTTTACTTTAACAATGTAAATGAAGAGGGAGAAATCATTGGCGAAGAACAAGTTGCAGAAGAAGACAAAATAAAACTGCCAAATGACGGAATCTTTATTCATGCCGAAGAAAGCTGCGGAGGCGGTATTATTTATCTGAAAAACGGAAAATACGAATGGATTCAGCAGGAATAAACTTTTAATAGTAACTCTTAAATTACTGAATATGAAAAGTACAACAGAAATTGCCAATCGTTTCAGAGAAGTTATTTTAAACGGAACTTGGATTGCAAACACCAATTTTAAAGATCAGCTCGAAAATCTGGATTGGAAAATTGCTGTCAGTCCAATTCAGGATATAAATACGATTTCAGCTCTGGCTCAGCATGTTCATTATTATATTAACGGAATCAATCAGGTTTTTAAAGGCGGAACATTGGACATAAAAGATCAATTTAGTTTTGACTTTCCTCCTATTCATTCGCAAGAACAATGGGATAATTTTCTAACTAAATTTTGGAATGATGCAGAAGAATTTGCTTTGCTAGTAGAACAAATGTCTGATGAAAAACTCGATGAAGGTTTTGTAGATGTTAAATACGAACTTACAAAAGAAACATCGAAGCTATGATTGAACATAGTTATTATCATTTAGGACAAATTGTATTAATCAAAAAACAACTCACACATTAAAATTGCACATAAGCCCTTTATGAAAAAAATCACGATCTTATTACTGTTTATTGTTCTGTTTTCAAATTGCAAACCAGAGAAAAAAGATGACGTAAAAACTGCCGTTTCAAATGGAAAACCTTCAACTGAAGAACCTTTTGTCTTAACGGTTGAAAAAATCGATTCAACTCAATTTCCTGCTTCAATTAAATACGAAGGTTTTGTAAAAAATGCTGTTAGATGGAAAGATAAATTGGGCGATAATATTGTAATTACTACAGAAACTGGTTATCACATCAACAAAAAATTTACGCACGAAACAGAAGGCTCAGATGCTGATTTATTTGGGTATCATTTTATAGTTTCAGGCAATGAAGTGAAGCAAACCTGGAAAGTTTACGATTACATTTCAGATTGTCCAGTTGACATTGTAGCTTCCTTTGTTAAAAACACTTTTCAAGTTACAGATTTAGACAAAAATGGAATTGCCGAAACTTGGCTCATGTATAAAACAGTTTGTCATGGCGATGTTAGTCCTTCTGACATGAAGATTATTATGTATGAAGGGAATACAAAATATGCCATGCGTGGCGAAAATAAAGTCGCAGTTGGCATTGACGATAACGGCAAAAAACAATTTGAAGGAGGCGAATATAAACTGGATGAAAACTTTAAGAAAGGAGCGAAAGTTTTTAGAGAATTCGCTGAAAAATTATGGAACGATAATGTAATTGAAAACTGGGAAGACTAATTTTTTCCTTCTTATAAAAATAGCTTATTCTGCTCCTCAAATAAATTAGAAAAAGGCATAGTTGTTGAAAGTTAAAAAAGATATATTTACACCTTCAAAAAACAAACTATGCAAAAAATTACTTTTCTCATTTCTATATTGTTTTTAGCTCTTTCTTCTTGTGGGGTAAAGACAACACAATCAATGCTTAGCGATGGAAATTATGATGGCGCAATTGATCGCGCTGTTGAAGCACTTCGCACCAAAAAAGATTCTAAAGGAAAACAAGATTATGTTTATTTATTGGAAGAAGCTTTTGCAAAAGCCAAAGATCGTGATCTACGAAATTTGGAAATGCTGAACAAAGAAAACAATCCTGCCAATACAGAACGCATTTATAATACTTATTTACAGCTAAATAATCGTCAGGAAAAAATTCGTCCATTATTGCCTCTGCCTTTATTGAAACAGGGAAAAAATGCTTATTTCCCATTTGATAATTATTCGAATGAAATTGTAAACAGTAAAAATGCACTTTCGAAGTATTTATATGAAAACGCTTCAATGCTTTTGAAATCAAATAACAAATTAGATTTTAGAAAAGCTTATGATGATTTTGCGTATTTGGAAAGCATTAATCCAAATTACAAAAACACCAAAAAACTGATGGATGATGCGCAGTTTAAAGGAACTGATTTTGTTGATGTTTATGCTAAAAACGAAACCAATATGTTCATTCCGAAAATGCTTCAGGATGATTTACTGGATTTTAAAACCTACGGATTAAATGATAAATGGACCGTTTATCATAGTGCTAGACAAAAAAATGTGAATTATGACTATAGTTTAATTTTGAGTTTTAGACAAATTGCGATTTCGCCAGAGCAGATTAAAGAGAAGGAATTTGTAAAAGAAAGACAAGTTAAAGATGGCGTAAAAACACTTTTAGATAGTCGCGGAAGACCTGTAAAAGACAGTTTAGGCAAAGAGATTAAAGTAGATAATTATAAAACGCTTCGTGCCACGGTTTACGAATTCAGACAATTTAAATCTTGTCTTGTAACAGCAAAAGTGGATTATGTAGATTTAAAAAGCAATCAGCTATTACAGACTTTCCCCATAAGCAGCGAATATGTTTTTGAAAATATTTATTCTACTTACAAAGGAAATAGAGGTGCTTGTGATGATAATTATCTGGCATATTTTGACAAACGAGCCGTTGCGTTCCCAAACAACGAACAAATGGTTTACGATACTGGTGAAGACTTGAAAGCCAAACTAAAAGATATCATTGTAAAAAATAAGTTCAGGAAATAATTATATAACTCCCACATAAAGAAAAGACGCATTTTTGATGCGTCTTTTTTTTGTTTAGAATATTCTAATTAAAAAAAATCGCGTTTTTTTTATTGCGCAACCAAAAAGTTGCGTATATTTGCAACTGATTAGTTGCGAATTTATATTTAGAAAAATGAAAAGAGATATTTTTCAAGCTATTGCCGATCCGACGAGAAGAGCAATATTAGTTTTGATTTCTTCGAGTGCATTAACCCCAAATGCAATTGCAGAACAGTTCCAAACTACAAGACAAGCAGTTTCTAAACACATTAAAATATTGAATGAATGTGATTTATTAGAAGAAAAGAAATTGGGCAGAGAAATTTACTATCAGCTCAAAATTGAAAAAATGAAAGAAGTTGATCAATGGCTGGAACAATTTAAAGCAATTTGGGAACAGCGTTTTAGCCAATTGGATCAAGTATTACTAAACTTAAAATCTAAAGAAAATGAAGACTGATTTATTAATGATTTTTTCTGTAGACAAGGAAAATAAAAGAGTGAATGTAAAACGCGAATTCAACGCTCCGTTATCAAATGTTTGGTCTGCATGGACAGAACCTGAAATTCTGGATTTGTGGTGGGCTCCAGCTCCGCTAAAATCTGAAACCAAAAGCATGGAGTTTAAAGAAGGCGGACGAAGATTGTACGCAATGGTTGGTGCTGAAGGTGTTCAAGGCTGGAGTACTTTTGATTATACTTCGATTTCTCCTAAAACAAATTTTAAATACACTTCTACTTTTTGCGATGCTGACGGAAATCCAAATTCTGCTTTTGGAAGTTCTTTTTGGGATGTTTCATTCTCTGAGCAGGGAGATTCTACCATTGTTGATATTGTAATTACAAGAGACAGTTTTGAAGAACTTGAAAAAATAATCGAAATGGGATTCAAACAAGGATTTACATCAGCGATGGAAGGTTTGGATAAAATCTTAGCAGAAAAATAAAATTATTTCAACCGAATTATTATTAACGAATTAAAATCTAAAAAAAATGAAATCAAATCTTTTAATGAATTTTACTGTTGATAAAGAAAATAATACTGTCAATGTAAAACGCGAATTTAATGCTTCGCTGCCTCAAGTTTGGTCTGCGTGGACAGAACCTCAAATTCTGGATTTGTGGTGGGCTCCTGCTCCGTGGAAATCTAAAACAAAAAGCATGGATTTTAAAGAAGGCGGACGCAGATTATATGCCATGCTTGGGCCAGAAGGCGAAGAACATTGGGCCATTGCAGATTTTACTTCAATTAGTCCGAAAACTAATTTTAAATATCTAGATGCTTTTAGCGACAGCGAAGGCAATTTAAACAAGGAATTTCCACGCTCTGACTGGAATGTGACTTTCTCTGAAAAAGACGGATCTACTTTTGTAGATGTTGTCATCAAACATGAAAAACTATCTGACTTGGAAATGATTATTCAAATGGGATTCAAAGAAGGTTTTACTATTGCAATGGAAGGTCTAGATGCTATTTTTGCTGAAAAAGCAAAATAATTTTCAATTGTATATAAAAGGCCAAAACAAAAGAAGAATTTACTGATATTAAAGTTGTATTTTCGTTTTATAAAAACATTTTTACTTTACTATCAATGAACAAATTTTTTGCTCTGGTCTTTTTACTTTTTTCTTCTACTTTCGCATTCAGCCAAAAGAATAAAGCCAAAAACATAGAAACTTCAAAGCCTTTCGTTTTAGGTGTAATCGAAGAAATTCAATCCAAAGAATTAAACGAAAAAAGAATTTTAAACATTTATCTTCCTGAAGGTTATAATCCTGCAGAAGACACAAAATATCCTGTCATTTACTTATTGGACGGTTCTGCAGATGAAGATTTTATTCATATCTCAGGATTGGTTCAGTTTAATAGTTTTGAGTGGATTAATCAGGTTCCAAAATCAATTGTGGTGGGAATTGCAACTGTTGATAGAAAAAGAGATTTTACTTTTCCAACTACAATTGAAAAAGACAAAACTCGTTTTCCAACCACAGGGCATTCTGATCAGTTTATTGCTTTTATTGAAAAAGAATTGCAACCATTTATTGAGAAAAAATACAAAACAAACGATTCTAAAACCATCATTGGCCAATCTCTTGGCGGTTTATTAGGAACTGAAATCCTGCTTAAAAAGCCGACTCTTTTTAATAAATATGTTATTGTAAGTCCGAGTTTATGGTGGAACAATGGCTCTCTTCTAGATTTAGATTCTGAAATGCTAAAAGAAAATTTCAATCAGCAAACTGAAATCTATATAGCAGTCGGCAAAGAAGGATTAGCCCCAACAGCTATTCCGCATGTTATGGAAGTTGATGCCAATTTACTGGCAGAAAAACTAAAAGGATCTAAAAGCAAAAATGTGAAAACTTATTTTGATTATTTCCCAGAAGAAAACCACGGTTCGATTCTGCATACAGCTGTTTTTAATTCTTTTAAATTCTTTTACCCGAAAAGTAAAGAATAATATTTTTTACAATTATCAATTGTCAATTGACAATTGATAATTGATAATTGATAATTTACCCCAGCCATCCTTCTCGATCCAAACTTCTATATTGAATGGCTTCTGCAATATGAGATGAAACAATATTTTCTGAATGATCTAAATCGGCGATAGTTCTTGAAACTTTCAGAATTCTATCATAAGCTCTGGCAGAAAGATTCAATCTTTCCATAGCTGTTTTAAGCAATTCTTTAGAAGGTTCATCTAAGACACAAAATTCACGAATCAGTTTACTGCTCATTTGTGCATTGTAATGAACATTTTCTACAGTTTCAAAACGTTTCGTTTGGATTTCTCGCGCTGCTGTAACTCGTTTACGAATTTCGACACTGCTTTTTGCTTTTCGCTCATCTGATAATTTCTCAAACGGGACTGGAGTAACTTCTATATGAATATCGATTCTATCTAATAACGGACCTGAAATTTTACTCATATAACGCTGCATTTCGTGTGGCGAAGAAGTATTCGGCATACTTGGATCGTTAAAAAAACCGCTAGGACTTGGATTCATACTTGCCACCAACATAAAAGATGATGGATAAGTAATCGTAAACTTAGCACGGGAAATTGTTACTTCACGATCTTCTAACGGCTGACGCATTACTTCTAAAACATCACGTTTAAATTCTGGCAATTCATCTAAAAATAAAACACCGTTATGCGCCATCGAGATTTCGCCAGGCTGGGGATAACTTCCGCCACCAACCAAAGCCACATTAGAAATAGTATGATGCGGACTCCTGAATGGTCTTTGATTCATTAATCCGACTTCTTTTAATTTTCCTGCAACGCTATGAATTTTGGTAGTTTCCAAAGCTTCTCGCAAAGTCATTGGCGGCAAAATACTCGGAACTCGTTTTGCCAGCATTGTTTTTCCTGCACCAGGCGGACCAATCAAAATGATATTATGACCGCCCGCTGCTGCGATTTCCATACAGCGCTTAATACTTTCTTGTCCTCGGACGTCTGAAAAATCATACTCTGGAAAATCTAGTGTTTTATAAAATTCTGCTCTTGTATCAATAACTGTGGGTTCTAGTGTTCCTTTGCCAGCAAAAAAATCAACAATTTCTTTTAAATTTTCAACTCCGTATACATCCAGACCCGCCACAATAGCTGCTTCTTTTACATTTTGAATAGGAAGAAAAAATCCTTTATAACCTTCTTCTTTGGCTTTGATTGCTATGGGCAATGCTCCGCGAATTGGCTGTAAACTTCCATCGAGAGAAAGTTCACCCATAATAATATATCGTTCAATTTCTGAAGCTTTTATCTGATCTGAACCAACCAGAATTGCCATAGCCAATGTCAAATCGTATGAAGAACCTTCTTTTCGAAGGTCGGCAGGCGCCATATTGACTGTAATTTTCTTTCCTGGAAAATTAAATCCGTTATTTTTTAAAGCCGCAGCAATTCTAAAACTGCTTTCTTTAATTGCATTATCTGGAAGCCCAACTAAATGATAACCAATTCCTTTGTCCATATGTACCTCAACTGTAATCGTTGTGGCCTCAACACCAAATACGGCGCTTCCGTAAACTTTTACTAACATAAATAAATTCTTATAAAAAGTAAAAGTATTTAATTAAATAGAAGTAAAAAATATTATTTGTAAATATTTTACTACTTTATATTTAAAGTCTATTTATGTCATTTTCTTTGTCTAACCATTTCTGATCATCTAAGTCTTTTTCATATTCAGATGTTCCGGTAAAACCATATTTTTCAAGCTTTTTCAAATAGGGAGTATAATCAAAAAAAGGTTCGTTCCACCCTTCTGTTTCCCAAATACTATCAACTACTGACGCCAACCATCTTGGTGGTGGATTATATTTCTTAAAATAAGCAATTCTTTTTTCAGTTGTTTGACAATTTTCTTCAAACCAAATATAAAAACAGTCACAAAATTCATCACCACTTCCATATCTCCAAATAATACTGTAAGGATGTGAATCTGGTTTATAAATCCAATGTGGAGGCACTTCTCCATATTTCTCAATAAACTCGTTTATTTTATTCGCTAG
>Ga0209489_107803_pt1 | contig 15443 bp, 15 predicted proteins | sample SiratrowhiteBW_FD_187527 | JGI IMG/M metagenome (GOLD analysis project Ga0209489, IMG submission 187527) | Root nodule microbial communities of legume samples collected from California, USA - Siratro white BW (SPAdes) (version 2) | ecosystem: Host-associated > Plants > Roots > Nodule | place... | reverse complement strand
TGAGTTGTGTGATTTTCGGAATGGGGGAGGTCTCCTATTTATAGGAGTTGGAAGTGAGAGGTTTTGGGCTTTGAAGGAGTAGTGCAAAACGACCTCCACCATCCACGCCCAAGTGGTTGCTCCCAACGTTCACAAGGTGGTTGACAACGTTCAAAATGTGGCAAAGATCATGACTCCACGTTTGAAGCTTCCGAAACTGCATCCGAAAAAATCTCAAACGGCGCTAACAGGTTGTGCAGTAGGTTATTACATATTTCTCCTTCTTGTTATTTTGCAACAACTCTAACAGACAGTTGAAAAGTGCCAAGGACTGCCTCTCGCCCTTGAAACAGTAGGAGGTCTTTTACGGTCAAAGTCATGTGTTTCAGAGTGGGAAGGTGTATTGAGAAGCAACATATGGGACTTACCAATAGAAGATAGTAAAATCATCCCCGCTTTGTTGTTGAGCTATTACCATCTTCCTTCTCATCTCAAGAGATGTTTCGCTTATTGTGCGTTATTCCCCAAAGGCTATGGGTTTATTAAGGAGCACTTAATTCTCTCATGGATGGCTGAAAATTTTCTACAATGCTCTCAGCTGAGCAAGTCTCCAGAAGAAATAGGTGAACGGTACTTCAATGATCTACTATTAAGGTCATTCTTTCAGCGGTCAATTAGGTACGGCGAAATGTGTTTTGTGATGCACGACCTTATGAATTATTTAGCAAAATATGTTTGTGGTGAAATCTGCTACAGGTTGGGTGTTGATAGACCAGGAAGCGTACCAAAGAAAACCCGCCACTTCTCAACTATAAAGTGTGTTGTTGAATGTGATGAGTATAGGAGTTTATGTGATGCTAAAAGGCTACGGACATTTGTGCCCATATCTCGGTGTTTTGGGATGTTAATAGAAGAGTTGATCTCCAACTTTAAGTTCTTGAGGCTCTTGTCATTGCCTGAGTGTCAGATAAATGAGGTGCCTGACACAATAGCCGATCTTATACATCTCCGTTCATTAGACCTCTCATTCAATGATATAGGGAAACTTCCTGACTCAACGTGTTCACTCTGCAACTTGCAAGTGTTGAAACTGAACTATTGTTACAATTTCTGGGAGCTGCCCTCGACTTTGCATGAACTAAAAAATTTGCGCCTCCTTGAACTTGAGGAAACTAATTTAAGAAAGGCTCCAGTGCTTTTAGGAAAATTGAAGAATCTTCAAGTATGGCTGGGTGACTTAAGGGTTGGCAAAAGTAGCGAGTTCAATATTCAACAACTAGGAGAACTTGATCTTCACGGACAGCTGTCAATTAGAGAGCTTGAAAATATCTTGAATCCCTGTCATGCATTGGCAGCAGATTTGAAGAATAAAACACATCTTGTGAGGCTAAAATTAGGATGGGATTTTTGTCGGAACAATGAGGATTCAATAAAAGAAAGTGAAGTACTTGAGAATCTGCAACCTTCCAGACATCTGAAGAAGTTGACAATCAATGGCAATGGTGGTACACAATTTCCCTGTTGGTTAAGTGATAATTGTTTATGTAATGTGGTGTTCTTAACCTTGGAGGGCTGTAAATATTGCGTAAAGTTGCCTTCCCTAGGACTTTTGACATCTCTCAAGCACTTGAAAATTTTGGGCCTTTGATCAGATAGTAAGCATAGACGCTGATTTTTATGGGAATAGCTCTCCTGCATTTCCATCCTTAGAAACCTTGCGTTTTACTGATATGAAGGAATCGGAAGAATGGCAATGCATGACGGGTGCTTTTCCATGTCTTCAAAGTCTTTCTCTGATGCATTGTCCCAAACTGAAAGGGCACTTGCCAGAACAACTTTCTCATTTAAAGACACTAATTATTGAGCATTGCGAACAACTTGTGGGTTGGATTCCCAGGGCAGTAGAAGTTGAAGGTGTATCTAACTCTCCTCTTGAATACTTGCACATTTATTCTTGTCCAGGCATGAATATTCCCATAAACCATTGCTTCCATTTCCTTAAAGAATTGAGGATCACAGATGGTTGTGACTGTCTAACAACCTTCCCTCTAGATTTGTTCCCAAAACTCTCCGAACTTAGATTAGTGGAGTGTCGCAACCTTCAGATGATATCACAGGGGCACCCTCATAGTCATTTGAAGACTCTCAGAATTTATGCATGCTCTGAATTTGAATCATTTCCCAATGAAGGATTATTTGCACCGCAACTAGAGACACTTTGTATTATAGGAATGGAGAAATTGAATGCACCTACATTGTCCTCAGGTGCCAATTCTCCACACTCTCTTTCAATTTTAGTGTTAATACTTTAATACTCTCATAGGCTCTACTCTATCATTCACTTTGCTGGGTAAACTCTTTCATCACCACTCTCTTTCTTCCTTCTTCTTACTTCCTATTTACGCTATATAATTTTCTTTTCCAATACTATACCTTTCTTCTCCCATATTTTTTCATAAAATATGATTTCTATAGAATAACAATCTTGTTTACGGAGAATGTTTCACTCTTTCTAATTAGTAAACATTAGTAGTATAAAGAACACCTAGTTTTATTAATGTTTTTTAGAGAAGGGTGGGTGACTTATAACTTACGCGGACAAGAATAACAAATTAACAAAATAATATTTACATGCAACAATTTCTTCTATCATTATGCATCATCTTGTAGTTAAATTCTGTCTAAATACACCATCTTATTTGTTGTTCATTGATGACCAGGACACAACAAAAATGTTGGGAGTCATGAAGCTCAAATATTATTTCCACATAAAAGATACATCCTCAAGATCCTTGAAAGTAAGTGTTTTTCTAGTATGTTTTACAAATTAGTTTGTGCGCAAACATATGACTGAACAATTCTCATTTGATGTATTGTAAAGAATGTACAGCTCATTTTCTATCAAGATTATGGAAATTGTTATTACATATTCATTTACTAAATTATCAATCATAAAGTATATTTATAAAAAAAAAATTTCTTCAAAATCGCTAATAATAAACTTCTAAAGGGCTCTCTTCAGTTTTATGATCCCTGGTAATTACTAAGCAATTCTTCATGTTCTCAAACGTCTGTACGTCTTCTCCAAATTTAACTACATGTTATTTTGTGAAAAACTAAATTTTTGTACGTTGACAATACCTGTATGGCCGTAATATGTTATAAGTGATCTTAAAACTCAAAAGAAATGCATTTCATTAATTGGCATGATTCCATTGAGCCGAAAGTACCATTATAACGAGTTTAAGATGGCCACAAGTTGTAAATCCTTCTTATCTTATACAGTCTTAAATTTTAGATGAGTTAAATCCAATACAAATATAATGTTATATCAATGAAATCCTCCTCTCTTTTTTTTTCTCATTTAATTATTTGCATTCTCCAAGGATAACATGTTAAGAAAGAAAGAAATAGACATGAAATACAATGGATAAAAAAGTAATAAATAAATAGCCAATAAAAATAGAGGAAAAAAAAGATATGTTCGATTTACAAATAAAAAAAAAGGATAAGAAATGGAGAAACAAAAATATAAATACTTTTTAAATCAATACCAATGTTTATGTTAATTGATTTAAAGAAAACAATTAATCAATTAGGAAGAATAAATAACCAATCAGAAATAATTCTTTAACTTAAATACAACTATTTTTCATGACCCTAACATTCCCCATTAATTGATGATTGTACATCTTTTTACATATTACTGATAAATAAAATGGAATGAGTAGGCCACTTTAACTAAATATGATCAATATTACAGCAATTAACTTATTGCTAAGATGGATTTGACTGTAATAATATATTTAAGAGTCTGCCATGAATAGTGGAAGTCATATATAGACATTTGCAGTTTGACCAGGCCTACACTCGAATCATATATTCTCTTCAATTTAGACTGTTTTCAGTGAACATATTACTCCATATTTTTTCTATACATTATTCTTCCATGCAGATATCTGTACACAACGCAAAGCACAATATTATTCAAATTAACTTCCAATATTAGATATAAGCATATCAGAACATCCTACAAAAAGTGTCTGGAACAAAGCAGTTGCAAAAGGTATTATTGGATCTACCATACAAATTTTAGAATAACATCCAACTCCCTCCAAGCTCCATTGCTCCATTCCATCCTTCAACAATATATTCATGATTTCTACATGATGACCTGACGGTGTGAGAGATTTTATCCAAAAAAGAAAGTAAAAAAAATATATATAAATAAAGAGAAAGATTCCTAGTGCACACTTGACAAGAAAAGATAAATATGAAAAAAATTATTTGTACTTGTACAGACCCTCTAAAACCTGCATTTCAGAGTTTATGTTAAAGAAGAATTTGAAGGTACAATTCCTAGTTATGAAGGTTGAAAATGCGATCCGAGAAGTATATCCTTCTGGGGCGACAAACTCCCGCTGTGTCGGCATAATTAACATATGCTCTCTTGGTGAATTCAGCCAGCATTAAACTGTATTTGATTCATTTTCTATTATGTATTATGACAGCCTATTATATCTAAATCACATTATATATTATATATTATGTATTCTGTAATAAGACATAATCCATGTATTATGTATTAGGACATGTGAATAAGAACACATATAGTCATTTCTAAATCATATTGTTTTTATTTCAGGAAAAATATTAAGATCATTTTAGGAAAAATGTCACGATACTTCATATCTTATTTTTTCAAACACGGTAATATACCTCAAAGATGATTGTTAGAATAGGCTTAGACAAGGCGATCCACTTGCACCCTTTTGGTTTCTCATTGCTGTAGAGGGTTTGACAGGTCTGGTCAGGAAAGCATCTAGGATTGGTATGTTAGAAGGGGTAAGAGTTGGCTATAATTTGTGTTGATGTTAAACTCTTACAATTTGCAAATGATACTTTGTTCTTCTGTCAACCTAATTTCCAGTGCATTACGACAATTAAAGCAGTAATAAGATGTTTTGAAATATCATCTAGCCTTAAAGTTAATTTCCACAAAAGACATATTGGCACTATTGGAGTGTGTGATATGGATAAGATAATCTTCTCTAAGTGTCTTAACGACAGCCAAATGACGTTTAAGTATCTACGCATGAAAATAGGAGGAAACCCTAGAACTTTGGCATTTTGAAAGTTAGTCCTAGACAAGATCAAGTCGAGATTGTCTACATGGAAGGGAAGATTATTTCTATGGTTGGAAGGGTTTGTCTTATTAAGTTTGTTCTCAATACTATGCTCTTGTTCTATTTCTCTTTCTTTAAAGCCCCTACCACTGTATGTAAAATCATTAGGAGAACACAAGCTAAATTCCTTTGGTGTTGGGGTTTCGAAGGTAAGAAAATTGCATGGATTGCCTAGGATAAAGTGTACTCCCCTGTTGCGGAGGGTGGACTGAGTATAAAAAATGTTAGGATGTTTAACGCTACCTTACTAGCTAAATGGCTATGGAGGCTCAGATCGAAAGAGAAGGGAGTGTGGAGGGACATAATTGAGTCTAGGTACGGTTCTTGTAGGGAAATGAGATCTATAATGGGTTATCAGAAAGTTGTTGCATGGTGGCGAGATCTAGGTAAAGTATGCAATATTCATAATCAAAGTAATTGGTTTGATAGTAGGATTAACTAGGAATTAGGTGATGGAAACAGAATAAGATTTTGGGAAGATAGGTGGATTAGTGATGGTCTGCTTAAAGAAAAAATCCCTAGATTGTACTTAATTTCTTTATGTAAGGACAAAGTGATTAGTGAAGTGGGGCAATTGACGAATATTGAGGGCAGTGAAACCTGTACGTGGAATTTGTCTTGGAGAAGAGAGTTGTTTGTGTGGGAAGAGGAACAAGCACATCAGCTAACAACCCTCATTGTTGGAGCCCAGTGGAAGAGGAGTGTATCAGATGGGTGGATTTGGAATGAGGGCAATCTAAAAAAATAAACAATAGGATCTGGGTACAAGGTTTTAAGTGAATTTGGTAGTCAACTTAAGTAGCAAATGCTTTAGGGAGTTATGGTGTCTTAAAGTTGCGGGTTCTGGTCAACTGTGTGTGGAGGGCTATGCTCAAAAAACTGTCAATTAGACTTAACCTTGAAAAGAGAGGAATCACAATTCTTACTAACTTATGTCCTTTGTGTAAGAAGACTCAGGAAACTGCCCAACATATGTTTATTAATTGTGAAGTTGCACAAAAAGTGTGGGATAATTGTGATAGATGGATAGGAATTTCTTTTGTAAGACAGCAAACTATTGTTAACCATTACCAAAACTTTTATATCATTAGATTCTAAATTGGTATCTAATTAAGTTAGAGACTAATTTAGAATCTAATGGTATAGGTTACTAAAACCTTGGTAACTAATGTTAGATACCAATTATCTTGAATTAATTAGTCACTAAATTCAATAATTACTTCTATTTTGTAGTTATTTAACAATCGAAATCTAATTTGATGAATATTTTGGTCACAATTAGCAATCATTTAATTTTGTAGTTAAAAATTGATTTCTAAATAATTTTTTTCTTATAGTGTATATAAGAACATCCCAGCTGAAATTTCATTTCTAATTATTGCAACTTACAACTGTGTTGCCAACAGTGATCAAATGCAATTATGCGGAGTACGACCACAAAAGTTGTATTGACTATTAGCGTCCCTATCAATCACTGCTTTAGAAAACTCTGTTTCCCTCCATACCACAAACATGGTTTATAAATGTTACATACTTGAACCTCATCATCCATTATCTCAGTTAACTTTACCTTGTTGCAAGATCCTAACTTTTTCTCAACCCACTTAGATCTCTCATTTTTGCTCTGCTTTCAAAGTCTTTAATTTGTAGGTTTCACTCCTACCCACTTTAAGGACATAAGCCAAAAACCCAAAATCACGATGACATTCCACCCTCTTCCTTCTGTTGTCGTTCCTTCTAATCTAAATGTATTCGCAAAGTCTGTTCCCAACCTAAATGAAAATTCTGACACTTTTTTTGGTTTATCTCTGGCATTACCAAATACTTCACCATTTCAGAATCTTTAATATCAAGGCATTTAGCTTCATACTGATATGACAAATCAATGTCTTCAACTTCACTTTCATTGTCTTCATCACCTCTATCATGTGATGGTCTTCCCAATTTAGTATCTATCATTTTTTCCTTTTCCTTCCATTTTTCCTTTTCATTTTTAACTACTGGTTACATCTGCATAAAAAAAAACCATCATTACTTGTAATAGGTCTCTCCTCCTCGCTATCATCAAACACAACAACAGGGTTGTCAGCATCCTCCTAGTCAAAAATGGGGGTGCAGAAAGTGATTACCATTAATATATAGCATTGTAGGTAGCATGTGGACTAGACTCTACTTATTTTTAATATATAATTTAATATTGAAGCTTTTGTTTCTACATTGATATTTAGTTTCATTATTAAATATCTTTTCATTTCGTATACGATAGTATAGTACATAGTTTTTGAAATTTCTCTTGGAAAGAAAAGATGGCAGTTGACTTTCCGTACAAATGGTTAGGTTCGAAAGCAGTTCTCACTTTCTCTGCCATTTTTGGTTTCGTAATCAAATGCACTGGTGGCTACATGTTTCAGCCATTTTCCTTTTTTCATAAAACAAGAAAAGTCATTGTGTCACTCAAAAAGAAATTACTTCATGATGGTAACACAATCATACTTGTGTTTCTTGCTATTGCTGAGTTTTCGAACCCTAGTTACAAAGGCACAAACACAGATGTATCTGGGAAGTAATTGCCAAAACACCTCCCAAGAGCCTCTCAGCAGTGCATACCAAACCAATCTTGATAAGATCCTGACATGGATGTCCTCTGATGCAGCCACAAGCAAAGGCTATAACCACACCACCATAGGCATCAACGCTTCAGTGTATGGCCTCTATGATTGCCGTGGTGATGTTGTTGCACACTTCTGTCAATTCTGTGTCACCTTCGCTGCCAGAGAAGCCCCAAAACGTTGCCCCAATGGGGTATCTGCTATAGTGTGGTATGACTACTGCATGCTAAGGTACTCTAATGAGAGCTTCTTTGGGAAAATTCTCACACACCCCACATGGCATGGGTTTGGAACAAAAAATGTATCCAACGCGGAAGAGGTCCATAAAGGTGAAGGCTTTGTGAGAAGTTTGATCAGAAAAGCAACTAAGGAAACCAACCAGTTGTACTATTTGGGTGGCTTCAATTTGAGTTCCACTCAGAGAAGGTATGGCATGGTGCAATGCGGTAGAGATCTCACAAATGAAGGGTGCAGACAGTGTTTGGAGGCTCTATTAGCAGAAGTTCACAAATGTTGTGAGCAAAAATTAGTATGGTTTATTTGGTCTGGAACTTGTATGATAAGGTATGATGATCAAATGTTCTACCTTCTTAGCAACCAAACATCTTCACTTCCTGCGTCAAATCAGCAAACAGGTGAAGCTAAAGACTACAAATTTATAATTAATAATACTTTAAATCTATTTTTTTTTTTTTTTTAAAGATTAGAAAGATTGGTTATTCCTGATTTAATATTGTCACAGATAAACAAAGGGTTTATAAGACGTCAAAAATCTCAATTATTAGCATCAGTGTGATGGGGTCTATAATTCTACTCTGTGTGATCGTATATCGCTTCAGGTACAGGAGAAGAGTTAGAAAAGGTAGTTTCCTGCAATTACACATGCCATAATTCGTAAGAAAACTTATTAATAAGCCTATTTTGTTCAAATATGAACTCACAAACTTCTCTCTGCAGATGGGTTTCGTCTATCTTCATTTCATAAAATTCAAACAGAGGAATCATGGACCACAGACCTGCCTATTATCCCATTAACCACAATTCTGCAGAGTACTGATAACTTTTCAGAAGCAAGTAAATTAGGAGAAGGAGGATTTGGCACTGTTTACAAGGTTTTAGTGACTTGAATTTATTATACAAATTTTTTTATTTTTTATCGGTTTTTATTTATTGCAAACTTTTATTAGGGAATTCTAGCAAATGGAACACAAATTGCAATCAAAAGACTCTCGAAGTTTTCAGGTCAAGGATCGGAGGAGTTCAATAACGAAGTCCTGTTTATAGCCAACTTGCAACATCGCAATCTTGTGAGACTTTTGGCATGTTGCTTGGACGAAAACGAAAAAATACTAGTTTATGAGTATTTGCCGAATAAAAGTTTAGACTTTCACCTCTTTGGTATGTTTTCTCACGGCTTTAATGCTCAATTATTTAACTGCAATTTTTTCTCAGCGTTGAAAATTAGTGTTGGCTAACAAGTCAAGTGGTGCTACTATGAGCTCTGAAGTAGTCTTTTCCTTTCATAACCAGAAACTATAAGTTATCTTTAAGGGGGAACAGCTAAATACTCATTGTGTTTTATTTTCTCCGTGCTAAGGGAAACTCTTAGCATTTGGTACCTGCTATATCTATGCCCCAATATGTTTTGCTGTTTAAATCTCTTTATTATCCTTGTTTTTTCAGATGATGAGAAGAGAAAGCAGTTTGATTGGAAACTAAGATTAAGGATTATCAATGGAATAGCAAGAGGTATTTTATACCTTCATGAGGACTCTAGAGTCACAGTAATTCATAGAGATCTCAAAGCTAGCAATGTTCTATTAGATCATGACATGAATCCCAAAATATCGGATTTTGGACTGGCAAGGGCATTTGAAATAGGACAAAACCAGGCAAATACAAAACGAGTAATGGGCACTTAGTGAGTTCTACACATTCCTAACGTTTCTTTCAATAATAGGATTTTTCTAAAGCAATTTTAAACACTTAACTATTTGAGATAGAAATTCCTGCTATATTTTGTTTAAGGAACTAAAGAAGTTGTATTGATTTCCTTTAGTGGATACATGGCACCAGAGTATGTTATGCGAGGACTATTTTCAGTGAAATCTGATGTTTTCAGCTTTGGAGTTCTTGTTCTAGAAATCATTTATGGGAGAAAGAACAGTGGAATGTATATGTCAGAACATGGTCCAACTCTTCTTTTATATGTGAGTCTTTCACTCTAATTGATAATCAAATTTTCAACAAATCTAAGTAAGTTTAACAGTTTTCACAAATTGCAAATACTTGCAGGCTTGGAGAACATGGGGTGCCGGAAAATGTTTGGAAAGGATTGATCCAATACTGGAAAAATCCTTCATAGGCAGTGAAGTCGAGAGGTGTATACAGATTGGTTTGTTGTGTGTTCAAGAAGATGCAAAAGACAGACCAACAATGTCTCATGTTGTTCTAATGCTGGCAAGTGATACAATGGTTCTTCCAAAACCCAAGCACCCTGCATTTTCAATTGGAATAATGGCCTCAGAGGAAGTGCATACATCAAAAAGTTCCAAGACTGTTTCCCATAATGATCTAACAATATCTGTTTCTTTACCAAGGTGATAAGCAAGTGCAAGAATGAAGTAATGCTAATAGCTAAATTGCAACATGGCACCTTGTGAGACTTTTGGGCGCTGCTTTGAGGAAAATGAGAAGATACTTGTATGTGAGTATATGTGTAAGGCAAGCCTCGGCTTTCACCTCTTTGGTGGTACGTTTTCCAGATTGTTTTAGTGAATAACATTATTCATGAGTTTTGTAGTTCTTTCTGCCTTGTCTGAGCTCCAAATTAATCGTGATCTATGGAAAGGAGACCAATCAAGTGGAGGTGCTATTGGCTTTAGAGTATTAGTGTGGAACTTAGTCCAGTGTATATTATTTTTTAGCCTATTGCCAATGTGGTTTATGATTTTAGTATCTATTTTTTCATATTAAGAATATGGGCACCAACTCATGCTCATAATAATGATCATAATAATAAAAACCTCCTCAACGACGTACTTTATGTTGGGCTCCCACACCAACTGATCCTCATAATGCACTTCCACAGAAGAAATTTTTTACCACAACCATAAGTCCAAAAAATAATTAAAAATTTATTATTTTAATCCTTCACCGAACGGTCCACCCATGTACCCACAAAATGACTCAACACTACACAACAACACATGTCAACAAAGTCTAAAGCAACATGAATAATAAACAAAGACAAAAGAGTTAAAGATTTACTTGCTTGGACCACCGTATTTGGTGATCGACCAAAATATAAACAAAAATAAAAATTATTAGAAACTAAATACAAAATTTGTTAATTTTATTTCAAAATAAAAATTATTTAAATGTTTTCAAAATAGAAGAAAAAAAGTCCATAGTTGTTTTTTGCAGACAAAAAACTGAAAAAGAACACTCTAATTTACTTTATGTTAATTACAGGGGTTATAAATTTAATTTATGTTAATTACAAGGGTTATAAATTTAGAAATAAAAAACGTATAGATAAAAGTCAAATTAGAATTAACACGCGAATTTGACTCATGTGATCACTGCTTGGAAAAATGTGTGCTGGTGATGTTTTTCTTGACTAGTGGCAATTTTCTTAAAGTAAACATATAATACTTTCTCTTCCTTTTAAGCTACAATCCAACACAGCATTCAATTCAAACACTTTCGTTATTAGGAAAATGTAATCACCACATGAAGAATGTTCCATTCAATAATCGAACTGTTCCTCGCGTGTCAGATAAGCTATTTAATTTAATTACCCTAATTCAAACTTGAAAAGTCTTCTTGCATACAATAATAACGACTTGTATTATATACAAATTTGTTAAGAAAATTGATTATTTCAATACCATTTGACTTCAACTATAAATTACACTAATCTTTTTGAATGGTTTGAAAAAAAATACTAATACGAGTATCTTTATAGAAATGATTGTTGTAAACGCTTAAAAGCAATGTTATATACAAGTCGAAAAATTCTTCGGTGTTATGTTTTAAATATCTTTATCTACTTCATTAAATTTGATTTCAATTTTCTCATCGTTTAAATTTAAAACCTATATATTTTAACTACTTTAATTCGAAAAAAATATTTTTCTATTTGTTTTTCTTTTGAATGAAATAAAAACATAGCATGTGTTCCATGATAAGATTATAAAATCGAAATAATTTATCATATACAAGTATCAGACATATAAATAAAATAGTTAACTATGTTGAAGACAGGGAAACAAAAAATAAAATAGTTTTTTTTTCCAACTAAGAGGAAAAAATAATCTTATCCCATCAAAAGATGAACAACGTATTCAAATCAAATAATAATAATAATCAACTTATGTCATGCAAATTGACTTGTAAATTAATCCTACCATTATCTCACCATATCTTTATCAACCTTGTCCTCAAAAAACTTCTCTCTAACACAGCACCAAAACTTCATAAGGATCAAAACAGAAATATTCATGACCCCTATTAGGGTTAGTATTGGCTTCATGTTCCTCCTTTTCACCACAACAAGTGCTCAACCACCAATTTACATGTACAATTTTTGTGAGAACTCAACACTTAGCCCTTCATACAAAGCCAACGTTGACACCCTCCTCCCATGGCTAACTTCAGACTCATTCAAAAGTGATGGATTTAACTACACCACTATAAAGGACAACAAAAATGATGATAACAGTGATGCTGTTTATGGAATGTACAGCTGCAGATACGACATCACAGGGTATTTTTGCCAGTTCTGCGTCAACACTGCTGCCAATGAACTCTCTCGGAGGTGTCCCAACGCTATAAGAGCTATCATATGGTATGATATATGCATCATCCGTTACTCAAACCACAGTTTCAATGGCAAAGTTAGTTTAACTCCAACATGGAATATTACAGGACCCAGAAAAATCAAGGTAATGTTTCAGTAAGAAATATGAAAATTCAGATAGCTTAAGATAGAATGTTTTTGCTTTAACATGACATTATTGTAAAGTATACAAGGATTTTTGAGTTTAAGAAGTCTGATTAATCACTTTTTTATAAACTTTTTTCACTTTTAACTATGTCTCTTTGTCTGGATAACCCAAAGCTAAAACTTTGAATAAGAGATTTAAGTCCAGTTTCATTCCCACAAATGACATAGTTAAACTTTTTAAATTTTTAAATATTTTATTTAGATAGAATAATTTAATTTGAGTTTAACAGTTAGGTTGTATTAATTTAAAAGAAAAAAGAAAAAAAAAACTTACACAGCCAATCAATCAAAAAGTTTGTTAATATAACTTTTAAAAAATATTCTAAAGTCAACAAACTTTACTCTCGTGGTTTAGTATTGAATAGCAATGTAAAAAACACCAATTAGTCATTTACTTTATGTATTATGCATATGTCATTTGATGTGTTATATACAGTTCATTCTTTTTATTTGAAATTTCTTTCTTTTGTCTTTTAAAATATTATCCCATATCATTAAAAAAAACCTTTTATTATGACTATGTATAAAACTGTTTTAAATGTCATTCAATCTGATTTTTGAAGATAATTTATACTGAAAATAAACAACTTATATCATAGGTGATAGTTTGTGATTCCATGACAGTAAAACTATTTATACTGAAGTTTTTAGCCTTTTAAAAAACCTTTACATTTAATATTTTGAGGTGTGATATTTTAGTTCACGTAAACATAAAAATTTCTGTCTTAAATTTCTGCATACAAATACAGGATTCAGCAGAAGCTAAGAAAAATGAGGATTCTGTGGAGGGTTTGATGTTGGGAACAACGGGGAATTTACCACATACACATATCTTCACATTGGTAAGATATTGTCCACTTTGGGCTTAAGCCCTCATGGTTTTGCTCTTGGGCACCCCCAAAAGGCCTCTTACCAATGAAGACTACCCATGTGTATATAAACCCATTTGCAACCTCTTGTTTGAGTGATGTGGGACTTTGTTTGCACCCCAACAGGTAAGTCATACCCTCTTCATTACACAGCTGTTTCGAATTACACATAATCTAAATCTGCTCACATCTTAAGAATCTACCAAGAAATTATTATTTCTATTCATATACATAAAAAATAGTTAAAACCATTGATCAATATATTCTAAAGCTACTCTTCTTCAAACACTTCTTCCTGCATTGTAAAGTTCTTCTTATTTAAACATTTTCCCAAACACCTTAAAGGCATAATTAGCATAAAAAAAATTAAATTTACTTGCAACCCTGTAAAATAATTAGTGGGATCATACACCTTAAAGGCATAATTAGCATAAAAAAATTAAATTTACTTGCAACCCCCGTAAAATAGTTAGTGGGATCATACAGCCGAGGAAAAAATCTATCAGTTATATCTATAACAATATACCAGCCTCTTTTTATCTCTTACATTTTTTTTAATATAAAATTTTTACCCCTCAATTTGCACATTGAAGTTTTACTTCCACCCTCTCTTTTTTAACGGTTTATGTTTCAATAACTATAGTGGGGCATATGAAGTGTGGCTCTTTCTCCTACTACTAATGTAGATTCAAACAAAGATGTTTAAAGGAGACTAATAACACTAAGATGAAAACAAGTCAAAAATTTTAAAAAGCAAAGAAAAAGTTCATTTACATAAGGGTTACTTGGCCTCCTTATTCCACATCTACCTTGAATTGAACCACTCTTTTCCTCTCTCTATATATTAACACTATTTATCATTCTACAAAAAAAAATGATATATTAATCCAATTGAATTTTATTTTATTTTTTTAAAAACATATACTATAATTGTTACAAAAAAATCTTATATAACAATAATTTTTTTTATCATAAACTTTGAAGTCAATTTATATATTATGAATTTTAATTACAATAATTTTTAATATTTAAAATTATTTATATTTTATAAATTGTAGGTATACAAAATAAATATTTATCATATATCATATGATCAAGCTAAATATTACAGTTAGATATAATTTCTCCTAAAACTAAAAGGGAATGTTTTTCCTTTGGGATCACTTATACAAGTAATAGACAAAATTAAAACTAAATTATGCTAAAAAAAAGATATACTATTTTTGCTTTTAAATAGTTAAAAAAAGTCATTTTGCAATTATATATATGTAGCCCGTATATATAAACTGAAAAAAAAAAACTCTAAATCTCCACTTCATTTTGGACAAATAAAAAATTATTACGAAGAAATTTCACTCATTTCTTTTTATAAGATAATTTTTAAACAATATAAAAATTCCAAATAAACCCTAACCTGAACTTTGGTAGAACTTTTCATCATCCATCCTCATGCCACAGCTTGGACCAAAAATTGCCCACTGTGCATTTGTGGAACAACACTGTGGAAATATGTCTAACAATGCATGCAAACACTGACCACACTCATCATTTTGAATATCCCTATCACACTGCACCCAACCATATCTTTTCTCATTGTCAACCCAATCAAACTCATCCACTGCCCAAAACGTCTTGGTCTCTATGGTTGCTTTTCTAATCAAATGTTGGGGAAAAATACGCAGAACTTTCCCATACAGTCAGATTTATGAGAGTGAAATAACAGCGGAATAATTGTACACACCAATTTGATAACGGAGTTCGGCCAATACTGCCTACGTCTCCGGACTGC
>Ga0209489_107802_pt1 | contig 15449 bp, 5 predicted proteins | sample SiratrowhiteBW_FD_187527 | JGI IMG/M metagenome (GOLD analysis project Ga0209489, IMG submission 187527) | Root nodule microbial communities of legume samples collected from California, USA - Siratro white BW (SPAdes) (version 2) | ecosystem: Host-associated > Plants > Roots > Nodule | place: USA... | reverse complement strand
GGTCAAACCGAAGTTGTCAATAGAACTTTGTCTCAATTGCTTAGGACCATTGTTCAAAAGAATTTGAAAAATTGGGAAGATTGTTTGTCATATGCTGAATTTGCTTATAACAGAACTGTGCACTCAACTACTAACTGTTCTCCTTTTGAAGTAGTTTATGATTTTAATCCGTTAACTCCTATGAATTTGATACCATTACCCGTCAATGAACAAGGAAACCTTGATGGTAAGAAGAAAGCTGAGAAGGTGAAAGAAATCCATGAGCGAGTTAAACAACAGATTGAAAAGAAAAATCAGCAATATGCAACTCATGCCAATAAAGGAAGGAGACGAGTCACATTTGAACCAGGAGATTGGGTATGGGTGCACATGAGAAAAGAAAGATTTCCCACCCAAAGAAAATCCAAATTGGCTCCTAGGGGAGATGGACCATTTCAAGTGATTCAAAGAATAAATGATAATGCTTACAAAATTGACCTCCTAGGTAAGTATAGTGTTAGTGATACTTTTAATGTTGCTGATTTATCTCCTTATGATGTAGGCAAAGATTCGAGGTCAAATCCTTTTAAGGAGAGAGGGGATGACGAGAACCAAGAGCTGAAGTTTAACCAACCTCAAGCTCCTGCACAAATAAATAATTCAAAGGATGCTTTGCAAATTCCAAGCAGACCAATCACTAGGTCAAAGGCCCAAAAACTGAAAGAGGCATTGATTGGGCTAATTCAAGACATTTTGACTGCGTAAACAAAGTCTAAGATTGAATTGAAGCCTAATCACGTTCTTAATTTGATATGGGCTGATGAAGAAATTAAATGAAGAAGATTTGGGCTAAAAGCAAATCATTTGAAGAGAAGGGCCCATAGAAAATGCATCACCAGATTTAATTTAAGTGTAAATGGGCTATTTTGGGCTTAGGTTAAAATCTGAAGAGTCACCCATTATTTTGTGGGCATATTTTAAATTTTGTATTTTGATGTATTTTGATTAATTTTCCATAGGGCTTAGAGTAGTCATGCTTAGTAAATTGTGTTTTTCGTTTTCCCATTTGATATAATAATTAGTCATTTATAAGTGTGCCAAAAAGCTGCTGTTGCATTAAATTTGGAGGCTTCTAGGCTGTTGAAGAGTTAGGTTAGCTTTCTAGAAGCTCAAAGGTCTACTTAAGTAAGAAAACACATGTAAACAACAACTTTGGATGGGAAATACGAATTTGAATCTGAAAATTTAAGAAGTGAGAGTTTTCTCTTGAGTTCTTCATTTGGACTTGCAACTTATCAAAGGCTGATCATCCTTGTAGCATTTACCTTACTTTAGGGTCTTTGCTGCATTTTCTTTTCCGCAAGACAAGGGTTCTGAGTAGATCATCCTAAATCTGAATACTTGGGGATCTTGGGGCATTCAACTACTCTTTGTTGTGGGTTCTGAGGTTTATTCCTAACCGGGTTCACATCATACTCAGTTAACCACTTATATAAACATGACAAACCACTTATTTGAACTTGTTAAACCACTTAGACATGTACTTATTTATTCAGATATCATACTCAGTTAACCACTTATATAAACATGGCAAACCACTTATTTAAACATGGTAAACCACTTAGACATGTACGTATTTATTCAAATGTCATACTCAGTTAACCACTTATATAAACATGACAAACCAATTATATGAACATGGTAAACCACTTAGACATGTACTGATTTCTTCAGATGTCATCTTTAGTTAATCGCTTATATAAACATGGCTAACCACTTATCTGAGCATGGTAAACCACTTAAACATGTGCGTTTTTATTCAAATGTCATACTCAGTTAACCACTTATATAAACATGAGAAACAACTTATATGAACATGGTAAACCACTTAGACATGTACTTATTTATTCAGATGTCATACTCAGTTAACCACTTATATAAATATGACAAACCACTTATATAAACGTGGTAAACCACTTAGACATGTACTTACTTATTCAAATGTCATACTCAGTTAATCACTTATATAAACATGGCAAACCACTTATTTAAACATGGTAAACTACTTAGACATGTACGTATTTATTCAGATGTCACACTCAATTAACCACTTATATAAACATGACAAACCACTTATATGAACATGGTAAACCACTTAGACATGTACTGATTTCTTCATATGTCATCCTCAGTTAACCGCTTATATAAACATGGCTAACCACTTATCTGAACATGGTAAGCCACTTAGACATGTACATATTTATTCAAATGTCATACTCAGTTAACCACTTATATAAACATGACAAACTGGTTATTTAAACATGGTAAACCACTTAGACAATTCTCTGATCACTTGGTAAAATTTTGAGGTACTCTCTGGACCATTCTCGCTCAAGCAAGATCTTCCTCTGCACTGATCTACATTCTGAACCATTCTCACCCAGGCGAGCCATTCTCGTTTGGGTGAGTCTTCACTTCCAACTTTTTAGTTGTTTTCTTCTTCAATCTTCCAATCTTTCATTTTCTTCATTCTTAATACCTAAAATTTACACAAGAATTGTGATCAAATGATTTCCTTTAACTCAGGATTCAAAACCTAAATTTAGATCCAAAAACTCTCAAATTAAGGTCATTACTATCATAATGAACACTTAAACCCACAAGTACTCAAGCTTTCTTATGTATAGAACACTCAAAATTGGCACTTATCAATTTAGCAAAACAAATGTAAATTTTTTTTTTGTCTTAGAATGAACATGTAGAAGAGTAAGAATAATAAAGGCACTCTAGCAAGAATTCCTTCACAGCTTTCCAATCTATACTAGTTAGAGATAATCACAACGACAGTTTCATATACAATCAAATTCAAATTGGTAAAAACTAGGATTGCCACAAAAGCCAGAGATATCTCATGATATCTCATATAAACTTTGTTACTGCAAAAGACATACAGTGATATTTTGATTAACTGGATTTTGGTAAGAGTGAGTAAATAAGTGCTATACTAGACGAGGTGAAAAGCAAAGTGAAAACACATATAATAAGAATGATTAGATAGTTCACACCTTAAAGAGTGTATACTGTACAATTAAACAGAATCCTGAAATTCGCATTATGGATTTTGGTTAATAATGGTTCTGGACAATAAAGTATATTCATGATTTTCTTTTATGGGTAAAAGAATATCTTTAATAGGAATATTTGGAGTAGTCGAATCTATTTAAAATGAGATGAGTAGTTTAATGTATGTCTTGATCATTTGTGATCACCATTTTCTCTTCACCAGGACGGCCTTCAGGCATAATTTGAATCTTTTGTTTGTTTCTTCCGGTGTCAACCGCACCCTGCGCTATATGTGTACCTGATTAGCCATTTAGCATTACATACTTTAGTAAAGTGTTCACTTTTTCTCCATTCATCAAAAGTAATCTAACCGCAAATCTTACACATATTTTCACTCCCTTTTGAACCATAATTTCTGTTATAACCACATTATTTATTATAAATTATTTTACACTATATTTTTTTATTTTTTTATAATTTATATATATATATATATATATATATATATATATATATTTTGAATATATATATGAAAATCATATTTCTGTATACGAAGTAGGTGCATACTAAACAAAATTGTTTCTCATTGAAAATCAAGTCAAGCAGAATCTTGCAAGAGGTATAATTCCTACCAAGAATCAAGCTGAATTCCCTGCCGCGTTCCTAGTGCTGATATTTTTCTCGAAACACATACGTTCTTTCAGACGTTTTACGAATAGAGATCTACTTTTGGTGAATTCAAATGTTTGTTCACGTTCATCGTAAAACCAGCATCCTCCAACCACTACCAGAGAATTCTATTGTTACGGAGACAATTTATTTTAGAGAAATAGTAAAGTTTTCAATTTCTTGAGAGGATTTATTTAAAAACCAACAGTTATCTTTCCAAACTTAAACTAACTAATAACGCAAAATTCCGTATGACGTTTTCAAGAAAGTTTTATGTATCATTTTTGTGTGTTTCTTCTGAGGTTCTAACTGATATAGCTCTTATTTTGTGTCCTGACTTTCCTTCTTAGGTAAGAATGTGCGAGAGTACTAGTTAATTGAATTGATAAAATTTTAGACTTTTGAGGAACATACAAAATAAAAATTACACTAAGTTCTATTGGATCCCGCTATCAACAGTAGATGACTAATCCACTTTATTTCCATTAAATGCAGTTGCACCAATGAGTATATGAGAAGATATCAGAGCTTTCTCTTTTCATTAATCTGCACTAATTAAAGTCGTCAGATATTTTTTCTAAGAATGGACAGCGAAAGTTTAAGACAGAGATCTCTTTTATTCAGTTGTCTTCCAATCAATCTCATGAATAAACAGGAGGAAGAGTACGAATAATATACACTACATGACTTACGACTTTTAGTAACGTTTTTATCGTTACATTTATTTAAAATGTTACTGTATACCAATTTTAGTTATTACAGTAACGTTTTTTATTATAAACGTTACTATAAATAATATAAATATAATATTGTAACATTTTATAAATAAATATTACAATAAATATGTATTATTATTTTCTTTAATTTTATTTTATTATATTTCTTTTTAACATTTTTTATTCTCTGTCCATAAAACCTAATAGACTTAACAGCACATAGAAAAACAAATCAAGGGTTTCTAATTTGAAAACTTTCCACAGTATAATTCTTCATTATCGTTATGTCTTTCTTTTTCAAAATACTTTCTCAATAATTTGTAATTCGATTTCACAAAATTTAGCAATCTGATTATACGATAGAATCTTGAAATTTATCATCGTCGTGTTTGTCGTTCACCGCCAATTGCGAAGAACGCGCTTGTCGCCATTACTGTCATCAACAAGCTCGAGGTAATGGATATCGCTTTATCATTTGGCTTTTTATTATCTTATGGGCATGTGCGTGTACTGTTCAGAAAGTTGAAAATGCGCAGAAGATTAGAAGAATCGTTATTGTCTGCTTTGAGAGAGCAAGTTTGTCAAGTGTAAGTGACGAAGAAAAGAAGAGAATTCTTCACTTTGCTATTGTTGGAGGTGGTCCAACTGGAGTTGAGTTTGTAGCCTCACTACGTGAGTTCTTCACTGAGGATAAAATATTTAGTTAAAATTACGCTTATGGAAGCTGGAGATCATTTTTTAGCATGTAAGTGCCAACTATATGCTTTGGAAGTCCCTGTTTATTGCCAATAAATTATTGGTTTGTTTTGTTTGATAGGAATGAGAAAAAAAGTTCTGAGAATCGAATCTCAATACTCTGTATCAGGAGTGTAGTTGTCGTGTATTTTTGAGTATTTGAGTTCAGCTACTAGTGCTGTATTTGTTGTTTTATGTCAAAGTAATTATATAGGTTTCTCATAAATATGATAGCATATTTTGTGTTAGTTAGAAATAGACTACACTGCTGATCTGTTTTCTTGCCAATGTTTATGAAGATTTGTCCAATGTTGAGGCCTTATTTTCATAATACCAAACGTCTTATCTTTGAGTTAGTAATGATAGAGATAAAAGAACTCTTGAAGCCAGAGATGGACTTCATAGGTTGCTGGATGAACAGTTTGCTAACTTCATTTATCTGCAATGATATTTTCCCATGTGGAGGCATGCTAAATGCAATATCATCCTTCTTTTGAGTAGTAGTCCAATTTTGTTAACTTCATAATTTATCTGCAATGATATCAAACTTCCATAATTAGCTTTTCGACTTAAAAACGAAATAATGGCATTGCAATCATCTTAAATTCCAAGTGGCCCACCCATGATGCCTTGCATTATTGGGCCTGTGAAGCACTTGAGCACAAACTGTTATGAAGAGCTTGGAGTGGCTAAGTTTTTTACAAAAATTTTGGTTGTGGATTTTGCATAGGTAGGTTTGTGACTTAAAAAAAGATTGACAATAATCCTTGAGTTGTCTATTATAGTGAGTGGCGGCTCAAGGCTTTAAGAGGCCTAAAACAAATAAAAAATGAGGTCTTTTTAAATTATTAAAATAATTATAATTATGATATTTTTATTTAAAATTTATTTTTTGAAATATAAAATTATCTATTAAATTATCATAATTAATTTTATTTAAAAAATCTTTTTTCAATAGACAATAAAGCTAATCCATTTAATCTTTGTTGACATTGTTGATCTTAAATAAGATTTTATTAGTTTAAGTTCTGAAAAACTCCTTTCAGTTAAAGTAATTGATACTGAAATTGTTACATTATTCTATATGTTATATATATATTTGGAAAAAAAATTATTCTTTTTATATAATTAAGAATGTCAATTGGTTTATTATTTTTTAATCCTATAATCTCCTTTAAGATATTTAATTCTGAAAATAAATCTAAGCCATCAAGATCCAATAAATTATCATGTTTCAAATACTTTTTCAAGGTTTAAGCATTTTTCTTTCAAAAGTACACAACCCAATAACTTTAAATTTTTAATACTAAATAAAAAACCAAAAATATCTTCATATATTTTAAATTGTTCAAATCTATTTTGGAGTTTGGCAATTGCTTTATCTATGTACAATATATAAAAAAATAAAAATAATCAATTCTAAATAACTCTTGAGGTGATTTAATAACTTCATTCTCAATATTTTTTTTTACAACTTAGGCTCTACATCCATTTCAAAAGCAATTTCAAATAAATGCATTTTCAAATCTATTTTCTCTATATGTAGTTAACTGCAAATAATATATATCAAACTGAACATAACTTATAAGTATATAAAATAAGTCTAAGTTAAAAAGATAAATCATGTTTGTCAGGACAATAATCTTGATTGTAGAGTCTCAGGTTTCCTATTATGTTATTATATATATCTTTAGATCCTGTCCTTTGGTATGTCTTTAAATATAATTTGTAACTTCTAAATTCTCTTTCTTAAATCTATACAAATTATTTTAAGATTAATTAAACAATAATGAAAAATAAAAATAAAAAAATTAGGATCAATTGATCAATCTCATTATTTTTACCTAATATTGATGTCCTCAAAAGAGCTAAAGTGAACACAAACTCTTCCTCAATCAATCTATTGCTCAAAGTCTCCAAGTAAAGACACGCGAATAAATGCATAGTATAGAATGATGAAATGAAAGAAATTTTAAATTGAAAACAAATTAAAATAATATTTTGAAAGGAACAAAAGAGACATAGGAAGAAAGGAGATTAGTGAAGAAAGAAGGAGAGAAGTGGAAGAAGAGTGAGACAATGATAGGACATATCAAGAGAGATGATATCAATGGGTTAGAATATAGGAAAGAGATAAATTAGAAAGTTTTGATATGAGAGATTTTGAGATAAATTAGAAAGTTTTGATACCAATTTTTTTTTCTTGACTATTCAATTTTTTTAATATTATTAATTTATTATAAGAAAGTTTCAAGAATATTATTCGTTAAATAGTATTTATAGTACCAATGTAAATTTAAAGCCATTAAATAATATATTTATAATACTAATGTAAACTTAAAGTCAGTTAAAATATTTAAATTTTTAATTAAAATTTTGTTAGTATAATTTTAAAATTAAATATTTTTTATTTTATAATAATATGTGAGTATTAAATTTTTTTGAGGCCTTGAGGCCTAAAGTATATTAAATTTTTTTGGAGTCTTTGTAGCTTTAAGGCCTAAAGTATATTAAATTTTTTTGAAGTCTTTGAGACCTTGAGGCCTAAAGCGGTTGCTTTACTTGTTTGGGCCTTGAGCCACCTCATTACAGTGTTGTAGGGTCAATGTATTTATTATAGCTTGTGCTTTGTATTTATAGCTTCACTTTAACCCCTTCTTTCGCGTATTCATCAATTCTTCTCTTCCGCCTCCAAAACCAAACACAACACTCAACCACTGTCAACATTTTAATTTTTCAGATTTCTCCTTCTCATTTCTCATTCATTTCACTTTCAAGCATATCTTCTCTGAGTTCCATTTTCTCTTCACTTGATAGAAGATCGGAGATTTAATATGCAGCATGCAAGGAAATCGAAAACGGTTTCGTTTCCCGGATCTCATCTCTGTCAGGTATAAAACGTCGTCTTCTTTATGTTTTTCATTTACTCTCTGCTTCTCTTGCTCTGGTCTGTTCAATTTCTTTCTAATTCTTCTGCTTTATCTGTCAGTTAAGATAAACAAAATCCTCTCTCCACTTGAACCTGTAATTCTAATCCCTTTGCAGTTTCGAAGAAACAGTGACGTGTTACTAGGTTAAAGCTGGAAAAAACAAAGGTGAAACGTTAAATAAAAATGATGTTGTTAAAACATTTCTTGTAAATTTTAACTAATGAAAAATATTCTGAAAATAGGTTGAACACAATGTTGTTAATATTTTTGTGTAGATATTTCCATGTGTAATGTTATGAACAACTCTTTGTTGATGTTGATGATGACTTGCTGGTAGTTCTATGTTGGTAGTGGAGTTGGTAGTGGTTGAAGAAGTGAGTGGAATTGGAAGTGGTGGCAGTGAAGGACCTAAATTGGGTCTAAACATTTCTCAATGGATTCATATTTCTAATCATGGAGTTTCTCATTATCACTATTGACCCCAAATGAAAACAAGTGTTGTTTTTCATTATGGGGTTGATGACCAACTTTGGGAATAGTGTCTCAACAAAACAGAACCAACATAACACCAAATTTTTAAATTTTAATTTAGTTTTGATCATGGCTGAGGAAAAGAAGAGGACAATTATTTGTGTGGAATTTGCAACTCTAAGAAATTTATTGATCACTCTATAACTCTATCACATGCTCTATGGTGAACATTTTTTTCTTTATCAGAAATCAGCATCTTTTGCAATTCAATGTACTTATTAGCCACATTAGGTACTAAAAGGGCCGAAATGTAGATTAGAGTTGCTTTTAGATGGTACTGCATAAGAGTTGTTTCTGGTTTATATGAAACAATTTGTAACTTAAATTGAGAATAAACTAATCACAAGTTTGTTTTTTAGTTTTAAATTTTAGAAAACTAAAAACCCTTTTAAGGTAGTAAACAAACAAGGAATTTGATTTGACTGAGGAAAATGCTATATCTTGTTGTATGACAAGTTTTTACTGGAAGCGAAATTGATTATAATAAATGCCACATTATTTGTAATGTTAAACTATTAATGCCACATTATTTACAAAGGTGGCTAACTTTTTTACAAAAATTTTGGCTGTGGATTTTGCATAGGTAGGTTTGTGACTTAAAAGATGATTGACAATAATCCTTGAGCTGTCTATTATAGTGTTGCAGGGCCAATGTATTTGCGTGTGAGCTTTTGCTTAGGCAGTCCTGCTTCACTACCCCATGCCCTACCTTTTCCTTCCTTTGTCCCCTTCAAAATATTGACTAATTCAGAAAAAAGCATAATACTAGAATTTGTTGCATTCGTAAAGTATTATCGGTTGACACGTAGGTATGCTTAGCTAACAACCATTATTAACAATATAATTTTTCATTTTTTATTAGGTAGTTTGTTTTTATCTCTAAGACAACGCAATCATGGACAAGAATTGGATGGTAGCACATAGATCATCTACTAGGTATTTGAATGGATTAGAATTTTTTTCTAAATTTTGCATTTGAAAATACTGCTTAAGGCAAATTCTGTGTCCTTGTAAGGAGTGTAGAAATCGTTATTGGGGTTATCGAAAGAAAGTATATGAGCATTTATTGTGTGTTGGATTTGATAGAAACTGTACAAGGTGGGTTTTTCATGGAGAATGTGGCTCTTTAAAGAAGATATGTGATGATGAACGAGAGAAATTCAGGATGCATAATGATTTGAATAATTTGTTGGAGGAAACCTTCATGATGCCTACAGATTTGGAGAAAATAAGATAACAAAAAGTTTGATACTGAAACATCTAGGTTTACCAAATTGATACATGATGTTGACCAAGAAGTATACCTTGGTTGTAAAAATTTCTCTAAGTTATCAATCATTGTTCTATTGCTACATATTAAAAATCTTTATGGATGGAGCAATGTTTCGTTTGATATGTTGCTAAAATTCTTAGAAGAGTTACTTCCTGAAAACTCTTGTTTGTCATCCTCATACCAAGATTGCAAGTTTATCATTTAGGGCTTGAGTTTCTGTTATTGAAAGATTGATGCTTGTCCTAATGATTGTGTTTTATTTCGAAAGGAGTATAAGAAAGAAGTTAGGTATCCTAAATGTGGTTCTCCTAGATATAAAGAAAAGAAGCATCAAAATTCTAGAAAAAAAAAGTTTCTTGTAAGGTTGCTTCACCTCCAATTCCAGCCAAGGTTTTGAGGTACTTTCCTTTAAAACCAAGGATCAAGAGGCTATTTATGTCATCAAAAACAGCTAGATCAATGAAATGGCATGATGAAGGTCGTACCAACGATGGAAGGCTAAGACATCCAGCTGATTCACTTGCTTGGAAAACTTTTGATTCTCTACATCCTAACTTTGCATCAGAACCTCAAAATGTGAGGCTTGGGTTAGCAAGTGACGGATTTACTCCATTTTGTAGTTTTAATGACTTATAATTTACCTCCATGGGATTGTATGAAACAACCTTACTTAATGTTGTCATTACTAATTCCTGGTCCTTCTTCCCCTAAAAGTAGTATTGATATTTATTTGGAACCTCTTATTGATGAGTTGAAGGAGTTGTGGGAGAAAGGGTTTGAAACTTATGATGCTTCTAGCAAACAGTTTTTTCAGGTACATGTTGCATTACTTTGGACTATTAGTGACTTGCCTGCTTATACTATGTTATCAGGTTCGAGTACAAGTGACTTGACTAGAAGTGTGTACTCCATTTTGTACTCATTTGGCACATAATCTTTTCTAGCCACAATCAAAAAGTGTGTTCTCATGTTATCATTTTTTTTCCTGTTAGTTCATAAGATTGGAAAACAATACTCAAGATTTCGATATCGCTATAAGACTAAGGTAAGGTTATGGAATACCATAATGTTATACTAAATTGTTGGTTATGTATATTATGCATTAATTACATATTTTCTTTGTAATCATTGGAGCATAAGACCTTTGTTGTGATATTTCTAATTCTTTTTGTTTTCACATATTCTTGTTAGCATGGAGTTGTTTTTGGTATATTAATATATTATAAATGATTGATAAAAATCATTCTTGTCATACAATGTGCTGTCACAATATCAATTTAGTCATGTCTTTTATGCCTTGTGCTTTATTTGGACATTTGGTAATTTACTATAAGTTATTTAGAATACAATTGTATCTGAATAATATTTCCGAGTTTTATGTTATTAGATTTTACATATAATATTTCTTATAGTTGAAAGGTATAATAAAATAATTCTATTCAGATCGATCATTTTAGCTATTTGTTTTACATATTTTTGTGTTGGTCTTAATGTAGTTTCATTTTATTCTTCATGATGTAACGACAACAAAAGGAAATGAATTTGAGAATTACTTTTTTTAATGAAACATCTATTGTGTACTGTAGATGTAGTTTTTGAGCTATATTATTATAGTAGCAATTTCAGATATTTAGTATATCTTTCAGTTTATGGGATCAATATTTACTGTGTGTAATGTGTTATTATTTAGCAGAACCATTAAAAAAAATAGACAAAACTAAATGATATTTTTATATATCTTTCAGTTTATGGGATCAACATCCATTATATGCAATACCTTATTATTTAGTAGAATCATTTAAAAAAATAGACAAAACTAAATAATATTTTTATTAAATAAATGATAACAAAGCATTTAGTGACCTTTTTATAATATTACTTTTACTAAAAAGAATTTAACTAAATATTTTTAGTAATAATTTTAAAATATTATCTATTTATTAAAAAAAAGTTACTAAAAACTTTTAGTAACATTTTTGTGATGTTACTTTTTTACGGTAAAATATCACTAAAAAAATTTAGTAAAATTTTTAAAATATATCCTTTTATTAAATAAATGTTAAAAAAAAATATAGTGACATTTTTATAAATATTTATAATAACAAGGAAAAGCGTTACTAAATATTTTTAGTAACATTTTTATGATGTTACTTTTTTATTAAAAAATATTACTAAAGGATTTGAGTAATATTTTTAAAATATTATCTTTTTATTAAATAAATGTTACAAAAAGTATTTAATGATATTTTTATAATTATTTCTAATATTAAATGAAAATGTTACTAAAAATTTTCGGTAACATAAATAAATACGATATTTCAAAATATATTACTAAATTATATATCAATAACATTTTGTTTGATTTAATAATTAATTTTTTTTTATGTTACTAATTATTATATATATGTAGTAGTGATAATCTTAGCCAAGAATTAATTCTCTTTCAAATTTAACCTAGTTCATGATAATTTTAGATACAACAAATATAGCTACATATCTCAAAGAAGTGCGATCAGGTAAAGATGAGAAATGTATAATTTGGGAGGAGTCGTGTAGCCTCCATGTTCTTGAGAAAGATGAGCTGTCTAATTTAGTGTTTTGCATGCTTCCCTTTTATTTTAGGTCACCAAACAACTAACGAAGCAAGTCCTCTGAATCACTGTCTTCTGTGATATCTTCTTCCCTCAACGACAGCGCATACTCTGATCACCGTCTCCAGTCTGCATTAATAATGGTTTTGGACAATAAAGTATAATAACAATTGGTGTTTCTAATATCGGCTTGTTCCTGCAATGACAGAGCATGCTCAAGTTCCACCTCCACTTCACCCATTGTTGGTCTCTCATCAGGATCATCCTTCACACATCTTTCTATGATATCTACAAAGACTCTCCAACACTCCGGTGCAATATTCCTTTTGATATTTGGATCAATTATATCCTCAACAGGCCTATCAAGTACTTCTTCTATAGGGTATTCTTGTACCATTTTCATATATTTCCCTCCACACACAACTTCTAATAGAACCACACCAAATGAGAAAACATCGGTTTTATCTGAGATGGTAAGGTCCATGAAATGCTCCTTAGCCAGGTAGCCAATAGTACCTATAAATGAAAGTATTATCTTAGTCTAACTGACAAAATTTCATTGCAGCAAGTAACGTCATAAAATAAAACATTACCAGCAGGTTGATCTACTTTAATTGGCTTTGGATTTTATAAAACGTTGTCCCTGTACGCTAAAGCCAAAATCAGAAAGCTTTGGCTCCATGTTTGCATCCAAAAGAATGTTTCTAGGATGGATATCACGATGAATGATGGTGCGCTTTGCTCCAGCGTGAAGGTAGTGCAGTCCACGCGCTGCTGCTATGCAGATCTCAACCCTTTTCTTCCATGACAGTTTCCCACTTTCTATGTGTTGATCAAGAGATCCATTGGACAGGTATTCGTACACAAGAATCTTCTCTTTCTTGTGGTTGCAGAATTCTACAAAAGAGACGATATTAGGGTGACAAAGCTGGCAGAGCAACTCTATTTCATTCTTAAACATGTCCCATTCTTTAGGCATATCCTTTTTAAATTGCTTTATAGTGACTGTATAATCAGAACCATCATGCTGAAGGCAACCTTTATATACTTCGGCGTATCCTTCACGGTAAATTAGCCTCTTAAGATCAAAGTTGTTGGTTGATTTCCTAATATCGGCAAGAGAGAAGTGATGGCACAGCTCTTCTATTATTGTTGCATACTGACATGAACTTGTGCGCTTCGAATGGCACAAGCCCCAATTTTTGACAAACATTGTTGCTCCTAATTTTTTTACTCGTACGGTTGTCTTCTAGTCTCTCATATATAATTCACCTTTGGCATCCCCATCTTTCATTGCGTATTTCCTTTGAGTTTGTCAGAGCTTCCATGTTTTGGCCCTACACATTTCTCTTGTAATTTTTCTATTACATTGTTGTCCATTTCTCTAGTGTTTAACGTTTGTTCTCTTGTTTTGTTACTTAATTCTTAAGTTTCACTTTCTTATTACCTGGGGAAGTCCGAAATAATTTGCTTTTAGAACTATTATGAATCTTACAGCATGTCGAAGAAAAAATCATCATCATAAAAGAAACACTAGTAATTATTTACCTATGGTCTTACATAAAAAGAAGTTGAATTCCAAGTAAGATCATCACTAACTTAATATAATTAGTTCTAGAAATTTAAACTAACTTAAACTTATATTTTTTTAATGAAAAAAAAAAGAAAGGACAATAAATATTGAACTATACAAAGAACAAAGGCGAAGACTCCTAAGAAGACTTGAAATTATTATGAACACTTACTTTGGAGGCAATGGGATGCTTGCATAGTTCTTTTCTTTCAACTTCAACATTATTGCACTTACAACACTTATTATTTAGCTTTTATCATCTTCTATCAATGCCAGAAGGATAGAAAGTTATATATATTTGTTTAAAACTGTTGCAACCGAAATCATGATGGGGACAACGATCCGAAAAAGAAAATAAATAATTTATGTTTGAAAATTTTTACGAAAGGAGTCGCTACCATAGTTTATTAGGAAAACTATGGAAAAACTGAAAATGGGGTAAGATAGGTATGCGAAAATCAAATTTCAGGTTCAGGAGTCGGTTTCGTGTGGGAAGGTATTAACACCCCCACAACGCCCGTCCTAAGACAGTACCTTTAATTAAATAAGTAAAATGAGTGTGGTTTTGAAAATATTCATTTTTCCCATAAAAAGGACAAAATTGCAAATACAAACAAAGAAAATATTTTATTTTTATTTTTGGGGTCTGTAAGGGTTTAACCTTCCTCCTACGTATTTTCATTAGGGATGAAAAATTAGGATTATGTAGTTCTTTATTGAAAATTGTTTGAGATGTTGATATTTTTTTAATTTTGAAATTTTGTATATTTTTTAATTTTGTGAAAATTTGATAGTTTTATATTCTAGTAAATTTTGAAGAGAAAATTTCGTGTTAGATATCGCTTGACGCATACGGTCCTTTGATTATCCAAACGAAATAACAAAAGTTTTTCAAATTAAATTCTGCATAACGTGTGCGATTATTTGGATATTTAATCGAATTTTATTTTAAAAAAGATACAAAGAAAGGATTTAAATATATTTTGAATATATTTTTTAAAATATTTTATATTTTCTTATTTATTTTGAAAACTTTAATTTTTTTTATTATATGATTATATAATATTTTTTAGATTTTTTGAGAAACTTTTTTTTAAAGAGAACAATTTAATTGAATAAAATAAAAAAATCTTTATTCTTATGAAAGAAAAGAAATAGAATAAAAATAAAGACACTAGAAGACAAAAAAAAAGTAAAAAAAAAAAAAAATATTTATTAATAAAAAAAAAAAAAAAAAAAAAAAAAAAAAAAACACTAAAAAACAAAAAAAAAATAAAAAAAAAAAAAAAGATGCAGCATATGTCATGCATGACACCCTCTCATCTACTCTCGGTCTCAACTACTTCCAAACCCTTTTATTCATGCTGCCCTCTCTTCATTTTTTTTCTA
>Ga0209489_107801_pt1 | contig 15455 bp, 4 predicted proteins | sample SiratrowhiteBW_FD_187527 | JGI IMG/M metagenome (GOLD analysis project Ga0209489, IMG submission 187527) | Root nodule microbial communities of legume samples collected from California, USA - Siratro white BW (SPAdes) (version 2) | ecosystem: Host-associated > Plants > Roots > Nodule | place: USA... | reverse complement strand
ATAATTCGGTTCCCATAATTTAGTGTATATTTGTAAAAAAAATAGTCTAGAATTTAGTTCTGACAATCGAAATCTAAACTTGTTTGTTTTTTTTTTTTGTTTTTTAATTAAAATTGCATGAAAGAATTTATAATTTTAGATTCTTAAAATTTAATTACCTAAATAAATTGGTTTGGAAAATATTTTTTAAAGATTTATTTATAAAACATAATTATTGAATATAATAATTTAGAACAAAATTATTTGAAGAAATAATTATTTAAAAAACATATATTTTAAGCAATAATTATTTAGAAAAATATGTAAATAGAAAAAATTGTTAACAAAATTAACATTTACAAATTTTGAATATTTTTTTTTTCGTAGTTTTGGTTTATAAAATTTCATAGAAAAAGGAAAGAAAATTTTAAAAAAATGGTTAAAAGTATTTTATATAATTTAAATTGTTGATTTATGAATTATAAATATGATAGTTAAAATATTTATAGATGTAATAATTATTTTTGTGAATAATTATTCAAAGAAAAGTAATAATTTATACCACTATTTTTTTAAAAAAAAACAGTATTCCCTAATTTTTATCCCTATTTTTATTACCATAATTATTTTAATATCTATGTGTATGATTAAAAATAAATTTTGAAATTGTATAAATAGACAAATTAAAAATTTACTCAAAATACATTTTAATATATGATTTATTTTCTAAATAATTATTGCTTAATATAGCTAGATTTTAAAATTATTACTTTTTAATATATTTATGTTTTTAAAATATTATCCCTCAACATAATTACCTTTTTAAAATTTATTTTTTAAATATGTGTTTTTTACAATTTTATTCACAATATTTATTTTTATTTTAAAATTTAAAAATTGTTTCCCTTTATTTTTAGTAAAAATAAAAATAAAATAAAATCTAGTTTAAAATTCCGTTCTTTATGGAAATATATCAAATCATGATCAGAATTCAGTTCACAACCATACTGTTAGAGTAAAAAACAAAAATAAAAGGTTATAATCTGTTATTTAGAAAAATAATTCTATTTGATAAATTAAAAACGTAACTATTAAGGATATATATATATATATATATATATTTGGCGCAAAGATTACGATATTATGTTTTTATTTTATATTTAAATTTTTATTTTAATTTCATATCATATGTATATGAGTACTCTGTTATTTGTGAAAATGCTACACCAAATAATAATATATATAAGAATAATCATATACAGACAATAATTTTTAGAGTTTATAATAATAAATAAATTAGTTTATTTGTGAATCAGCATTTTTTCATTAAAAAATCCAAATAATTCCTGAAGCAAAACAATTATTGTTTAAATAAAAACACTTTCCTAATTTTTAATCACTCATCTTTGTTGTTTTACTAATACAAATAGATAATAGAATGGTAGCATTGGATTCCAAAATGACTTGTAACCATAAGGGTCTCATTGCAATCAATTTTTAGTCATTCATTACAAATTAGGGTGTTGCTTCTATTTTTCTGGAGGTGGTCTTTTATGGGCACAAAGAATGGGATTCAATATGTCCTTTTGCTCTTCCACAAAATGGTTTATCCATCACACATTCCAAGAAGTAGATATTAAATATCACTCAAACAAATCATATATCCAACCCTGAAAGAATGCCTTCACAACTCTCAAATTTGGTTTCCATACTCTCACATACTCCACATACAAGTCATATCAACAACTTTTTCCTTCTTTTTTGTCAAGAGAGAGTCTGGACAATAAAACAGCAGGATGTCAAATTGTATATTGGAAGTTTCACAACCAGAATGAAATCATATTATTATATTTTTTTTTTTATTTTTTCACTTTTTTTTCTGTTTTAAATACTAGGAAAAATCATTAGAAGATTGTATCGATGAATTCAATTAATTATTAGTTGTGTATCGCTGCAAGGCCAAAAAAAAAATAGAAAGTTGCTACTGAAATAAAAAATATAACAAGAATCCATTCTTACTAATTATACTGTAGTTCTGTATATTCACTTTTGTATATATTTAATATCTCCAACAAAGAGAAGAATATGAAATTTTGAAGCTTGACAAGTTCCCTACTTCTCATAAACATTAGCAAACAACTTGACGTTTATAATAGCAACACCAGCTATATATATATATTGTAATATATTCATACACTATTCATACACCAGCACACTGAAATGCTATCTTGTAATATATTCATACACCACTCATGCACACTTACTATATTATAATATACTTTATATGTTTATTTTTTTATTTAATTTAATATTATATGTGTATAAATTTTTTTATTAAAAACTTCCTCAAACAATTGAAAGTCCCTAAATAAAAAAAATAAAAAATAACTGAAAGTCCCAAGACAAAAATAAAAATGATACCAACACAATTTCTAATAAAGCATTACAAATAAAACTAGCAACAACATAAAAAAATGTGACTATTAAAAAATTAATACAATTCACATTTAATATGGAAGTAATAGAGAAGAGGAAAACAATAACATTAAAATATATGTTTGCGTAAAGCTACGCAAATAAAATTAAAAATATATATCAACCACCAAAATAAAATGAATAAGTAAAATTCTAACAATAAAAGTTGCAAATCATGAAAAACAGTGATTTTGTTATTTTTACATAATGAAATATAAATTTGTTAAAATTTTAAATTTACATCTAAAAAAATCTTCAATAATTTATTAGTTATGTGAATTATAAAAAATAAACACTCATCTTACAGATAATATAATAAATGACTAATTTACATATTAAATTTAAATATATGAAATAATGTAAACTTAGTAGTTAGGAAGATGAAATATTAATTTTAATCCTTAAAAAATGCCATTACTTTGATTTATACTTTTTTTTACTTATTTTTAAATTTCAATCATTGTAGTTCAGATAAACACATTTTGATAACTTAATTTGTTTGATAGAAGCCTTCCATAACTCATTTTATTAATTTTATATTAAATAATTTAATTTATATTTTAATTAAACATCTCAATTTAATATTTTAATATTAAAAGAGAGTTTTCATTTAATTGTTTTAAAAAAATTGATTGTTAAAAGTATTTTTTTTTCTCACAGTTGTCATCTCTACCAAACACACCATCAATTCTCGAACACACTTTATCTTCAGAAAAATATATACATAAATGGACAGTTTTCAAAAGATGAGTGAGCATCCATTTAAAAACTTTATCTGAAACTAAACTATCCAGCATGTATATTCACTAAGTGTATTGAAAAAAAAAACACATCATTGGTTGCAGACATTATTCAAACTGTGTGAGTCCCTATTCCTGTGACGCATCAGCTCCTCTCCAACCCCAACAGTGCCAACCATCAACTGAAATGCAATTCAAGAACACAAATAAAGAAAAAAAAAATATTCAATAAAAGCTACTATTAATAGTATTTTAGCATTACAATAGTCCAACTATTAATATTCAATAAAAGAAAAAAAAGAAAGAAAAAGCTACTCCTTACATTCCAAAAATCAATAAATATTGAATTAATAAAAAATTTAGATAAAAATAGTCTTAATGTGGTGTATCTCTTTTCAATATAAATAACACGTTGATTATTCTTAATTATACATAAGAACATTGTTAAAGGATAGTTTCAGAACAGTTTTTATAATAAAATAAAAATCTATAAACTATTATTTCGGAATGTAAAAATAATAATGACCCACTAAATTAAATATAATACAAACAAACAATTACAAGTAAAAGTACCTTCCAGTCACTGAAGTCAAATCGGAACACAAAGTGGTTGAAAGCAACATCTCCAGAAGCAACTGAATTTGCATTAGGAGCATTCCTTGGTGCTGATATTGAGCAAGTGCATGAAAAAAAAATATCAGGGTGAAAATATAGGCTAACGATGTAATATGAGTTCTGAGTTAGTATAAGCATTTTCAAAACAACTCACAAACTAGTTGCCATCCAGCCTCGTTAACTTTTATTTCAGCCCGACCATCTCGGGCTAAAAAGGATAAAGCAAATAAATTTTCCACGGTTTGTGCAAACGAGTTCCGATTCAAAACCAGATTTTCAAGCTTCACAACTTTATTCATCTTTAAGATGTTAAACATAGTTAACATATGCTTATCAGTCTCACTTATCTCTTCCCCTGAACCTCCACATAGCTGCAAAATATACAATCATACAATAAAAAAGAAAAAATTAATACGTCATATTACATAAAAATCACTGAATTTACAATTCTGAATAACAGAAAAAACCGTAGCTTCAATAATTCCATGTTCTCGACTACCCCTCAAAGATTGCATCTTCATAATTTTCTCAACACGCACAAGAAGAACTCTTGTTTTCTTTCCTGTTTTATTTCTAGCAAAACTGCAGACTCAATAATAAGTTTTACCTCTTCAGGCCGTGCAAATTCGGTTGGTCTCACACCCTTTCGACGATTAATGACCTTCCTCTGCTCTATTTTAGCATCCATTGAGCCCAACCTGAACAAGCAAATTTGAAATGAACATGCAAAGAGATATTACAATTGGGTAAGAAAGAATTGTCTTGTATATACGGAATGGGCATTACATTGTACAACACCCATAACCCGCTCTGAAAACTTGTGACACTGCAACTCCAATATCATTCCAAGCTACTGAGTTTGTCCTCCTATTTTCTGTGCTAGTACTAGGTTCAACTTGTCCTCCAAATTTTCTAAGAATGTGGGTAACAAAGTCTGAAGGAGTTATTCCACCATTTGCAGTAGTTCTCACAGACATTACCACGGATTGGGTGATTTCTAGAAGAGCTTTTGCGTCAGCTACTTGTTCTCTGGGTTTTGTAACTGAAATTAGCAAAACATTAGAAAAATTAAAGGCAAAATTTAAGAATGAGAAACAAAGTGGTGTGAACTATACTGCAAAAACTTGGGGTATAATATTTTTTACCAACTAAAGAACGAAACGAGGTTAAAAAGTTTTTATCTTTTAATTTACGAAAAAATTGTAGAACATAACCAGTTAACAAAAGGGATATTTTGTGTGGAAGGGGTTGCTATGAGTTTAGGCGTATCCTAACGTGCAAACGCGCATACGGGAGTATATGTGCAATTTGTTATGTGCAATTTGTCATATACGTTTTATAGGCTCTTTAACAAGTTGGGTTAATTTTATAAAATTAAGGTTACATATATTTACATATTATAATTTAATTCTATATGAATCTCTAAATGATATTTTATCTAACATAACAATCATCTTACATATCTATTTTCATTAGTCTAATTCATACGGAGTCATAGCTTATATTTACGTTTCTATATAAATCACTCAATAGATTATTCTACACACTTTATTTATATACACTTTGTTTATATAAGGGTTCTATTATAGAAGAGAAAGAAAAAGAGTTCTTATACACTTTGTTTATATTAAGGGTTCTATTATATAAGAGGAAGAAAAGGAGAGGAAATAGACTATTTGGAATGAGGAATTTTCAATGAAATGCATGGAGATCTGTAGAAGTTCAAGAATAGTTCTTTCCGCACTCAATTCATATGATTTGTCAAGAAGTTAGCATGATTTTAAACTTTTTTTCCTTTTTCCTTATTTATATGACATTGTTCCAACCAATTTTGTGTATCATCACCCAGACCAATATGAAGTTGTTAATATGACATTAATGCATTAGAGTTCACATAACCAAGAAATAATCAATTATATGAACCTATATGAACCATTAACATCTATATATTATGTATAATATGCCAAACATAATTGATTGTGCCTTTACTACAATCAATTATGTTAAATCCAACTAAATGAGAATCTTATTTTCTTAATATCAGTTGTCTTTCTTTTTCTATCATGTATTATTTAATATTATATGAGATTTACAAAATTATACATAACAGGATTCTAACATATTATAAATTTGACTTTATAAAAAATATGATATATAGAGAGAGACAGACATACAAACATAATACATACACAATTAAATTGTGCATCATGAGTACGAATGTTTTCCAATAAATAAGGAGGAGCGGAAGAAGATTCTACTAATGTATTATGTGAGTGTTGTTGTGATGATTTAGATATGTGATTGTAATTTTTGAATTTAGTACGGAAGTGCTCGAGTTTAATTTTAATTAAAACTCATTCTCCCAAGTTAGATAATAAAAAAAGTTCTTAATTTTAGTTGAGATTTGAATTTTGTTTTAACTAAAACCTCATTCACTAAGAAAGAAAGAGAGTAGGAAAGTTATGTGAATTTTGAGTGAAAAGACAAGGTGGAGTGAATTTTAATGGAATAGTGTTGCAGCTTACACTCCATTCAATAAAGAAAAAATTTAATTGCATCATTAACTTTTAATTAGTATTAAGTTTTAGTTGAGTTAAATCCATTTTATCTACTATACCACTAATTATTTATTAATTCATATAACCATAATTTTTATTTTAATTATTTTTCATTAGTTTATTTTTTCTTCTCATTTTCTCACTATCATTCCATCTGAAGGTTTACAACAAACTTTTTGATAGATAGATTTTTCATCATATTTAGTAAAATGCGTCTCTTGGTTTAAGATAATTTAGCAGTACATTTTAATATAATATAATTAATTACACATATCAATTAAATTAATTCGATTGGTTTTGTTGAAATTTTAAATAGCTGATGTTGTCTTTATTATTATTTTTTTAATTTTCATTATTTATTAGTAAAAACACACATGTTAATAATACTTGATAGAGAAAAAAAAGAAAAATGCTTTATACAAATTATAAAATGCCTTATAAAAAATCATCAATTTCTTCTAAATGATATCTTTTGGAGAGCATTTATTGGAAAACTAGGGTATTTTAAAATTCTTCCTTGTTCCACTTCAATTGATAACTCATATTAATAATACTAGAAAAAAGAAAAAAAAAACTTCTTGAATAAGTCACATCATCTGAGCATGATCAGTCTCCTGTACCGCACAACTCATAGAAAAGACAAAAATAAAAAAAAAATCATAAAAAATGACAAAAATAATAAGAAGAAGAAGTTACTTATTACTTAGTTTCTTAAAATGTTCAATTAAATAGGTTTTATGTATATAAGTTGGGTGGATATGGAGACAAAATTTATTCTTTTTAATAATTTATAACCTTTAAAGATGTGAATTAAATAGAATATGTTGATAAGTAAAAATCTCATCTTACGAAATATATGATGTAGTACACCCACATTTCATTAGATAATAACAAATCCTCAATGGTGAATATTTTATGCCACTGATATTTAAAATTAATAATGATATGGCATCACATTCATTATATATTTAAAATACAGTTAAATGCAGGGTCTTTTATCCATACAAAATATATATATTTAAAATATACTCAAATACATGCATTGTTTTTGTTTTTTCATCCACAAATTTGAAGCAAGAGATTGTATGTTCTATGTAAATCATCCAATTTGTGATTTTATCAGAAGAGGTGCTTGTTGGATGAAATTCCAATAACACTATACATGTTTGGATGTAAATAATTAATTTAATTTAATTTCCACAAATAGATTTAAAAACAATAGTTCCTCAAAAAAAAACCCTCAAAACTAATCAGAACCACTCAAGCATTACCACAAAAAAGATAAAATATAAATATAAATATAAATATAAATATAAATATAAATATAAATATAAATATAAATATAAATATAAATACCTTGCTGATGTAAGCTTTCCATCTCACTAAAGAACAGATCAAACTTGTCAGAGTCAGGCCTAGCGATTTCTTCCCTTTCATCTGAAAAATCAATAGGTACACATGCAATCAAGATTCAAAACGCTACTATTTCATTCCTCACGGAAAATCGATAACTACACAGGATTGCCGGTCATTTTGTACATTGAATGCTAGCTAGTAAGGAGTATTCGAAGTCATAGAACGAAACAAAGAGTACGAATTAAGCAAAGCGAGTAAATGCAAATTACCGTGAATCATGTTTTTGAAGGCCAGGTACTGAGAACGAATACCTTGACGGCTTTTCGGAGTTTGGTAATCGCCGTCGCCGGTAACGGCGTGGAGTTCAGAGTCACCTTTGTTGATGCTGCTGCAATCACCATCACCGTCCAATTCGCGTTTAACGTTGATCATGGTGATGCTGTTAGTGTGGATAAAATGAAGAGTTGAAGGATTTCAAGAGCCTAACAAACTGTAGAATGAGAAAGGAAGGGAGTGTAAAAGGAACGGAAAGAAGGGGGAGGGGAAGAGGCAGAGACTCTCTGCTCATTTTATATGGTCCTTGAAAGACAGTGTTTGGTTTGTCAGACAGAGAGAGAGAGAGTGGGGGTTTAACCTTCCACAAAGACTTAGAAGAGTGTGAAACTTTTACAATAATTATAAAAATAAAAAAAATGTTTATTTCTCTTTTCCACATTTCTTCAATTGAACTAAATTTTATTATTCTAAAAATGTTAATAATATTTTTTATTCATTATACTCCACTAAGACAAAATAAAACAACTATATCCGTCTGGAAAATTATACATTAACAACCAACTTCTTTTTCTTTATAACCAACCACATGATAACCTTATTTTAATAATAAATACTATAATTAAGTGAATTAAAAAATAAAATAGTAAAAAAAGTTATAAAAACTAAATAGGGTGTATCATGGTTATATGAAGTATGATGATTTTTAAAATATGATGTCCACCTCTAATCTCTTTGTTCTAAGATGCTTGAGGTAGAGGGATTATGTTATTGTATCCCACTCCACCCAAAACACTTTATCCAAAATTTTACATATTATATTATTTTTATAAAAAAAATAATATTAATTTTACATAATTCACCTGATAAAAGAATATTAATAACATTTTAAGATTTAGGATTTAAAATTTTTATAAAAAAATCTAATATTATATTAATTGCTTGTCACCATCAAAGTCACGGATAACTTCAAAGAGTCTTGTCTTCTATCATAGATCTTCACATCAATCCTTTACAGGATTGATTTAAGGTTAAAACTGATAAAGTAAATGTTTTAGACTTATTTTTTTTTAACATTTAAGAAATAAAAAATAACATTTATGTAATTCAATAATTTTTCTTAAAAATTATAACATAATAAAAAAAATACTATTTAAGGTTCCTTAAAAAAGGGAATATGTTAAACTCTAGACTCTCCCATTGCCCAATTAATTCCAAACTCAGATAGATGTTCTTTTTACAAACAAAAATTGTTTTTTTTGAGAAATCACATTGTTATTAATGACTAATTTTTATTGAAGAATTTGACCATATTTAATGTGGTCTTCCTTATGTTCCATTTAATTATTGAAGAACTTTTATTTTTATATAATTTTAAAGATCGTGTACCCTCATTATAAATAAGAGAAAAATAATGGATACTATGTTGATTAATTCAAAAATAATTATAATATTAAATAAATATTAATTATATTTTCACTCATATACTTTATTTTATAAAGTATATATGAAAATGGAAGAAATATTATTTTTAAGAAAATATGTTAGAGAATTATGTTGTATATTTTTAAAATTTGATAAAGCCTGTGTTTAATAAATAATATTTTATACCCAATTTATACTTAAAAATTTATATAATTTTTATTTTTCATCTAACGTTTGAAATTGTTACACATTAATTTAGAAAAAATAATTAATATTTTAGATTAAAAATAATAATAACTTTTAATTTTTTTAAATATTTAAGAAAATAGTTAGACTCTGTTTGTTTCCGACAACCGAACTTATAAATGGCGGAAAAAAGTTAAAAGTTGAAAAACGATATGAAAAAACGTAAAAAACAATACAAATTTTCGTTTCAAATTTTCTCTCCTCTAATAGGATGATTTGAAGGAAAGTTAATTTTTATATTTAAATGAAAATATCAATTTTGAACTATTAAATAATTATCATTAAATAAAATACAACAAAATATTTATTATTTTAATATACAATAATAAATAATTAAAAAATATATAATAATTAAATTTATAATAAAATAAAAATATTAATATAATTTATAAATTTTAAATATATATTATAATTAATTATATATAAAATATTTTTATAAATCTTTTAAAGAAAAATATCAATTATATTAAATAAATAAATTATATTTTTTATTTAAAGATAAATTTATAATTTTATAATTTTATATATTATCAAACTTGTTATTTGACCATATTAAAAAATCAAGATTAAAAAAATCAACTCAATCCTACTCTTAAGACATCAGGGAGTGTAATATTTAAAATCTAATTGGATTAATCCATTTTATGTTTTTAACCTTGAAACACCTCTTTATTGTTTTCATAAATTGAATTTTAATATTATTTTTTGGATAAATGAGTTTTAATTTAACATGTATCTTTTCTTTTTATCAAATTCAAAAATCGTAATTACACATCTAAATTATCATAACAACACGTATATATTAAAAAAAATAAAAATATATTACTCTAAACGTTCTATAAATCCAAAATAGAAAAAGCTACATGTGTTGACCAAGCTCATGCTAAAAAAATATTAATGAGTTATCGTGAGTCCCATGCTAAACACATCCAATTGAGTGAACGGGACCCATTTTATCATTTTAATTAATAAAAAATAATTCTTTTGCAAATATGTCAAAATTAATGATTATTTTTTTTTTTCAATTTAAGTCGATCTACCGGATGTAACTTAATTTAAACAATAAAACTTTATTTTTTATCTATTGATTTAATCATGATGGAAAATCTCCATTTTATTATTATTCTTTTTCATCTTTGTCAATATAGAGTGAGTTTGATTCACTCTAACTAATAAAAAATTAATTTTTCCTCTATTTGCTTACCTAATACTTGCAATTTATTTTTTTATTTACTTTATATTAGAATAGATGTGACGCACTCTAGTTTTTAAATAATTTTTTTCACTTAATATTAGAATAGGTGTGACAAAATCTAATCTTTAAATAATTAATCATGAGATTGAAGAATCTACTGCAATGGAAATTGAAGAATGTAGCTCAGTGGAGATTTAAGAATCTAGTTTTGTGGAAATTGATATAGTTAGATGCCTATGTATTGAGGATGATAAATTAATTATATAAGAGGATTGAAAATTTATGGAAATTGATATAGCGAAATGCCTATGTATTGAGAATGATAAATTAATTATATAAGAAGAGTGGTGTTTTTAAATGGAAAGAACTTTTGCCTGTGTATTCAAATCTTTCTTTAGATTTGGAGAATGTAGAGGAATTGCAGCTTGCAAGTACGATTTATTTCTTATGGTGCTTGCGTTCTTAGCCTAAACAATTAATCTTTACTTTTTTTCTTCTGTCAACCTTAGCCTATGTATAGTAATAGTCCAAGTTATATATATTTACAACAAGGTATAACAAGTCAATCCTAACAAATTAGGTTATGCTAATGTAATGGTAGACGTTAAACCATTCACATTTCCCACTTGGTCAAAACTCATATGCAAAATTGTTTTTTTTTTTCTTTTTCATTCATGAAATTGTGGGTTGTGTAGAAATCCCAACAGATCAGGTGTAGTTCCTTTTTTTTTCTTTCCTTCACAGGTTTCAACCCTCTATAATCCAAACGCCCCCACCTTCATTCCATTTGTTTTTGTCATTCGATTACCGTCTTGCTTTCATCGTCCGTCGCTATTCACATAGTATCAAGTTTTTACGGTAAAAAAGATTTATTAAAGATTTTGGGATTAATTTAGGATGGTTTCTACTATTTGAGGTGTTCTGTGATTTAAGAGTGTGTTATTATTTTTTATTTTACAAAACAATTATAAAATGAATTATTTCGAAAGTCAACTCTTAATTTAAAATTAATTTTTGAAATCGTTCATTTTAAAATTATTTAAAAAAAAAGTTTTAGTCTATTTCTGGATTCGGAAATAGTCTATTTCTAAATTCGGAAATAGTTTCTGGGACAACTTATTCTGAAGATTTTTTTTTTTTTTTTTGCAAAAACAGTTTTAAAATAGACTATTTCCAAAGCTATTCCAAATATAGAGTTGGCTTCGGAAACTTTCTTCAACAACAATATTAAAAATGATTCTGAAAATCGTAATTTGGAGATCTTCCGGATTCTATATTCCGAAACATAACTACGGCCCACCTTCCAACTTACCTCAAACAATCCTATGCCGCCACTACTATTCTGTCATTCCTCTGTCACTCCTCACACCAAGCTACTACTTAAAACCGTTATCGCCACAATCCGCCACAATTTACCTTCACCTTTCTCGGATTTTATCACTGTTACAGTGCTTTAATATACAGAAGAACAAAACTGTCTTTGCAAATAGAGTATTTTGAAGATATTTAAAAAAATTTAGAGGTGCATAAAGAAAGCTTCGAGATGCAGGAAAAGCCGTCGGCGAGCTGATTTAAGAGCGCTTTTAGTTCATGTATAGATTGGCCCATAGACAATGGACTTGTACTTTTAAAGTTAGATAAGGAAGAGATTAAATTTGGCCTCCTAAGTTGCTAGTTAAACCCTCTTAAACAAATAAAAAGATCTTCCTACCTCCTTCCCCTAAAACATTCCCAGTATTTAATGTTGTCAAAACTAGTTCATTTACTGAACCATTCCAGGTAGTGTTGTTAGGTCATTAATTGACATGGTTAACTGAGTCTATATTGAAAAATAAATTATATATTTAACTGATAAACTCAACCCAAGTTTAATTTTTTTGTCTTAAAAGTAATGATGTATATAAAAAAAAAATAAAGTTCAAAAAGTTTCAATTTCAAGTGAATTTGACCATCCACTGTTCTTGTTAAAATTCATTATGGTTGGAGTTTCGTTCAAGTGAACATTGAAAACATATAAAACAAATTATTCACCATCTATCATAAAAAAAAAAATGCAAACAAATTTATGCAAGGATCACTGAGATTTTTCTTAGCTTGTAATGAGATATAGTTAACCAGAAAAATGGCTTTACTATATACAAAATATACCACTTTGTCTCATATCTTCTCAAACCATACTTTATCTTTATACTTTCCCTAGTTAGTTTTTATTTTCTTTAAGATTGATTTTAACAATAGTTTTTTGTTTATTTATTATTTTAATTTTGATGTTGATGATGTGCAAGGGTCCTAGTGGGAAGTCAAAATCAGTGACTAAAAGTGGGATTGGCCAGTGAAGCTGAGTCATGTGAGGTGAGTCAAAATTTTTCAAGGTGCTGAATTTCGTAGTTTATACTCATCCCATCTTCCAACCTCGGGAAAACATGAAGAATCTCGAGTACAAAAGAAACATAAGAAAACAAAGGTCGCCTAGTGTAAATCTTCATGGAGAACACTGTGTTTTCAAATGTTTCTGACAAGCCAGCTAAGATTATTGGGATCTTCTGCTTCACTTCTAATCTAACTCAAGTATAAGGTTTTCAGTTTTCACGTGTCATACCTAAAACATGGAAGCACAAGTCAAAATTTCCAGTGGAAAGGCAATTATAAAAGTGGTGAAAGATGACAAAATAGAAATGATTACATGTGTTTAGTTTGATACTGATAGGCTTTTTACCAAACTATGAACCCAATTAGTTCCAATATAATCAAAAGCTGTGAAATACAAACATTTTAGCTCACATTCACGTGTCAAATCACACATCTTAGTGTAATTAATCACCGCTTCAAAGTTGCGCGTAACATTAGTTGTGTTGTGTCACATGATCAGCAGCTTCCAGATTCTAACCTAGTACTCTATAGAGAGTGAAAAAGTACCATGCATTTGTCATTGAAATTATTGTTAACACTCATTTCAGTTAATGGAATGTTGAAAATAGATTAACCATATCATTAACTAAAAACCAACAGCATTTCTTAACTAATCATCCACCTTTTCCACCCCTTCTAGAATATGATATTGTGAAAGTAGTGGTGAACCACGTGCACAAGGCATGCTCTTGCCCTTTTCATATAACCTGATCCAACTCTTGAAAATCATCATTCTCACTTTCCCACTAAAAACCCTTTCTTATTTATGATGAAGATCAGAACTTTGGGTGCCGTCTTGGCCTTTGTTATGGTTCAGTTTCTTCTGTTCTCCTTGTACTCTCTCTCGCATGAACAAATTTTTTCAGGAGAGAGAAGTGTGTCAGTGTCAAGGGAGCTGTTATCTTCATCCCTGGCTTCTTTTTCAACAAGCATAAATAAGATAAGTGGAAGCAAGAAACGGAAGAGCAAAGATGTGGAACCGAGCCTGAGGAAAGTACCATCCAGCATACCGAATCCTACTCAGAACTAGTGGGGTTAGACATTTCTTGTAGAGATCTCGGCAAGGAAGAATTCTTTGTGGTTTGATCTTCTTGTCTGTTTCATTGGTCTCTTGCTTATGTAGTTTCTGATGTTCCAGATTCTTAGCTCTTTTTCTTGTTTGCTATTTTCTCTTGTATGGTTTTGGTGATAATGTTGAAGGAATTAGAGCAAGCACAGACATAAAGTGTACATAGAATACTAGAATTAAAGAAAGAATATTCCAAGGATTTTGCTTTGCAAAAGGAAGTAGCTTCACCATTTAATCAGAGGCCCAAATGGGGATTTCACTTTTGATTAAGAAAATGCTAGAATTTTTGACAGACAATGGTGAGATCTATGTCAAAAAGATTCAAAATATAAAAAACTTAATCCTTCTTTCTTGGCTTGTCATTAGTTATCCAATATGTGTAAAAAAGAGAGCAAATTATAGTTTGTATACATTTTCACCAAAAAGAGAGAGATGGAAGAAGAATTGTTGTTTTATTTCTACCAGTGTATTGAACATGGTTGCAGGCATGAGCTACTTTCCTGTGTGAAGAAAAAAATATTGCAATTCTTGGTTTACACGATTGGTGGGGGAGATTCATGCTACTGAATCATGCCAAGGTCAAAAGAAGTGATGAGAACAGATGGCAAAGTGAGAAGTGCACGTTTGGTTGTTGGTTAGTGAGTTGTTGAAACATCTATAGCCTTATCATGTATCTTTTAGGTACAAAGTTTGCTTTACAGCCAAGTAGATTGGAACTTATTAGCAGTGATATGAAACATTGATTGGATTGGATGCGTTCCAAAAAATATGTTAAACACATTATCAGTTACACCCTCATACCTCTCACATACATCAACATAAAGAAAATTAGACCTCCCCTTCTAACCAAACGGTAGAAGAAGGTGTTGTTAGCTGGATGAAAGGAACAAAAAAAAGGAGGATATCATCTTTCATTTTCTCTTATTATTCCATCTCTTCAAAATTGACGATATAAAGTGCAAGACTGATAGTTTGGTGAAATTAAGTTTGATATAAATTGATCTATGGATTTGGCTTAGTCCATAATAAATCAATTTATTGGTATGGGTTTGACCTAGTTTTTTTTTATAATTTTCTATCTTTTTTTTTTTTTTCATGATGCAAATATGGTTATT
>Ga0209489_107798_pt1 | contig 15466 bp, 6 predicted proteins | sample SiratrowhiteBW_FD_187527 | JGI IMG/M metagenome (GOLD analysis project Ga0209489, IMG submission 187527) | Root nodule microbial communities of legume samples collected from California, USA - Siratro white BW (SPAdes) (version 2) | ecosystem: Host-associated > Plants > Roots > Nodule | place: USA... | reverse complement strand
ATAATTATATATATATATATATATATATATATATATATATATTTATATATATTCGTAAATTTATATAAAGTTATATACACACTTAAGTGTTGAAATGTTTCCACATACCATATATTGTATTTACCTTAATAATGAACACATATTGGGTATGTAGAAAATACAAAAAAAATAAAAATAAACTATTTTTTCGATTTTCTCTTAAAGGTATAGACAGAAAGAGCTGCAAACAAATTGCAAACTTGAAGTTACACTAGCTTTTTTCTTGGTTTTTAATCTGTTGATCACATTGGCAGTGAGTTACTTATTTGTTAAACCCAATAAAATACTAAACAAATTCATATAAAAAAAATTAAAACATCATTTTTAACTAAAAATCAACAATAAAATAATAGATATTTTTATTTATATATTATCCAGGATACTCATTTATAAGAATATGTAACTTACCTTAAATTCTTAAGATTACGCTATTAGTGATGTTGCCAAGGCTCCTAAAAAGTGTGCTGACTTAGAAGTGGGTCATGAATCATGATTGTAGATTTTTGAGACAAGATTATGCTTTTAGTTTATTGGAGTAACAGATGTTGCTCGATTATGTTTTTACTACAGAGCTTCCAATGATTACAGAAATCTTTCATGGTGATAATTTTACTAACCTTGATTATTAAAGAAAGTTGGTTTATAACCTTATATATAAGGAAGGTGCATCATATGTAAGATTCAAAGTTGGGATATTTTTGTCCAGCTACACCATAACATGCATCTAACAAGAATATTTAGCTATAACTGATATGTCAAGAGACTGAACTCCTAGCTCTGACTAAGATAATACAAAGACATACACAAGTCTCACACACATACTTTCAGAAGATTCAAGGTAAAAAATTTTGACTTTGTGACTACAGCCATATTCCAAAATTCACTGCTCAGTTGATTGATCCCTGGAAAGCACCTAGACTTTGACAAGCTGGAGATGGTGCAACATTCAGCCTCTTTAGAAAGGAAAATGATTCCTGTAAAATGTAAGAACTCACCTTAAAGACTATATAATACTTGTAATTTTTAACAAGATTGTAGAGTTTTGCGGGAACGGGAAGCTTTGGTAGAGTTTTGAGTGATATGCAAGAGGAGACATCTAATGTTCTTTCAAATGATGAAGGATGTACTTTGACCTTTGTATATCCTAATCTTAGTTCTTTCATATTCTGTGATATCAGTGAAAATTCCCTAAGATTCATGCAAAAGTCAAGGTTGAGATAACTGATAACTGATAAATTGATAAAGTCTTATGCAATTCCCTGTATAGATTTCTCTGGTTGTACACAAAAGAATCAAAGATACAAAAAGTTAGCGGTTGCAACTACACATGCTATTATGACTATGTTGCAACTAAAAGATATCAAAAACAGATGATTGCATAAAAAAAATATGCTATTATGAATCTTTTGGTTCGACCCTATATGAGCTATAATATTCTCTGAATGATCTTTTTGAAAATATTTTCTTAAAAAATAATCATGAATCTGACTGTTTGAGATCAATTTTCAAAGCTTTTACCTTTTGTTGATAGTTCTTTTAGGAAATCTCTCACTGGTGAAAGAATGCTTCTAGATGACACTTCTTAAATCATGTAAAAGTATAACACATACACGTTGTAAAGCCTGCAAGTAAAGACGACAACATAGGAGGCCCAATTGATAGTGTGCAAAGCCATAAACAAGTTCTGTTTGCAAGTATGAGGAATGAATGGATGGATAACATCAGGGTATACGTATACCATAAAGTTCATGAATAACGAAAAAACAAACAAGAAATCATATAACTTTATTTAACCTCATTATAAATAATGAAATATGTAGTTTGTGTCATTAAAATCAACTTTAATAACTTGAATGTCACAGCTAACTATGTTCTTAAAATTTGAAATAAAACATTTTTTTTTTTGTAAATCAAATATTTGATTTTAAACCTCTGGAAGGAATACCTGGATGATAAGAAGAACAACCCAACTCAAGTTGTCTGATGAAATTGAAACATTGAGTCATGCAATTCCATTTGTTGAAGGAAACTTTTATATGCTGAGGTGCTAATAGGGCTCACCCCAAATCCTTTTAAAGCAAGATTGGACAGTATGCCAGTTCCTGTTTGAACCCCCGTTGAAACTTGGATCTTAAACCTTGTTTGAATTTTAGCTCTCATATTTATCATGTCAGAACATCTTTGGTCGTATATCACATACACATGATCTGATTCAATTGTTCCAGGACCAATATCTATGTACATTCCAACAGTGTCCTTTTGACACTCTCCATCACCATCACTTATGATGAGGTTAACTTTAAGTTTTCCAAACATTTCTGTGTCTTGACACTTATCAAGAATGAAGCAGAAAATAAATCCCAGCCTGGGGGAAAAGGCAGGAGAAGACAAATCAATAATTAAATAATCCTTTCTTGTCTTATTCTCCAACCACTCTAAGATACTGCTTCCTGGATACATGTAAACAACTTGATAAGAACCATAGTTATAATGATAATCATTGTAATTTTCCACATCATCATGATTTGGTAAAGATAGGTGGTGATTTACAAATTTCATGATGTTGATTCGTGCATTCAACCCCATAGCACGTAGCGAATGTTCATCTAAGTTCAAGCAATTCCAGAACAGAAGCCATTTCCTATTTTCCTTTAGTTGTTCAACTGTTGTTGAAGGAAACAATAAGGTCTTCAAAGATTCACAATCTTTAGCATTTAGAGCTTTAAGTGACACGGGAAGCTTTGGTAAAGTCTGAATTGAAATGCAACCACTGACATCTAGAGTTTCAAGGGATGGTGGAAGCTTCGGTAGACTCTCCATTGATTGGCAACATGAAACATTTAGAGTTTTAAGGGATAAGGGAAGTTCTGGTAAATTTTGAAGTGAAGAACAATATTGGACATTAAGAGTTTCAAGGGTCCAAGGAAGCTGTGGTAAAGTTTGAAGGGATTCACAAACTGTGGCTTCAAGAGTTTTAAGGGAAGGAGGAAGCTGTGGAAAAGTTTGAAGTGAAGTGCATAATTCTGTATTTAGAGTTTCAAGGGACATGGGAAGCTCTTGTATAGTTTGAAGAGATTCACAACCTCTAATATCAAGAGTTTCAAGGGATAAGGGAAGATGTGGTAGAAATTGAAGAGACTTACAACCATTAACATCTAGAATTTCAAGGAATGGGGGCAGCTCTGGAAGAGTTTCAAGAGATTCACATTCTGTGGCTTCTAGAATTTTCAGTGAAAATGGAAGCTTTGGTAGACTTTGAAGTGTTTCACAACCTCGAACATCTAGATTTTCAAGGGACAAGGGGAGTTCTGGTAGAGTTGGAAGAGATTCACAAGCTCTGAAATCTAATGATGTAAGGGACATGGGAAGCTTTGGTAGAGTTTCAAGAGATTCACAGCCTCTGATATCTAGATTTTGAAGTGAAAGAGGAAGCTCTGGTAGAGTTAGAAGAGAATCACAACATCTAACATCTAAAGTTTCAAGGGATAGGGGAAGCTCTGGTAGTGTTTGAAGAGATTTGCAACCATTAAGATCCAAACTTTTGAGTGATTGGGGAAGCTTAGGTAAAGTTTGAAGAGATTCACAATGTGTAGCTTGTATAGTTTTAAGAGATTCGGGAAACTCTATTATTGTGTGAAGAGATTCACAACCTGTGACATCTAGAGTTTCAAGGGACAAGGGAAGGCTTTGTAGCTTTTGAAGAGATTCACATCCTCTCACATCCAAAGTTTCAAGGGACAAGGGAAGCTTAGGTATGGTTTGAAGAGATTCACAACCGCTGACATCTAGAGTTTCAAGCCTCAAGGGAAGATCTGGTAATGTTTGAAGAGATTTGCAACCATTGACATCTAGTGTTTTAAGGAATTGAGGAAGTTTTGGAAAATTTTGAAGAGATTCACATTTTGTGACTTCTAGTGTTTCAAGGCATAATGGAAGATTAGGTAGACGTAGAAGTGACTGACAACATACGACATTTAGGGTTTTAAGGGACTGTGGAAGCTCAGGTACTGTTTGAAGTGAAGAGCAATATTGGGTATTTAGTGTTATGAGGGAATTAGGAAGCTTAGGTAAGATTTGAAGAGAGTCACAGTCAGTGACTTGTAGTGTTTTAAGAGATAAAGGAAGAGTTTTTGCATTCTTTAGGGAAATGCGTAATTTTTTATGTAGAGTTTCAACTGACAATGGAAGATCTACTATTGCTTGAACAAATTCACAACCTCTTACCTCTAAATTCTCAAGTGATAGGGGAAGTTCTGGTAAAGTAAGGAGAGGTTCAAAGCCCTTGACATCTAGAGCTTTTGGGGACAATGGAAGCTCTGGTAAAGTTTGAAGAGATTCACAACCTTTGACATCTAGAGTTTCTAAGGATAGGGGAAGTTTTGGTAGAATTTGAAGAGATTCACAACCTCTAACATCTAAAGTTTCAAGGGATAGATGAAGCTCAGGTAAAGTTTGAAGGGATACACAACCACTAACATCTAGAGATTTAAGGCACATGGGAAGCTCTGGTAAAGTTTGAAGAGATTCACAATCTCTGGCATCTAGAGTTTCAAGGAACAATGGAAATTCTGGTAATGTTTGAAGAGATTTGCAACCACTGACATCTAGGGTATTAAGGAACAAGGGAAACTTTGGTAGAGCCTGGAGAGATTCACAACCTTTAAAATCTAGACTTTCAAGGGAGAGTGGAAGATTTGGAATAGTTTGAAGATATTCACAGTGTCGAACATCTAGATTTTTAAGGGTCATAGGAAGCTTTGGTAAAGTTTGCAGAGATTTGCAACCATCGACATCTAAAGTTGTAAGGAATTGGGGAAGCTCTGGTAGAGTTTGAAGAGATTCACATTTTGTGGCTTCTAGTGTTTTCAAGGTTAAGGGGAGCTTTGGTAGAGTTTGAAGAGATTCACATTTTGTTGCTTTGAGAGTCTTGAGGGACGGAGGAAGCTTTGGCAGATTTAGAAGTGAAGTGCAAAATTCTGTGTCTAGAATTTCAAGGGATATGGGGAGCTTTGGTAGAGTTTGAAGAGAATCACAACCTCTAACATCTAAAGTTTCAAGGGACATAGGAAACTCTGGTAGAGTTTGAAGAGATTCTCCGGTATTGCTTGAAGCTTGTTGCAATAGCTTATATCTAAAATCCTAAGCTTGCCTTGATGTTCAAATGAGGGAAGTGCTTTTACCATAGAACAACACATGAGATCCAATACTTCAAGATTTGCGGCTTTTGATAAATCTGGTAACTCCTTTAATTGGAGAGAACTATTGAGGTCAAGTTCCCTTAAATTTACCAAATTCTGTAATAGAATCAAACAAAAAATGAAGATATCACACCAACTGAGTAAATTTTGGTATATTCAGTTTACTAAAAAGGATAACATTGAAAAAAACATATTTACCTTCACACCATCCCAAAGTTTTTCCACACTGCCTTGTTGCAATGACAATATTACAAGCTTTTCGGTAGAAAAATTTTCTGGCAAGCATTTTAGAGGGTAACGATCCCAGTAAAGAAATTTTAGCTCAGTAGCCAAAAGTTGAAGCCCTTCAGCTATAACATAATGTTGATGGAACAAATTATCATTGCAGTTCCCAGAAATTTCCAGAAATTGTAGTGTGCTCATCTTGGCAAATATTTGAGGGCTTAACTTTTGCTTCTTACTTGTTGACAACTGAATTCGTATGCTTCTAATGGACTCATTTCCCTACCATCAGAAAGAAAAAGATCAAACATCATTGAATGCTACATTTATCACATACAAACACAAAACTCAAATATTAGTTTGGCTTTAAAGAGAAATATGATTTTTATATATTGTATAAATATATATATATATATATATATATATATATATATATATATATATATAAATTATAAAAGGATTTGTTTCTTAACAATTATAACGATATAGATATAGATATATGCAGGATCACAAATAATTAAAAAATAACATACTTAAAGGTATATTATAATACATGCACATGTAACTGATTGTTTCTGGTAAATAGAGAGTCTAGAGACTCTAACCTTATCATCCTTGAATGCTTCATAAACATCATCAGGATCCCACAATCGACTACGGCTTCCAGGTCTGCTAGACTCTCTACGAACAATCTCCCAAGCCATTTCTTGTACACTATCATGCATGAAAATAACTTTATCCTCACGTGACTTACATTGAATAATCTCCATAGCCATTTCATGAAAACTGTGATTGTTAGAAATTGTTATGAGAGCTCTATCTTCAAGCCTTTTCAAATCAACAGCCACTGAATTATCGCTTCCATCTTTCAATAATGATTTTATAGAACCCACATTCACTGATCTTCTCAATCTAAGAAAGAAACATGCCAGATCTAAAAACACTTGTTGCTCTTTACGATCTAGATCATTATAACTCCATTTTAGGACATCATAAATTTCTCTAAGAGGCATTTTTTTAAGCCTGTCTAACTCACTTTCCCATACTTCCTTTTCGTTTCCACGTAAACGAGCAGCCAAAACTTTAACAACTAAAGGAACACCTTGGGAATAATTGACCACCCTTGCCGAAAGCTCATTGTACTCCCTTTGATGATCACTTTGGTTAAAGACATTCAAATTGAAAAGTTGAAGTGCTTCATCGAAACTGAATTTTCTAAGCTGGTATTCCTCATCAACTTTGTTAGCCTTCAGCACTTGCCTATTTCTGGTGGTTACAATTATTCTACTACCTGATTCAAAGTTATCAAGAGATCCCAGTAATTTCTCTAGGTGTTCTAAATCATTCACATCATCAAGAACAATAAGAACTTTCATACCACCAATTCTCCTAACAATATCTTCAGGCAACGAATTTGGTGTGTCAATTTCCACCTCATATCCTAATAGTTTAGAAAAAATACTTTTCTTCAAAGGAATTATTCCATGTTTGTTTGATTCATCTCTCTCATTGGCTAAAAAACAAGAAGCATCGTATTTAAACTTCAGTTTATTAAACACTTCTTCCACGAGAGTTGTTTTGCCCATTCCCCCCATGCCCCAAATTCCAATAAGACGAGTGTCTTCTGGTTCTTTTCCTATCAGCGATTCAATAGTTGCAATTTTTTCTTCAATTCCAACCAATCTTTTCAAGTTAACTGAGGGTTTAGCCAACTTTTCCAGAACAACCTTCACTATTTCTTTAACCAGCTCAGCATCAACCCTATGTCATGCATGCAAAGAGAGAAAAAAGTGTGTTCAGATCAATGTTGTTAATACTTGATTACTAAAACCTACATATATTCTGCTCAGAACAACTTAACAAAAATGCAGTTTAAGCAACCATGTTTTGATTATTTGCATATAACTATATAACTACAAGAAAACATTGAAGATTTATGGAAAAAAGAAAACGAACTTACGGGTATTTTGATGATGCAATTCCTGATATTTTACTAGATTTCTTCAAAGAATCTCTCCAGATTTGCACCTTCTTGGTCTCATATTTTCTTTGATGCTTAGCAAATGCATTTTGGTAACTCTTGGATGATTGATGTCCTACATCTGTGGGTTCCACTTTGTAGAAAACTGGGATCAGAATCTGTCCATACTTATCTCTACATTCAAATATTGTGACAAGTTCTTCTAAACACCAATGAGAAGAAGCGTAGTCTTGTGAGAATATGATCAATGAAATGGATGACCCTTTAATCGCTCCAACAAGTGAAGACCATACTTCATCTCCTCTCTCAAGTTTAACATCTACAAAGGCATTTATTTTCTTCCTTTCAAAATCCATAATCAAATGGCTAAGAAACCCATCGCGGATGTCCTCACCCCTAAAACTAACAAAAACATCATACTTTATTTGAGGAGTGCAGTTGTCTAACGTGAGTTTTTCCTCAACAGGCTTTTGTCTTTGAACTATCCACAAGACAAAGTAAAAAATCACACAAAGTAATAATAAACAAGAGACAAAGAAATACATCATATTGAATCTCCAAAACAACTCAAAAGTGCACACACTGGATCCTTCTTCATCTCAGATACTAAACAAAGTATGGTGTTGGCCAAATACAATAATTGATATTGATGGAGTCAACCTTGGCTTGGTTATTTTCTGTGGCCAAAAATGAATAATTGAGGAGATAGCAGAAAACCAGTGATTGGCCACAAATAATAGATATTATGATGGTCACTACACCACGTATTTTCCAACAACATTAAAGACTGAACGTACAAAATGGTTTAGGCATACATTAACTCTCCTTTATTCAACATTTCCCATTATTTTTTACTGTCAAGTTAAACTGTTATAGAGTGGTGGGAGGAAGTAATTACTTTTGTTGAACAGTCCGCAAAAGCCAGCAGGTACCCGTAGGTGGGTGGGACCAACTCAAACTGCGTGTTGGGTTGATTTGTTTAAGGACCAGTTTTAGGTTGAATAGGTAAAGAATATTGCATTTTCCATGTTATTGTTAAGTTGTGAATTAATTGCTCATTTGAATTTTCTGAAGACATGGGCAAAAGTATGTGCTGTTCTACACGCCACTCATAATATTATAGAAGTACATTACAAATCTAAAACATCAAAATGAAAAACACAAAACATAACTCCGCTAGTTTTTAATTCCCATTGATGATAATGTGAGAAAGTGTGGTTTTATCTCAGCCTTGGTGTGCTATTTATCTTTTTCATAAAGCTGAAGAGGAATCAAATCATCTCTTTTTTTTTATTGCCTAGGTATTAGACGTCTTTTTGAAATTGGTTTATGGATATTTCAATACCCCACTCAAATTACCACAGTTTGGAATTTTATCAGTGCAGCACTTAGCAAAATTATGAAGATTCTCATAAATTCAGCTGTCACTCATGTCATTTTGGATGATCTGGAAAATCAGAAATTCTATCAGCTTTCATTATAAAATCCTTGCTTTTGGAACTTCTTTATCAATTATTATATCTGAAATTTCTCTCAGGTGTTTATTCTAAAAGCCATGATAAAATTTCTAAAGATGATAATCAATTGTCTGGTTTGAAAAATGCTTTGGCTTAAATGTGATTATCTTCTTTGGCATCATGGTTTTTAGTAACGAAGAGTTGTCCCTTGGTACCTAAGATCATCTTGATGGAAAAAATGTTTCTGCGAGGAAATCTTTTTGAAATCTTCTGTTTTCTACGGCAGATGCTTGTCTTTGCTATTTGATGTTGTTCTATGCTTATTCCAACAAAGTCCCGAGTTTATGCTATGTCTATATTTAAACTTTATTAGTAGAAGAACTTTTCTCATCGTATATATCAGAAGTAATAATCTTTGGTTATATGGGGAAAAGGGAGAAGTTAAAGAAAAGAGAAAATAATTTGATGAGATCCATTTATTATATCTTCCCACATATTTGAACAAATTTATTGGCAAATTTTTTAAACTAGTGTAATTTTTTTTTAAATTCTTAAAATAGTGTATTTTTTATTTTATTTCTGGATATGGATAAATCATGCAGAGGTTACATTATTGTAAATAAATCATTCTATTATAAGATTTGATTTAAGATTATATGAAATCGTGAGAAAATAAGACAATTTAGTTAAACAAATGAAATTGTGGAATAAAGGTACAATTTTAATTAAGTAATTAATTGATTGAAATCCTTAGGCTACTACAAGAGTTTAAAGTGATTAATTTTCTTACATTTTCTCTCCTATTTTTCAAAGATGTTGTATTGGATTGTGCATATAAAATTAAATTAGAATTAATGCATATTGATAAGGAAATATGCTATTATAAGTCATTGCAATAAGTAACTTATAACAATGAAAGCTACACAATATATATAGATAACAATATATATATATATATATATATATATATATATATATATATGTATATTACAGTAATAAAATAAATATAAATATATATTTATATTATTACAATAATATATATATTACTATAATAAAATAAATATAAATACATATTTATATAAATTTATATTTACGGTTTAGACATACAAATATATATTAATGTAATTATATTATTGTAATTAAAATAAAAATGACAGGATATCTTCTACCTTCTCAAGCTCTTGGAGTGAAAAGATGATAATAGGGACTACAAAGGTCTATTAATGAAGGCATTAACATTGAATATGCCAATGATTTTATCATTATGCATTAACTATAATTTAATTTTATGTACAGAACCCAATACAACATATGAAAAAATAGGAGAGGAAAGGTGGGAGAATTAATCATCCTAAACTCTTGCAGTAGCCTAACCATTTCAATTAATCAATTAATTACTTAATTAAAATTTTACCTTTATTCCACAATTTCCACAATTTCATTTGTTTAACTAAATTGTGTTATCTTCTTACCATTTCATATAATCTTAAATTAAATCGTGCAATAATAGAACTATCTATTCACAATTATATGGTGTAACTTCTTCACGATCTATTCATCTCCGAAAATAAAATAAAAAATACACCATTTTGGGAATTTTAAAAAAAAATTACACTAGTTTAGGAAATTTACCAAATTTAGAATATACAAATGGATAAAAATTTGAAACCATTAAAAAAAAAGGTGAAATGAAATATATCTACTCCTTTATTTTGTAATACGTAATATTGAGGATACACATATCTTTTCTTTCGAAATGTACAAAAGCATTTCTAGCATAATAGATTTAATTGTTTTGTCTCTTATTCAATTCTCTATAAATTCTTGATTTCATCGAACATCTAGGGTAGATGACGCCGGTCATGGTCTACCTTCTTGGTGGGATTTGCTCTAATTCTTGTTCTACTCACTTTTTTCTTGACATTCTCGTTTCTTCAAAATTTTGTAATAAGCTTGGAATATTTCTAAAATGTTTGTATCACTTTTTTGATAAAATATTAAAAAAATATCCATATTAAATAATGATAATTTGGATGTATATCAATAAAATATACCAAATAATTTTAGATTAGTCTAAGGTTTTGCTAACATACCTTTCTTAACCATTTTTGAGATAAAATTAAGTCACAAGTTAATGACTTATTTCTTCACTTCTAATTCAAAACTTGAATGGTTTAAAATCAAACTAGAACTTGGTGTACATTATAAAAAAGAATCAACAATCGTGGATGGCTCAAAACCACACGAGTGGCACTGCCCTTATGTGGCTACTAAGAGTCACAGTGAAGAGTGAGATGGAAACAATGCAACTTGCAAGAGAATATTCTAATTTATACGTGTCTCTATCTTCCATGGCTATATAATAATAGTTGAAGTTCAAGGGTTTGCACTTGCAAATTGGTTCAGCATGGACTTGCATGCTCACTATATTCTGCATTAGATGGTGTTATGCCTTGGCACACGTAATGAATATCCAATGGTTTCATTTTGTTCATCTTCTAAGCTCGCACCAAGAAGCAGAAAGTTGAGTGCAGCCAAGGGTGATTTGCCGGCACTAACTAGTTCAGCGTTGAATCAACAGTTAGTTCTGTTTGTTTCATATATTTTCAGTTTCCGGCAAGTTTCTCTTGGCTACATTCCGGTTTCTTCTTCTCCTGTGATGCTATCTGAAGATTCTTTATACATAAATCAGTTGCATTATTGCAGCATCATCATTCATCTAAAATACATACTTCATTATGTTCATATCCATCTAAACATCAACCATAATTCTCCTGAAAAAATTGTTTCTCTTTGTTAATATATACTTATTGATCTTTCTATATTTTTAAGTTGACTAAAAATGTACATACAGAAATTGTTTGTTGGAAGAATCAAGGTAGTGTTTGGCCATTTTGGATTTCTTCAAATATTAAGTTCATCGTCAATAATGTGAAAGGAACTGAGGATATATATTTTAATGTTCAAAAACTATAAATTGAGAGATATATCACGTTCAACTTAAAATTTTAAGATATTAAGCATGTGAATTCTTTTTTAATATGTTATTCAATTTTTTTTCATTTTTATAATATAAAACTAAACTTATATTTAAATACTTTAAAAAAAGACATTAAACATTGTTATCTAAGTTTAAATTATCTTCACGATCTATTTTTCAATAAGGTACAATTGGTACCATAGAATAGAAAGAAGAGTTGAAAAAACATGACTACCCTTTATCCCCAACGACTGTGACACATACGGACGCTAGCAGGACATAAACTGCTAAAGGCATTATAACCACAACCCTAAAAACCATTCCCAGCCAAGTCATAGTCATATATTATGATAATGTTACAAATTACATGAGAAAATAAAACGTTGAGTAGGATAAAACAAAGTAGAGTGGGCACTGAGCTGATTGTAAAATAAAAGAAAAAAAATATTAACTTATATAAATCAAAAGTAATATATAATTTACTTTAAAGTAAATGTGAGTTAATAGAGACTAGTCTTATTTTATTTTAATATTTATATTTGACATTTGACATTTAAAAAGATGTTGCAAGTTTCAAGATTGGAGTAACCAAGATTAAAATTGGAATTGAAAATGAAGATAAAGAGGGCTTATATAGGAGTTACTTGAGAAATCCAAAAGTGGAAAATATCTCCATGTTTAAAATTGGAATGAAGATAGATGAAAGGCTTTTAACTTTTGTAATAGCTTATTCTTAATGGGAACAATCATGCACAAATAACAACTGAGAACATGTTTATGATTTCAAGAAGAATATTCAAAGGGATTGGCCTATGGTCATAACTCAGAAGAACATTATAAAAGTTAGAAGGTTGACTCAATATTATTCCATAGTGTGTCTTCGATTCAAAATTTCTGGTGCCTAATAAAATTGATGCCAAGAATGAAGCGTTCCCCTTCATGTTCAATTCAAATAAGATTAATAAAAGTGATCTGCACCGTATGGGTTTGGCTGAACATGAAAGAGAATTTATGTTCAAAGATGGTTTTCCTAAAGTTGAACCAAAATTTATAAGTGAAACCACTCTCTTGAAGAATTTGTTCTGAGAAAACTAGATAATGTTTGTAATGGATAGCTAAAGACAAGAACATTATGAAAGTGATGAAAGATGTTTAAGTTTTTTACCACTTAGTTTTTGATTTGGTACTGTGTATAAAAGTTGGAACATCTCTGTTTCATTTTATTTATTCATTTTTTACTGTTAAAAAAAAACATTATAAAAGTGATGAAAAATTAACAAATATTTAAAGGTAGCTGCACATGGCAAGAGGACTCAAATCAGGATAATAAGGAGTAGTGTGTGTGTTTCTTCCATGCTTGGCATATCTTAAGTTTTGATTTTTAATGTTTTTAATGTTAATGTAAATCATCAATAAAGCTTCAAGGTTAGGGTTTCAACATGCTTATAATTTTTTTTTTATTTTTTTTTTTCTTTTGCTGACGCCCAAAGGGCAAATACTATGAAAGCACAACAAAAACAAAATAAAGTTTCAGAAAGTGTTGGTGAACATCAAAACGGAAAGATTGTTGATAAAGTTGATTAAGATAGAAGATTAAATTTTTCTAGATAATGCTCTAGTAATAAAGGAACAAACTTTGTATTGAGTATTTATGTTTGAATGAACGAGCCATACATGTAGAAAAAAAAAAAAAAAAACCTTCATCTTAAACTAACAAACGGCTTGATAATTTCTTAAAGATTTTTTAAAATGGTTTAATAGAGATTTTAGATATATTAATTGATCAACAATTAATATATATTGAATCGCTAAATTTGAATCGATTGTCATTAGTAGTAAATCCAATTGTTTTAAAAACATATTAAACTTTAAAACGTACAATTAATCTCATATTATTGCTTATGCAATTAATCAATTAAATAGGATAAAATTGATGAAATTGTTCCTATTGTAAGTAACATAGAATAAAATAATTAATTGTTACTTAACATATATAATTGATTAAGTTTCTTCATAAACGATGTTTTTTCATAAATTTGTTGTCTTGGAAAATATCAGTTACTTTCAATGTTACTGTTTTTTGTATGTCTAAGCAACTTTTCAAGAAGCTTAAAAGTTTTTAGAAAAGTTAGAGAGAAAATGCTTACTCATATTGTTTAACATATGTTTAACATAACTTTTTGTTTTTACATAGGCAAGCTTCTGAATGGATTGATATGATGTCTATTTTTTATTAGTTATGACCATCTAGGAATAAGACTTGTCTTCCTTTCTTTTGTATGATTGTTTCTACAATTTTTTGCGTCGTTTCCTTGTAATATTTCAATTAATCAACTAAGTCAAATATTCTCTTTGTTGGCCTATGTTAATTTATTTACAATGCCGTAAAGTTATTTGCATATATTCACCAAATGGTATTCATCAAAAGTTGAAACCACTTTCTAAGAATATGCTTGAAATGTCAAGTTTCTCCTAGTCCAAGTCAAATGTCGGATCCATGGAGGTAAATTTAGAGTTCTTTACGAGATAATTTTTTCACAATGATTTACGTTTTTACGTAAAATATATTAATTTAAATGCATACTGTGATTACATTCCACTATTAATAATTTAATTTTATCAAAATGAATATGGGTGAAGCATTTAATTCCACCATACCCTTTTGCTCATTCTCTCTCTCCTCGACCCCCATTAAGATTATATTCTATACCAATTTAATACATACAAAAGCAAATCAATTTGCAGACATCTTTATTCTACACACTGTGAGCAATCGAAGTTGCATCAACCACCCATAAAGGGATTTATTCTCTACGTGTCGAGTTTCTCTTGGTTGCATGCAAACACTTTCTTACGAAAAGTTAGCTAGAAAATAAATAAGAGAATATAAAAAATATATAAATTTCCATGCACTACCATTCCTCTCTATATAAGCATGCAAGCAAGACCTCATTTTGTACCACAAAAACTTGGACACTATTAGTTCATACACAAATATGAACCTTAACCGTCTCTGCACATTTGGTTTAAGAGTGTTTGCAAGAAGGGTAGAGAGCTATTTGCAGCCAAGAATGACTTGCCGGAATGCATTCAACTTGAAATGTTGCTTTAATAGTTTCGGCAAGTTGTTTTTGGCTACATTTGTCTTTCTTCTTCTCTTGTGAAGCTCTATAAATCTTTTTAGAAGACAATGATACTAAATAATATAAAAAAAGGTAAACAAGTGTATATTATAATTTACTGCTTTTTATATCTGATAGAAATTGCTTGTTGCATGTGTAATAATTAAATGCTTCAGTTTTTGAAATTTTAATTTACGTATTCTAATGCGTAGACAATTTAAGGCTAAAAGGATTTATTATCCATATATGTAACTGTAATATGTGGCATGTATATAAATAAACTAATACTTACGTTTCGAGTTGGAATTGTTGAATAAGATTCTATGTCTACCACTGAAACTGAGAATATTTATTATATTCCTAGATGTGTATAGGTAAATCATAACTTAGTAGAATAATCATTTGATATATATATATATATATATATATATATATATATATATATATATAATATTTTTTTTATTGAT
>Ga0209489_107796_pt1 | contig 15470 bp, 10 predicted proteins | sample SiratrowhiteBW_FD_187527 | JGI IMG/M metagenome (GOLD analysis project Ga0209489, IMG submission 187527) | Root nodule microbial communities of legume samples collected from California, USA - Siratro white BW (SPAdes) (version 2) | ecosystem: Host-associated > Plants > Roots > Nodule | place... | reverse complement strand
TTTCCTATTTTTGTTGAATTCTTTTTGGAAGATTATTCAGAACTTGTTGAGAGTTGACTAAAGTGATTTTTGCTTTTGTGAAGGAAGCACACAAGAGGGGTTTAATATATACATAAAGAAATTTCTACCGTTTATACAAATTCATTGCTCGTATGTAATGAAGCGAAATCAACCTCTCTCTTTTTTTTTTTTTTTTTTTTTTTCTTCTTTAAGTGAATGCCATTAATGATGTGAGAGATGCAATCTCTTCTGTCTTTTCTCAGAGTTAATGTAAATTGGACTGTTTATTTTAGTTGTGCGTTTTTTTTTTATTTAGTTATATTAATTATGAGCATTAATTTGTAATATGATTTCCAAAAGTAAATCTTTATATAATGAATACATATAGACGAAGTTTGAAATGCACGATTAAGCAAGAACGTTAAGAATTAGGTTTAATGAAGATGGTTTTACTATTATCTTCTTCTTAGATTAGGTACACGACAAGTTCTTCCTGCATCCTAATACCTTCTTCGTGCACTTTATTATAAAATTTTAATTTCACAACCGTCACTATACACTCATCCGGTCCATATTGGCAAAAAAAATGAGAACCGGATGACACCCCATCCGGTTCTCATTTCTAAATCAAAATGAAAACTGGATGAAACTCATATGTTTCTTATATCCCAAATTTGAAAATTCTTCTGTTTATTATCAACAACGTCCAAAATTAACTACTCTAATAAGCAATATTACTTACTTATTGCTAATAAATATCAAAAATTATTTAACTATTGCTTATTTGAAGAATTAATCGAAGATTTGGAAGAATGGAAACAAGCATATGCTGAATCTGTGAACCGAATGTTTTTTCTTCGCGCAGCTACGCAAATACACATATCCGTGCCTGATATGGAGTGAAGTGGATGAAAGCAATAATGGGTACAACAGTACGAAAGCTTCAAACGGTGGTAAAATGGATGGAAGTAGGAATGTTGAATGTGAAAACCGGATATAAGAGTGAAGGAGTGCAAGTTAATTTAATCTTTGTGCTTTTAAAGTTAAAGGTATAACCATCATTTTATATTTTGTATAAAGATATTAGGATGTAGGATGCAGAAAGAACTCGTCTAGGTACAGTTACGTAAAGCCCACAGTTTCAAGTTGTGGAGTAAAGCCCATAGTTTTTTCCAAAACTCTGACGCCACATTTATTAATATGCTTCATGAATCAATTGAACTTAGATTCTTTAAATACTTATAGAATATATAATCACTACACTATTATAAAAATATATAATTATTACACAAGAGAAATCTTATGTTCATATCATAATTATTATTATTTTTGTTATAACCATTATTATTATGACTAATATTATTATTATAATAACAATAATATTAATAAAAATTAATAATAATAATATTAAGAACAATACTATCAATAATAATATTAATAATAACAATAATATAAATAATAATAATAATAATAATAAATCTAAATGTTTTAAATATTTTAATTATAAAATTAAGATATTTTTTATCACATTTTTTTTTGGTTATTCATAATTATAAGCTACATTAAAATATTTTAGTTTAAAATATCTACCTTTTATGATAAACTTTATAAGTTTAGATCATATTTTCATTATTTTAGGCTACACTTTTTTAATTTGGTTTATTTCGTCTCAAAACTGTAACTTAAACATTCATGACTAGAAAAAGATAGCGTGTAATAGTTCATAAGTCACATTTATAAAAATGTGTCATTTTCAACCTTTAGGCCACATTTATTTGTTTGTGGCCCACTTAAAAAGTAGTTTAAACTATCTACATTTTACAACTTGTGTTATATAAGTTTAGACCACATTTTTATTACTTTAGGCCACACTTTTTTTTGTACTCTATTCTTTTATCAAAGGTCACGCCACAAAAATGTGGCTTTAACATCCACATTCCAAAAATTGTTGCCTCTTATGGTTCATATAAGCCACATGACGGATTCTTTCTGCACCCCAATACCTTCGTCCTGCACCTCCATAAATTTTAAAAATGTCAAAATTGTCCCTATGAAAATGACCAAAAGGATCTTTTGTTTTTTTGAAATAGAAAATACTGAACCGGATGCCTCATGTCCGATTTATAATTTTTTTCGAAATGTAAACCGGATAGGGAGCCATTCGATTCACATTTCCAAATGAAAATGTGAATCGAATGGCACCCCATCCGATTTACATTTTTCGGATTACATTTTGGAAAAAAATTAATAATGTGAATCGAATGGCCCCCCATCCGGTTTACAATTTTTTACCAAAATGTAAATCGGACGCGAGGCATCCGGTTCATATGAAGTTCGTTTTCTCTGACGCAGATTCACCGTCGACGGCAACCCAATCATCAAATTAACTACTCTAATAATCAATACCACTCACAAATTGCTAATAAACATCAGCATTGAACTCCTTAATATTTCGCAAAAACTTCACATCATATGGGCCAAATAACACAAAATTTTTAGCATCAACAACATTTAAAATTGAGAAAAGATTTTTCTTCATACATGGAATGTGGAAGACACTATTAAATGTAATGGAATCTTCTTGTCTTTCATTAATAATGACAGTGCCTTCATTCTCCACATGATAGATTGTGTTGTCGGCCGTGACAATGGCTTCATTCCTATAACCGGAATCCACGATCGAGTCATTTTTAAAGTTGATGAAAGCTAAGGCATCTATATATCTTGTTTATGCCACAAAGCAGTTCCCCACTCTTCTCCCTCCACAAAGCCAATACATATACATGGCGAAATAAAAGCAAGAATCAAAGCACAAATGATTAGGCTTTGCATGTTTCACTCAAGGGCTTTTCTTTTCCTATTTTTGTTGAATTCTTTTTGGAAGATTATTCAGAACTTGTTGAGAGTTGACTAAAGTGATTTTTGCTTTTGTGAAGGAAGCACACAAGAGGGGTTTAATATATACATAAAGAAATTTCTATCTGTTTATACAAATTCATTGCTCGTATGTAATGAAGCCAAAGCAACCTCTCTCTCTCTTTTTTTTTTTCTTCTTTAAGTGAATGCCATTAATGATGTGAGAGATGCAATCTCTTCTGTCTTTTCTCAGAGTTAATGTAAATGTGGACTGTTTATTTTAGTTGTGCGTTTTTTTTTATTTCGTTATATTAATTATGAGCATTAATTTGTAATATGATTTTCAAAAGTAAATCTTTATATAATGAATACATATAGACGAAGTTTGAAATTCACTATTAAGCAAGAACGTTAAGAATTAGGTTTAATGAAGATGGTTTTACTATTATCTTCTTCTTATATTAGGTACAGTTACGTAAAGCCCACAGTTTCAAGTCGTGGAGTAAAGCCCATAGTTTTTTCCAAAACTCTGACGCCACATCTATTAATATGCTTCAAGAATCAATTGAACTTAGATTCTTTAAATACTTATAGAATATATAATCCCTACACTATTGATTATTACACTAGAGAAATCTTATGTGCATATCATAATTATTATTATTTTTGTTATAACCATTATTATTATGACTACTATTATTATAATAACAATAATATTAATAAAAAGATTAATAATAATAATAATATTATTAAGAAGAATACTATCAATAATAATATTAATAATAACAATAATATAAATAATAATAATAATAATAATAATAATAATAATAAATCTAAGCATTTTAAATATTTTAATTATAAAATTAAGATATTTTTTATCACATTTTTTTGTTTGTTGGTTATTCATAATTATAAGCTACGTTAAAACATTTTAGTTTAAATTATCCACCTTTTATGACAAACTTTATAAGTTTAGATCATATTTTCATTATTTTAGGCCACACTCTTTTTTAAAAGGCTACGTCTCAAAACTATAGCTTAAACATTTATGACTTGAAAAAGGTAGCCTGTAGTAGTTCATAAGCCACATTTATAAAAATGTGTCATTTTCAACCTTTAGGCCACTTTTATTTGCTTGTGGCCCACTTAAAAGGTCTAGTTTAATCTATCTACATTTTACAACTCGTGGTGTATAAGTTTAGACCACATTTTATTACTTTAGGCCACACTTTTTTTTTGTATTCTATTCTTTTATTAAAGGCCAGGCCACAAAAATGTGGCTTTAACATCCACACTCCAAAAATTGTTGCCTCTTATGGTTCATATAAGTCACATTTGCAAAAGTATGGCCCTTTCCACCTTTAGGCCACACTTTTTTGTCTGCGGTCAACTTTAGTGTTGTCTAAAGTGTAGTGTAAGTATTATTTGGACCTAACTATTTTTAGCTAAATATGAGTATTATTTGGAACACATACACTTCTGGCTAATACCAAATATTATTTGAAATATACTCACTTCTGGCTAAGATCGAGTATTATTTGATACACTGTCACTCTTGCTAAACAACTTGAGTATTGGATCATAATCGCTCTTACCTAAAATTGGTTATTCTTTGGATCCAACCACTTTTGGCTAAAACACAGGTTTACAAAGAAAATGATCTAAAAGATTACAAGGTTGCTCACTAGAAAGAGAGGTTATGTCTTATGATGGATACAAAAGTTAAGCACTCTTTTAATTTGCTCTAGAACATGAACAATGTGTAAAATATGAAAGAATAGCAGAACATAGAGAAAGTCTGTTGGTCCAAGATCGAACAACCAAAGGGTGGAAGAATGTAACCAAAGAAAAAGAAGAATAACCTAAAAAATAAAAGAAAATGATTGAAAGTTATGGGAAAGGAACTTTTATTAGAGGAATTTTTCTTCTCTAATTGGCTTGTTACAAATGAGAAGGGACTAGCCCTATTTATACTACTCAATGAAACATTCTAAATTCCTAGTTAATTTGAAGATGGTTCTAGAGATAATTCTAGACTCCTCCTACCTACACTATTAATGTATAGAATTTTCTAGAATATTGTAAAAAAAGATCAACTTTATTTTTAACACTCCTCCTTAAAGTGATTTTTTGGATATTAACCCAAGTTTTGCACGAAAGAACTCAAAGGAAGCCTTGGAAAGTGATTTTGTGAAAATGTTGACAATATTTTCATCACTTCGCACTTCCAATGCGTCAATAGTGTTGTCAAAAATGTTTTCTCTAGTAAAGTGATGCTCAATCTCAATATGCTTTATTCTTGCACGAAATACTGGGTTATTTGTGAGCTTGAGAGCACTCTAATTATCTTCAAAAAGTGCAGTCGACTTAGTTATAGGATAATGTAGATTATTGGCAAGTCTTTGAAGCCAAATGCATTCTTGAGCAGCAAGAGCAGCAACTTTGTGCTCTGCCTCTGTAGTCGACAACGAAACTAAATTTTTTTCTTGCTACACCAAGAAATACTCGTATCGCCACTAAAAAATATATATCCTGAAAAGGACCTCCGATCATCCAATTCTCTGTAAAAATTAGCATGAGTGAAACCAACTAGGGAGGAAGTAACTTTCTTGAAAAATAGCCCTATATCAAGAGTTGAGTTGACATATTTCAAAATCCTTTTTGTTGCTTCTAAGTGAGGTTTTCTGGGTGACTGCATAAACCTGCTAACCAAACCAATTGAAAAATGCAATATCAGGTCTTGTGATAGTTAAATATAGAAGACTACCGACAAGAGCACTGTAAGGTTGCGGATTGGCCAAAAGTGATCCTTCTTCACGCTTTAGCTTCATGTTTGCCTCTAGTGGAATTGAACACCTTTTGGTTTGATTCACCCCAAATCGTTTAACTAACTTCTTGTCATAACTTTCGTAAAAGAAAGACACCACTTGCCAAGTTTGTCACCTCTAAGCCAAGAAAGTGATGCAACTGCCTCAACTTCTTAATATCAAATCTGATGGGAAACTCATCTTGAAACATTTCAACTTCTTTTGTATCATTGCATGTTATTTTCATATCATCCACATACAACAACACAACCAGATGCAAGCTTCCTTATTTTTTGACAAAAAAGTTAGAGTCTGAATTTGAAGCTTGATAGTCACAAAATTGTAAATATTGAGAGATTTTATCATACCATGCCCGTGGAGCTTGCTTGAGTGTGTAGAGAGCCTTTTTAAGCTTGCACACATAATTAGGATGAGAGTTTAGAAACATAACTTCGAGGTTACTCCATATAAATGTCTTTATCCAGCTCCCCATATAAGAACACATTCTTCACATGAAGTTGCCATATTTTCCAATCATGGAGTGTTGCTAAGGCCAACACCATGCGAACTAAAATCATCTTGGCTATGGGGCTGAAAGTTTCTTCATAGCCTTATGCATATTTATGATAGAGGCCTCGAGCCACCAACAATGCTTTATATCTTTCAAAACTCGCGTCCGCTTTTCTTTTGATTTTGTATATCCATTTAAAAGAAACGGTTTGTACATCTTTTGGCTTGGGAACAAGAGCTTGATTTTTCTTGAGTGCCTTCATTTCAGCATCCATTGCAAGCTCTCATTCTTTGTTTTCTTTTGCTTCTTCAAAAGTACGGGGTTCCTCATCATCAATAGGACCTGCAAAAAAGAACAATAATATGTGTTTATAAAATTTTCATCTCTATAGCGTGCACGTTTGACAATGATTCTTTGTGGCCTCTCAGATCTGATTGCATCGATTGATTCTTTGGATTTTGCACCTCAAATTATTGAGTGCTTGAACCACCCCTTTCGCCTTGCTTCTCTAAGGGATTATCAAGTATGTCCAATTCTATAATTTTAGGGGTTAAATTTTTAGTCCCCTTTTGGTCAGTCACCACTCCTTTGTAATATAGTGAAATTTCAACAAAAATAACATCTTTAGAAACAACAAAAGGATGAGATTTTGGATCCATACATTTCCAGCCTTTCTTCCTTTCGTCATACTTGACAAAAATGCATTTTTTGCTTTTGCATCAAGTTTTGTTCTTTGAGATTTGGGCACATGGTTATAACAAACAAACCCAAAAACTCTAAGATGTTTAACATTTGATTTTCTTCGAAGATAATTTTATATGGTGACTTCATGTTAATTGGAGAAAGAGACATTCTATTAATAACATAAACTACACATTTCATACCTTCTGCCTATAGTGCTCTGGGAAAATTCTTTGCATGTAACTAACTTTTACAAGTTTCTGTTAAATGTTTAATCTTTTTTTTGCAATCCCATTTTGTTGTAGTGTCTCAACGTAGGTGAGTTCTCTCTTGATGTCATGCTTTCTACAAGAAGTTATGAATTCTTCAGAAGTAAACTCACCTCCGTTATTTGTTTGCAACTGATTCTTTTGAAACCAAACACTTCTTTTACCATCTTCTTAAACTCTAGAATTTTGTTAAACGCTTCTGATTTGTGCTTAACAAAGTACACTATGTAAATCTACTACAATCATCAATAAAAACCAACATATAAGAATATTCAAAAACTGAGAGGGTTCTTGTCGGCCCGTCAAATCACTATGAATAAGCTCTAACGGAGCCTTATATTGACTAGTGAATTTCTCGAAAGGAAGCCAGTGTGCTTTCTCAAATTGACAGCCTTCACACACTTCTTCTCCACCAGAACTTGACAAATTAGGCAAACCATTTACTAATTTTAATTTTATCACGGCCTTTAATTTATCCTTGCTAAGATGCCCGAGTCTAGCATGCCATAAATATGCATTATTATTGTTGCTCATTTTCTCAATATATGGATCGGAAGCAAATAAAACAAATAAGTCTTTCACTCTCTTACCGGTGTGAACAACATTAGCCTTGAACTCCTTAATATTTCGCAAAAACTTCACATCACGTGGGCCAAATAATACAAAATTTTTAGCATCAACAACATTTACAATTGAGAAAAGATTTTTCTTCATACATGGAACGTGGAAAACACTATTAAGTGTAATGCAATCTTCTTGTCTTCCATTAATAATGACAGTGCCTTCATTCTCCACATGATGGACTGTGTTGTCGGCCGTGACAATGGCTTCATTCCCATTACAATCCAGTCATTTTCAAAGTTGATGGAAGCCAAGGCATCTATAGATTTTGTTTATGCCAGAAAGTAGTTCCCTCAGTCTTCTCCCTCAACAGTCTTGTCAACTATGTTACACTCTCGTAATTTAGCTCAACAAAATCTTTTAATAAGCCCAGTCTTGCCGCTCCGATAACATTTGAAAATCTTCTTATCAGAGGTAGTGTTAGAAGACTCACCACTAACTCCAATCGGACTCGAGTTGTTTTGGCCAGAGATCGAACTATTTTGGTTTCCTTTACTTTTAAAAAACTTCTTTCTAGCCATGACAAAACTTCCTTCTCCTCTTTTATTGTGACACTAGCCATTTGCTTTGCTAGTGACTCTTGAGAGGATAATAGTTTTTTGAACTCCTCTAAGGATGGTTGTTGATACCATCCTTGTATCAATATGAGATATGGAATGTACTCCGATTTCAATCCTCGAATAATAAGTCTTCTTATTTGAGCTTCAGAAATTGCTTCCTCTAGATTCAACAAAGAAATTTCCGAATAAAGATTTTTATTTTTAAGAAAATACTCATAAATAGAAAGATTACCCTGCGTGGTATTAGCGAGCTCATTTTCCAATTTGAATCGTGCTTCATCCTTCTTGTTGAAGAGTCTGGTCATCAGTTTGCCAAATTTCTTGGGTTGATTTGCACCACATGATGTGATCGAACAAGTCGTGAGAAATTGTTCGCTTCAAAACGAACTCCGCCTTTGCATTCAATTGCTTGAATTTTTTTAGTGCATTGGAATTTCCTGACTCGTCTGTGGGAGGAGTTGTATTATTTCCATCAATAACATCTCATAAATCTTCACCAACGAGATAAGACTCCATACAAGTCCTCCTCACCCTGTAGTTGGATTGATTTAATTACTCAATACCAAGTTCACTACAACCACTTGAATCCATTTTCGAGGCACCAGTTGTTTTTTCCAACAAGATTCTTGACACACGATACTAGAGTCCTATAGCTCTAATACCATGTAAAATATAAAATAACAACAAAAAAATAGAGAAAGCCTGCTAACCCAAGATTGAACAACCAAAGGGTGGAAGAATACAACCAAAGGTAAAGAAGACCAACCTCAAAAATAAAAGAGAATGATTCAAGAGAAAAGTTATGTGAAAAAGAACTTTTATTAGAGGACTTTTGCTTCTCTAATTGACTTGTTACAAATGAGAAGAGACTAGTCATATTTATACCACTCAAGGAAACATTTTAGATTCCTAATTAATTTGAAGATAATTATAGAGATAATTACACATTCCTTCTACGTACCCTATTATTGTATATAAATTTTTAAAATATTTAAAAAAAAAACAACTTTATTTTTAACACAATATTCTTCCTCACAAACACAAAAGCTAATGATTAGTGATCCAATTTTTTTAGTCATTTTGCATCGGATATTTTTATTTTTCTTGTCACTTATATGCACTAATGCACAATTTGGTGTAGTATTTCTTCGAGGATTGGAGTTTTCCCTTACAGATTTGTTATTCTCGTCTTGCAAAAACCTTTTATGTCACTTACACCTATTTTCTTACTATAATTTCCATTCTAGCTAAATATCAAACCATATTTTATGATTGCAAAGAAATATATATTTGATTTTGGATTTGTATAATGCTAAAACTTTTCTATTTCCGTTTTTCTACCGAATAGAAGTTAAAAGTTGTAGGGTCTGTTGCTATGGGTGGAGGGTTACTTCAAATTGTCATTTTGCACACCATTTCCCAAAATTTACCATATACATATTGTTATCATTCACTTTTAGATATTCTAAACATGGTTCATTACTTTAAAATGTAGATTGTATACTTTAACAACCCTTCTTTCCTTTAAAATAGCCACATCAAGAGTTGAATACAAACTCTACCAGTTATCAAAATAGCATTTCTGTTGGAAGCAAAGTTTTTAGAGAAGCGAAATGTATAGTAATAATGCTCCTCTTGTTTAAATTACAATTAGAACTCTTTTTTAAGTATCTTTCTAACTGGTATATTAAATGTGAAACTCCTCAGTTTTTCATAAGGTAATATACTCTTAAGTTAGACTTATATTGCATATCAATCTTTCCTCTATCCTTTGTGATGGTAACTGTTATATTGCCTTTTTCCCAGTTTTAGGTGGTAAAAGTGGCCTTTTTCAACAAATAGTGATGTAATATGCTCCACTTGTTATAAATGTGCATATGGGCATTTCACAATTAAGATATCTGACAAGAAGAACTAGCAACATAGTCAACAATGAAGTGTGTGTGTCATAATCCAAACTAAACCATTGTAAGTGGGCTGAAAAATCTGAAGATAAAGCAAAAGGATATTTATTATCAGATATTGAAGTCTCAGCGATTTTGAATGCAAACTATTGAATGCGATATTGAAGTCTCAGTTAACACCTCATATCATGCTTCAAAAATGTGCATATGTTTTGGTCTTTTACCTTGATAGAAATTGGCTATTGCTGTTTATAGGATTAGATGTTTGCATATATTCAAAGTGGTGGAATGGGAAAGCCTTAATTGCTTTGATTTGGTTAAGAAACTAATATTTTGATGTGATAAGATATATTATTATTTCCAGTTTGTTGAAAGATGCTTTTCATTAGTGATTGTGAATCATTTGGAGATGCATGTGTCTTTATCACAAAACAACTTCATGTGCATTTATATATGCCTATATTTGTCAGTTCAATCTTCAAAATAGAACAAGGTATTCCAGTTATTTAAATCTGGGAGGCCAGGGTCTTTCATGAACCTACACGTTTATTCATTAGGTAAAAAGTTAATCCAGAATACAATACCTTCATTGCAGATTATACAATACGAAATTGACAAGGTATCACCTATGTGAAAAGGTTAATCTGAAACAAAAGTTTTACATTCTGGATTACTAAATCCCGAATTTAAAAGGAAATGACTTATTTTGTAAGATATAATAGAATGGCAGAAAGGCTAATCCTTCATGCTAGGCCTATGAATTTCCAAATAATCAACAAACTGATCAACATATTTTTGGTGCAGTTCTTTGTCACCAAATATCTTACTCATCTCCTCAGCTTCACTTCTATAAGTTTTTCCCAACATCACTGATCTCAATGCTTTGGCCAATGATTCCCTGCTGAACTTCCCATCATGCTCATTTCTCAGTACTTTGACCCCTACCCTTTTCTCCTCCATAACCCTTGCAAGTATAAATTGTTCATTGTGGAAGGGCAACATAACAAGTGGACACCCAATTTGAAGGCTCTCTATCACTGAACTCCAACCACAGTGAGTCAGGAACCCCCCAACAGACTTGTGTGCCAAAATCCTCAACTGTGGGGCCCATGTTCTCCACACCAAACCCTTTTCTGAGTTATTCACAAGCACATCCTGCAACTCAACGGTAGAGGTATTTTGCTTCTTTAGAGCCCAAAAAAAGGGAAAACCAGACATTTCTATTCCCATAGTAATTTCAGTAGAGTCTTCATCACTTAGTGTCACTTCAGTTCCAAATGCTACATATATCACTGACCCTTTTTCCTGTTTGTCTAACCAACTAACGATGGTATTCCAGTTTTCATCATTGCTGTCTTCACTGAACTGTAATGAAGGTGGCAATAACCCAACTGGAATCACGGGTTTACTAAATATACTTTCACAAAATTTGAGAGTCTCACCTTCAATCTCCATGCAGCTTCTTGAAGCAATAAATTGAGCAGCATTACAAGTTCTAAGGACTCGAAACACATCTGAAACCCCCGATTCATCTGTCTCGTTATGCTCTTCAGGCAAATCTGTGCTCCCCGGAGACTCACTTGCTCTTCTAGTAAAAAAATCTGAAAAAGAATACATAGCAGATGCACTAAAACTACAGAATGAGACGCATGGGATTCCTAGCTTAGAAGATATTGGTGGCAACCAATAGGGTGCAAAGTCGTAGATTATCCAATGGGGTTTGCATGTCTCCAGAAACTTGGTCAAAGGTTCTTGAAGACCATCAAAAGCCAGCTTGAGGTATGGAATGATGTGGTGAGGAATGTCAATTGTGGCCTCTGCGTTTTCTGGGAGTTTGTGAACACGGGGCAGTGGCAGTTCTATCAGATCCACGAAAGGTTGCAAGTTTTGAGGCAGTTTGGGTAGGCGATGGATATTTCTAGGTGTGGAAATGAAAGAAATTTTGTGACCCTTTTGAGCTATGAGTTTTGCAAGCTCAAAATATGGGCCTATGTGACCAAATGCTAGCCATGGAAACACCACAATGTGAAGCTTCTCACGCTGTTCCGCCATGGATATGCTTGTGTTTATGCATGAATGTGTAGCTTATTTATCCTCGGTTATCGTCAATGGTAAGGTATCGAAAATATCAACTTTTACTGTGACCATTTTGAATACCTACTTTCATTTATTACTTTTTTTCTATTTATTAGTCGCACATGTTTGCCTTCAACTCCTCCATTCGAATCATGCAAAATGGCAACTTTCATAAGTAATAAATAAATAAATAAATAAATTAGGGAAGTAATTTAAAGGCAAATATAATCTTTCAGTCTCATTTAAGTAATGTTTCAGACCAAAAATTTTCTAAATTATTTGTCTTTTAATATAAATGTTATTTTTTAGCACTACTCTTAATCAATATACTTATAAGAGTACACTGTAGTAAAAGTAAATGAGTAATCAATTAAAGAGATAAAAAAAGTATATTGTAAAATTACTAGATAGTATTTATAAAATTTAACATATTAATCACATTCTTTAATTTTTATATCAAAACTTTAAACATGGAAGGAAGTATAAGTTTTTTTTTCTTTTATCAAAGTAGTGTAGTTCTTTACTTTAATTTTTTTGCTGTTAAAAAAAAAGATAAATAAATAAGTCTTGTTATTGTGACATAATTTTATTAACATAATCTTATTGTGAAAATTTTATACGTATGACATATGACTTTGTGTAATGAAAATGAAGTTCTAACATTTTTATTTATAAATAACTATATCAATTATTTTATATGTCCCATAAAATAAGAGTTACAACATCTTACCCTTCAATTGATCTGATTAACCTCATTTCCAAAATATTTTGTATTTTATAGATAAAGTCAGAATAATAAAATAAAAATCAATCAACTTTTAAAAACATGGTAAATAAATAATGAAAGTAATAAAAAAATAATAAAAATAATAAAAAAATATATATATATATATATATATATATATATATATATATTATATTAATTGTGAATATTACAAATAAAATATATTTGTAAAAAATAAAAAATAACAATAATAATAAAATAGAAAAAGAGACTTTAGATAAGTCTTATCTCTTAGGTAAGAATAAAAGATATCCTCTAATGCAAAAGATAAAAATTAGGAAAAGAAATAATAAAATAAATAAATTTGAATCTATATAAATAAGTCAGGTGAGATGGAAAGAGACAAGAAAAAAAAGGTTATAAGAGAGAAAGGAGAAAGGGGAGAGAGAAAGAAGAAAGAGAAGAGAAAAGAAAGAAACACAAAAGGGAAAAAAAAAAGAGAAAAGAGGAGGAAGGGAGAAGATAATAATAACAATAGTGATAATAGTAATAACAATAGAAATAATAATGATTATATTAATGATAATGGTAATAAAAATAATAGTAATGATAATAATAATAATTATAATAATAATAAGGATAATAATAATAATAATTATAATTATAATAGTAATGAAAATAATTAACAATCATAATCATAATAATAATTATAAAAAATTTATAATAATAATTAATTTTGAGAGAGAAAGGATGTGAAACTAGAATGAGAAAGAAGACAGAGATAAAGGAAAAGAAGAGAAGAGATGAGAGAGAAGAAAGAAAAAGAAAAAAATTCAAGAGAATGAAGAGAGAGAAAAAAAAGAGAAAACAAAGAAGGAGAGAAGAAAAAAAAAAGAATAATATAACGAGAAAGGAACAGATAAAGGGTGGGAGAGAGAAAGAGAGAGTGATGCATTGGATGAAGGACTATAGTCCAAGCTCGTATCACCGACTCTTGGAAGTAGGTATGAAAGTGTTCAAATTAGATAAAATTATGATGAGTTTCATATGATGATAACTAATAACACGGTTATCCTATTTTAGGTTTTCTCATATCTAGATCCACTTGAACATAACTCCATAGAAGAAATTCGGAAAAAATGAGCAACTTACTTCATTGAAATGAGAAATAACAACTTAGAGTAGTAAGTATAGTACGATGTATGGTATTGTATTGTGTAACTTGTAGTATATTGTAAAAACTTATATTTGTAATGTATGACTTATATAATGTTTGTGTAAATACTTAGAGTATGACTTATATAATGTTTGTAACAACTTACTAGTGTATGTGCAATCTGCCTGGCATCTCAAATTTGAGCAGGTTTTGGGCAACTAATGCTATTTAAAAAAAAATTGAATTTACATAGTGGTATGTCTTTTTTTTGCTATTTTTTGGCCCATAACACCGCGGTTTTTATTACAACCGCAGTAATGTCTTTTTTTTTGCTATTTTTTGGCCTATTCTAGGCATTTCTTACCGCAATTTCTTTAGAACCGCGGTGTTATGTTATACTTTCCACTATACAACCGTAGTGGTAGCTTAAATACTTTTTTACTGTAGTTGTATCTACTGTGATTTCAGAACCACAATTGTAAGCCTTGCAAAATCGTGGTTAACTGTATTATTTCTATTAGTGACAGTTGAAGATTACATGGTCCAACCATTTGTGAGAGACAATGAGGTCTTTAACTTTCTTACCAAAATAAGGTTATCAAAATTTGGTGGCAAATACAATGGCTTTTCCACCATTCTCTCTTCCACTTCCTCTCCCAACAAATCCTACTTTTACTTCAACAACAAGGATGATGCTCCCCCATCTTAGCCTTCAAACCCTAACATTTTTCTCTTCTCAACAAACCCTAAATAAGACCCTAAATAAGTAGTAGAAGAATGTAAAATAAGAGGCACCCTAACTTGAATCATATGCAGATTGAGTTTTTGCTTTGTAAAATTAGGAGTCCTTTGTGCAGGCGCCGAACGAACCAGAGACATCTCAGGCACTGAACCCTTAACATAATGAAAACACCTGAATTGATTCTAGAACGATAATGCACCACCTGTGAATAATTTGTTCAAAGAAACAAACAACATGATAAGATTTAGTTGCATAAGTGATCTAGGACGTGAGAAATGACGAAAATAAAAATCAATTTTGAAATGAAAAAAACAAGTTAGAGATGACGAACTTGCGAGAATAGTGATTTCCTGGGCGTGGAAGAGAGCCTACTTGAAGTTGAAGACTATGAAGCTCGGACACTCCATTTTTGGTGACGTATCCGTGTCCGACACGTATCGGACACTGACACCCGTACGACACTCGTACGACACGTATTAGTGAAGTGTCCAGTTCAAAAGATAATATTTTAAACATCTAACAATTTTAACATAGTTCTAACATAATTTTAACAAAGAATAATA
>Ga0209489_107793_pt1 | contig 15478 bp, 12 predicted proteins | sample SiratrowhiteBW_FD_187527 | JGI IMG/M metagenome (GOLD analysis project Ga0209489, IMG submission 187527) | Root nodule microbial communities of legume samples collected from California, USA - Siratro white BW (SPAdes) (version 2) | ecosystem: Host-associated > Plants > Roots > Nodule | place... | reverse complement strand
GCCACCACTTGTTGTAATGACTCCTCTAGCTTCTTAGCCCTTGCTCTAGTCATAGGACCCCCCAATCCTTGCAAAGGTTCTTCAATTGGAATTTGGGCTTGGGCCTGGATGTCCTCATCAATGTCCTCATCAAGAGGGGTATCTTCTTTCCTTATATATAGAATGGTCTTCTACGTTGGCACGGGTTGGTTAGTTTTAGTTTCAGAAAAAAACTATTCAGAAAGCACTCGGAAGGAAGTGAGAAAGGAAAAGTGAGGGAGATCTCCATAAAAGTTACAAAGTCGTCAGAGAAGAATTTGTTTCCAAGCTTGAAGAACGGCGATCTTCAACGAGTAAACTAATAAATGATAAATAATTATTATGTGAGAATCATTAGGGATTTTGATCATTTTGGTTAGAGTATATTAACGGATAATAAATAATTATTATGTGAGAATCATTAGCAATTATGTTAGAGTAACTATTCTGTTATGATCCTATTAATCCATGTACTTCATATATAGAGTGTTTTCTTTTATCAAGAGGATAAGAGAAATATATTTTCACTCTCATATCCTTTGTTCTTTTCATTCATTACTGTTCATTTCTTTATTTTCATTAACGTGTGGTTAATATGATATGTCTGTTATGGTATCAAAGCTCTCTAACCAAGAGAGCTCCACTGTGCCAACTCTGATTTTGTTCCATTTTCAAGAATATTCATCATCTGTAGTGGCTTCAAAAGTGTCATTATTTTAAGTAGCAAATATGACTAGTTCGTCGTTCAATAATCTATCGGTAAATCTTCTGAATGATTCTTCTAGTGTATATTATGGTTCCTTCAACAAAAATTATCAAGTTAAGAGATGGACCAAGGATGACAAGCATTATAATAGTAAGAAATGCACACATTGTGGTAGAAGAGGTCACACAATTGATAAATGTCATCGCTTACATGGTTTTCCATCAAACTACAAAAGGAGAAATTTTCTTGTTAACAATATCACTACAATTAAAAAGGCAAATGAGAGTGAGGCACTTACAACCCAAAAGGAATCTTAGCAGCTTTCTAGCTTTAGTTTGCCCAAAGAGCAATACAACTCTCTCCTGACTCTTCTTTAGCAATCTTAGTTAGCTGCAACCCCTAGCACTGAACATCATCACATTTGCAATACATCCACAAGTATCATCTGCAACCTAACATCACTACCAAAATTTGTCCTTTGGATGTTAGATTTAGGTACCACTGATCATATTAGTTCATCTCTAGAGAATTTTGCTACATATAGAACTATTCCTAATATTCCTATCAAGTTACCTATGGAACTACAACTTATGCAAATATTAAAGGCACTATCACATTTTCTACTACATTCATTCTGGATAATATACTATTCATACAGGGATTTAACTTCAATCTCATTTCAGTATCTTAACTAGCCATAAAATTTGATCGTTCCATTAGGTTTACTGATCAAATCTGTGAAATATAGGATAATCAAACTATGAGGATGATTGGTTTTGCTAAGATGCACCACAAACTCTATGTTCTTGAAAATCCTATGGGACCAAGAAAACACTTTGCCCTAGATTCAATTTCAATAAATTTTGTGTCCGTTAATAAGGTGAATGATTGGAATTTTAGATTAGGTCACTTGTTTAAGGACAAACTATCTATATTGTCAACAAAGTTTGATTATATTTCTAGCAAAACATGTGATGATTTTTGTCAAATATGTCCACTTGATAAATAAAAAAGACTTCCATTTCCTGTAAGTGCTTCTTCAAGAAATAAAATTTTTGATTTGTTACATATGGATATTTGGGGACCATTATCCATTACTTCTATGGATGGACATATATATTTTTTTACTATTGTGGATGATTTTCTAGGCATACTTGGATTTTTCTTTTGAAAACTAAATCAAAAGTACAAGGTTGCATTAAATCTTTCATTACTTTGGTTGAGACTCAATTTTATACTACTGTCAAATGCATTAGGTCTGATCAAGGACCTGAATTTAATTTGCATTAGTTTTACTCTCTCAAAGGCATAGAACATCAAATGTCTTGCGTTGAGACTCCACAACAAAATGGAGTGGTAGAGAGAAAACATCAACACATTTTAAATATTACTAGGGCTCTTATTTTTCAAAGTAACTTGCCTAAATTGTTTTGGAACTTTGCAACTTCTCATGCTATATTTCTGCTTAATAGATTACCTAGCAAGGTTTTACATAACAAAAGTCCTTATGATATTTTGTATGCCTCTTCTCCTGATTTAACTTTTATTAAAGTTTTTGGTTGTGAAGCTTTTGCATCAACTTTGGCTCATAATAGAACGAAACTTGAGCCTCGGGCTAGACGGTGTGTTTATTTAGGTCACAAATGAGGAATTAAGGGTTCACTTCTTTATGATTTACACACAAGAGAGGATTTTTTATCCAAAAATGTTTATTTCAATGAAAATAGTTTTCCTTTTAAACATATTATTGATCATACAGATAGTGAAAATTTTTTCATGCCACATTTTTCGGATTATCAAGACACTGATCTCTCTTTCCTTACATCCTCCTCACCACTACAAAACCAACAAACAATATATATTGTCCCACAACAAAATTATACCTCTCCCACTACACCACTACAAAATTAACAAAGACCACATATTGTCCCACAACAAAGACCATATAACCCCGTACCTCTTGTTATAAGAAAATCCACTAGAAGCACCAAACCTCTTGCTTACCTCAAGGATTTTCATTGCAAAGTAGTTGCGGGCATAGAGACCAAAAATTCCTCTTTAGTTAAATATCCTATTTCTAATTTTGTTAATTACACAAATTTTTCTAACAATCATAAGCATTTTACATTTAGTATTGTTGAAGTTAGTGAAGATCCTCCTAAAGTGGTGATTTGATGAAGAAATTGCTTGAAGATCTTAGATTTTAGTTTTGGGTTGGTTCTTATCATTGTTTACTTCTCTCATGCATTAGTTAGTGTCAATTAATAATTTTCTTGCATTGATCTTATTCAAAAATAAGCGAAAATTACATTTTATAAATACAAAGTGCTGCAGAGAATTTTAACATGTTAATTTTGAAAAGAGCCTGTTAATTTTCATAACAGTTTGACTGGTGCGAATTTTAAAAAGGTTGAAGCAAGCGCTTTCAATAGACTTTGAACAAAAAGGTTTTCAATCACTTTTCAAAAGATTTTGAAAAGAGCTTCTTGGAGAGAGAGAACCCTCTAGTGAGAAAGAATCATTAAAGTTTGTGAAATTCATCAAGATTTCTCACTTGTGAAGAAGAGCATAGCATTATTTTGATTATTTTGTGTGGCAGTTGTCATCCAAGAGATAAGTGTTCCTCTTCTGCATTTTTCACTGTGTTCAGTTGCTGCATGATTGGTTTTATAGATTGTAATTCATTCTTGATATGTTTCTTGGTTGTATAGTGCTTGAATAGGTGCTTTCAGCATTGTACTTTGTGTAAACGTGTAATTGTTCGATTGTATTGTATTGTTTGCATATAGAACAATAGTAGGGAGCTACATTTGTAATAGGGTTGTGCATCTTGTGTGGTGGGGTGCTGCACAAGGGGTAGAGACCATCTTGTAGGGTTCAAGATTGGGTCTTGAGTATGTTTTGTATGTAAACTTGAACAGTATAGTGGAAATCTTTGCATTGTTGTGCAAAGGACTGGATGTAGCTCTTGTGGAAGAGTGAACCAAGATAAAAAGCTTTGTGTGATCTTCTTTTTCCCTTACTTCTTTAATTTTTGAACTATTTTTGGTACTGTTGTACTTCTGCTGTTAAGAACAACCTGTTAAATTCAAGAATAACCTGTTAAATTTTTAAACAGATTCAAAATACTCATTTTAGCAGTGTTTTTAATCTGTTAGAATCAATTTTAACCTGTTGTAATTAGGTATTTCACTGCAACATTTGTGTATTGTTTTCTTGACTGTATTACAGTGTCTCTTCTAATTATTTGAATATGTTTTTAACACATCATTACACTTGCTAGATCTGTGTTCTATTTTATGAATTTTTGGATATATTTTGTTTAATGATCTTACTGTTTTGATTAATATTTAAACTGAGATTTAATAAATTGTGCTTTGTGATACTCACTGCAACATTATCTATTTTGGTAGTAGTCGTGTATTCTTGTTAATCCCTTAGATGCTCAATTATATCGTTTGGAGTCATATTTTTTGTGTGTTAAGTGTTACATTACATTCACTGATTATGGTTTATTTGGTTTTGACACTGCTGGTATCGTATTGAATTTTTGCCACTAGATTTAGATCTTTGAATACTGCAATTGCCTTATAAATCAGTACTTTGCTGTATTTGTCTAATCATTTTTACTATTTTGTATTATTACTGTTAGGTCATTTCAAAATTGCTTTGGAATAGTCTTGGAAAATTTGCTATATTGGTTTTGATCAAATCTAGTTTTTCTAGCATATTAACTCTGTTGCAATGTTGTAATTTCAACTGGTTAAAATCTGGATTAATTGGCTAAATTCTGCTGCTGGTTGAAAATTGTCAAAGTGTTGAAAAGGATTTTTAACAAGCTGTTTTTAATTTCAACCTATCATCTGGGTTTTTCCAAAACTGCCAAAGATATTTTAACGTGTTGTTTTTGTGTGTTCTCTACATTGTAATCATATTTTCATAAAAACACTCATTCATTCTCTTTTTCTTTCTTTGTTTAAATTTTCTTTTCTTTATCACTGAATTGTTAAAAAAAAAAAAGATGTTGATAATTAATTAAGTGAGCATGGATGAGTAAAGATATTTTTTATAGCACCCAATGATAATAAATAAATAATAAAAAAAAGTTTCAATTGAGTTGTGTTGCAACTTAACTATTTTTGGGTTTATTTTACTATTATTTTATTATAATTTCATTTTATTATTTTCAAAAAGGAATTTTTAGTGTTTATATATAAAGTATTTTTCTTCTGTTTTACTTGAAAAAAAATTATATTTTCAAATGACAGTACCCATCATATGACATTTATTTTAAATAATATTTTTTATTAAATTTCTAGATGGCCGCATGCGTGATATGAAACTGAATTCGAAAAGTGAGTTTCAAATATCAAAAAGGTACGCGTCTAATGATATTCAAAATGAAATTTAATTTTCAAAAATATTAAAAATATAAAATTTTAAAGTAAAAAATATTAAATTTTTCAAAACAACTCATCTATCTTTTAGAACTACGTGGGTCCTGAATTTCTATCATTGATAGAAATATGTAGAAGCAAGGGTGAATCCTTGTCGGGTCCTTTAATTTAAAAATTATTATTTTGTTCTTATTTGCATTCTATTTTTATTTTTTGGAGAAGTAAACATTTAATAAACCACATTTGATTTTGCTCATTTGATTAAAGGTACTATCGTAGGACAAGTGTCGTGGGGTGCTAATACCTTTCCCACGCGTAACCGACTCCCGAGCTTATCCCTAGTGTGCAAACCATTCCTTTTACCTTTCTTGGTTTTCCATAACAAACTGTGGTGGCGACTCCATCTCTTTCTTTTCACCCTATTTTCTACGTTTTTTGGATCGTCGTCAGTTATCGTCGACAAGGTCGCAACAGATACCACATGTAAGTTCAATCATAATTTTAATTGATCAATGATAGACCTTCCACAAGATCTTAGAATCTATGATTCTCACATAATATAAGATAACTTCAATCTCCTTTTCCCAATCTATCTCTTTGAGTCACTCTTCTTCCCCACACACTTTCTTGATGATCAATTGTGGAGAACCCTCACAATGTAAAGACAGAACCCTAATTTGTTTTTGTAACTAACATCCATCAAGTTTATTACTATCAGTTCTTTATAAATATAAATAAACTCTCATAATTATCAATAGGTTCTTCAATTTTATTAAATCACATCCAGACCCATATATAATTATATTTCACATGAGTCACGTTAATAGAATATGTTTATTTATTTTCTTAAAATTATATCACAAGTAATGGCCATGGAGGCAACAACACAAGGTTTACAATATCTACAGAGATGACAACTAAATGAATGTGGGAACAGTTATAATTAGAGTGAGTAATATAGACGTAGAGATGATCTTAGTCTATGGAATACCACAAATGTAAATTTCACTAGTGATGTGAAGTTATTAGAAGGTTAATAATGTTGGTTGTGCAATGTGGTGAATTTTTGTATTTATTAGAATTTTTATTTATTTGTATTTATATTTATAAAAAAATTTAATGAATTTATTACAATTTTTAATAAGTTATGAAATTTATTTATTTAGTTATTTTAATAAGAATTCATTTTATTCAGTATTAATATATATTTAGATTATTTATATAGGATTTTTAAAAATTTAGCAATTTGATTTATTTAATTTTTGTAGGAATTTAGTTTATTTGGTATTAATATATATTTAGAATTTTGAATTCATACAGAGTTTTTAATAATTGAGAAATTTCATTTATTTAACATTTATATTTATTTATTTTGATTTATTTATAATTTTTATTATTTTAGGAATTTTTTTGTAAATTTGAATTTAATTACAAAAACTAGGAAATTTACCGCTTTATTAATTTTATTTATTTCAAATGTTTATTATGAGTGTGACATTAAATGATTTAGGATTTGTATTTATTTAATATTTCAAATAATTTAATAATTTTATTTATTTTATATTTTTATTAAAATTATGACACTACATAATTTAAGATTTGTATTTATTTAGGATTTTAAAAATTTAAGAATTTTATTGATTTCATATTTTTATTACCATTATGACATTAAATAATTTATGATTTTGAATAATTTAAAAATTTATATTATTTAATATTTTTATTACAATTATGAAATTAAATAATTTGTGATTTGTATTTATTTAAAATTTAGAATAATTTAGAAATTATATTTATAAAAAATATTAATAAAAGATTTACCAAATAATAATATAAATAAGATAATTATGTTTCATATCATGACATAGTGACACCTAACATGAATTTTGTAAAAACAAAGAGATAATTATCAAAGTAAATTACTAATAATATTAATGTTAAAAACTAAAAAAATTAATAAAATCATAAATAATAATTAAAATAATGAATTTATAAAATAATAAAAAGAGTAATAATAATTACAATAATAATCAAAGTAAATTTATAAAATAGTAATATTAAAAATAATTATGTTATTTTATTTTTATTTTTATTTTAAAATAATTAACAATCTTATAATAATTCATCAATGACATTCAACAAATTAATCATATTTTATTTCTAATTATTTTTTAATCACAAGGATAAATTTATAATCTTATAATTTTATAATTAAAAAATTAAAATATTAATTATACCTATCAAATCTATTTTCTCAAATCTATTAATTCAACCAAACAAAATATTAAAATAACATTAGATGTGTCCCCTATTGTAACTTGCACTAATATAATCTAAAAATATTGAGTATTTTAGAGAAGACTGATATACAAATATAATGGTAATACTATTAACCAACTAACAACAACTTTTAACAAACACTAAAATAAATTTTCTTATAGTGAGAGAGGTAATTTTTGTTGTACGTACTTTTAAATTAATTTTATTAATTTCGGGCTAAATTACTAGTTAGACATCCTAATATTTTCTTAAAATACTCAATTTGTGGTTTATTAGTTTTATTTTAATAAATCAATTTCTGTGATACGTAAAATGTAGAATAAAATGTAAATAATGGTTTTATTTCTAATAAATTATTTTCCATTTCTCCTCCCTCTTGTTTTTATTGTATTTTAATATATGAAAAAATAAATACAAGAAAGGTAAAAGCATTAATAAATAGTTCAAATTTAAGATAAATATGTAATAGTATTCTAACTTGGTACAAAAAATCATTCATATACAAAATTAATATAAATAACTTAAGGTAAAAGAACAATTTTTCCTTTCAACTAGTCACCTCTTGATTAGTAAAAAGGATTTTAATTAAAATATTTAATATAAATCTTTATAATTAATAAATGGACCTTGATCGATAATAAATTAGTTCATTATTATTCAACAAACTAAAATTTCTTTATATATCAATTTATTATCTGTTCTCGAAACATCCTTCAACATTTTGTGATTGTTTTTTCGTGTGCCTAAGAAATTTAAGAGATTGTTTAGTAGAGAAAGAGTGCTAGAAGTTGCAATGTCTCTGTTTGTGAGAGGCATTCTCTTGTCATCCATGCTTACGATGGTGTGGGCATAAGTTACTCTAACGATTACTAACAATTTAGAAGGAAATGAAGTTCTGAATGTTCATTGCAAATCTAAAGATGATTATCTCTATATTAATCAAACCTTCGTTTTTAGGTTTCAGGATCACTGGTTGTGGAGAACACTCTTCTTTTGTTCCTTTCAATAGGGAAATGGTCATTTGTTGTATTATTATGTATATAATCAAATGAAGGAGGTACGTGATGATTGCCATTGGTATATTCATAAAGATGGTCTATGTAGATACGAAACAAAATACAACAATCACCATCTAAAGCCATTCACAAATGCTATAAGTGGAACCAATGTATTTCATTTTAGTAGTCTACTGTATCAGAGATAATATCTGTTAGCACCGAGGCTTGCTTAGTGATTTGATGAAGCCAACAATGTGATGAAGCCAACATGGATCATAGCTTGCAAAGTGGATTGCTTGAAGCCATCATGACAAGCAATTTGATTGAGCGATTTGAGATTTTCTAAGAGAGAAATACGTGCCCTTACTATGAGAACAAAGTTTACATTGATTTTCAATAAACAAAACCTCAAGAACATGAATCTTAGAGCTTTGCATTGAGTGGGTTTCGTGCATTCTTGGTTCTGCACCAAAGTTAAGTCTTCTACATTGTTCTTCATCCATTTGTAATCTATTTTGTGTAGAAGTACTGTTGTTTTCATTCTGATTTGATATCACTTGTATTGTGAGCGGTTTGGTTGCAAATTACATAGGTTTTGTGATTTGTAATTGTGAGTTTGCTTCGCATATTACATAGGGTTTGTAATTTGGGTTGTGCAGTAGGGTTCTGCACTGTTTACACAAATATTGTAGGGTTCAGTGAGTTGTGTGTTGCGGGAAGCAGTGTGACTTGCGGGGAGCAAGGGTATTTCTGTTGCATAAACTGATCTTGGTGATCTTTTTAGTGGAACTTTTTGCTTGTTGGCAAAGGACTGGACGTAGCCTTTGAGGAAGGGTGAACTAGTATAAATCTTGATGTTCTTGATCTCTTTTTCTCTTTTCTTGAACACTTTTTCATATTTGATGTTGCACATTCAATTAATTATTCATCACGCTCAATCAGTTGTTCATTCTGCTAGTGTTATTTTTGTGTTCTCTGGAACTATTTAATATATTTGTTCAATTGACTGTATCTGTTCTCGATTTTGATTAAGTGTTTCCAATTAACTGTACTTGTTGTATAATTGATTGTATTTCTGGAAACTTATTTTCTTGAATCAATTGATAGTTTTGTTTCAGTCTATTAATTAGGGATTACTTTGCTATGTGAGTGACTTTCAGTTAACTGTTACTACTGTTTATCTGATTGTTTTCGAGCAGTTTTGAACTGTGTTTCTATTCAATTGATTGCTTCTGTATTTGACTCTGGTGTTATTGTTGATTACTGATTTGTGTGTTCTAGTCAATATATTGGTTGTGTTTGTCAATTAACTATTTCTCGACTGAACTGGATCACACTCTGATTTCAGTTAATTGCTTCTGTTGTTGATTATTCTAGGTGTGACATTCAGTTAATTATTTCTGGTTGTGACTTGATTGTTTCTGAACTGCTTTTGCATTGTATAATGTATTCAATTGATTGCCACTGTGTTTTAGTAAATTGTTTCTTGTTGTTTTTCAGTTTTGTGTGTTATTTCAATTGATTGTTCTGGTCTTGGAATAGATTTATTTTTTGTTGTGCACTTCAAAGTCACACTTTTGATTGTTTCAATAAAGAACTTTCATTCTACACTTTAATACTTTTCATCTTTTGTGAAAATTTTTGAAACTTCAATTCACCCCCTCTTGAACTCAGCCTAAACTTATTTTCAATATCTACTGTTGAACATCTCAATATATATTCCAAAAATAATTGACTGCATTTTGATAAAGTAAAACAATGTTAACTTTAGAATTCAAAATACTTAAATAATTTAAATTGTGATAGAAGAATCGTTGACATTAATTTACATCAATTTAAAGCCAAACCAAACAAAATAAAAGGTCATTGCTAGAAGGTTGATTACTTTAGAATAAAATGTTAATTATGATGGTAAAATAGGTATATATGCTTTGCGTACAACTGTAAGATGCTTGCTCTTTGCATGATCTTATCCATGTAAATTATTTTTCCACTCTTCAAATACGTCAAAAACATTTTTTCATAAAATCTATATAAGACATAAGATCTTTTATAATCAAGATCTTTTATGAGACATAAAAAGAAAAAGACAACTACAACTAAAGAATGTTATTATGTTACAAGCGTTAATCTTGAGTAAAAATCTTTTTCTACACAACCACTGTAATAGATTTTTTTTTTTCAATTTACTTCACTCATTAAAGCAGTTTTAAGGAATTATAGGTTCATTCCACAACAAAATCACCCAAAAGACATGATTACTCAATAAAATATCATCACACTTTTACTAATATAATAAGAAAAAAGCTTGTTATCAAAAACCTTAATTTTCAAGAGAAAAGTAGAATTTTATTATTTTCCCTCTACCCTTATGTGTAACTCCCGAAAATTTCATATTGTCTAGCATACAGTGAATCCAACATAGGAAAAAAATTCTAAAATAAATCCTACAATCTTTCACATAGTCCTGCACCTGCATTTGTATATGCTCATGTACATAATAGAGTCATCGCAAGTCACAACACAATAAGAAAAGTAAGGGTAAGCTAGTGAAAATAAAATTTTATAATATACTTAATACATCTGAAAAAAACAAAATTGTATTAGTCATTCATAATAATTTCTTTAAAGTTTGACATATAAAGTTTTAATACCAAGAACACAATTCATACAAACCACACATGGATCTATTTTCAATCATAATCATTTTTAGTTCATTTCAATAATACATACTTCATTTCACTCATACTGACTTCATTTCAATCATACCACATAAATTCATATGCAATCTCGATACCCTGATTTCTTTTCAATCTCATGTACTCTAATTTTATTTCAATCATATTAATTGTATATGCACTCATCATTCACTCATATCACATATCATATCAACTCATTTGTTCTGAAGCATATAGATACATATGTAATCATGGTACCATGATTTCCTTTCAATGCTTAGTACATTGATTTTATTTCAACCAAAAATGGTTACATATAAACATATAATTCAGTCATCACACATCATTTCAATTTAATACTAAAGGATATAGAGACATATGTAACTATGGTACCTTGATTTCCTTTCAATCCCAAGTACACTGGTTTCATTTCAACCAAAATAGTTACATATGAACATATAATTCAGTCATCACACATCATTCCAATTCAATACTGAAGCATATAGAGGCATATGTAACCATGGTACCTTGATTTCCTTTCAATCCCTAGTATACTGGTTTCATTTCAACCAAAATGGTTACATATGAACATATAATTCAGTCATCACACATTATATCAACTCAATACTGAAGCGTATAGATGCATATGTAACCATGGTACCTTGGTTTCCTTTCAACCCCCAATACACTGGTTTCATTTCAACCAAAATGGTTACATATGAATATATAATTCAGTCATCATATCAATTCAATGATGCACAACCATATATGTATAACAGTTCACAATATTGAACAATATTTCTTATCTATCAAGCTATCAATATCAAAGTTTATGCTATCTACATAATTAACCAATATCAAAGTTTATACTGTCAAGAATTTACCAATCTAGTAAAGTATTCAACCTTTGCTATTACCCTAGAAAACTCTAATCTCTTATATTCATATAAGTAAAATCTTATTTTTTGTAGAATTTGTGATTACTACATTACTACCTTAGAAAATCCTCGCATTAACTTCTTATAACAGTCAATCAAATCCATATAAATTTTGGTCTCCATGTCATTCCCTATGATACTCCATTATAACATTTTCTTTCCTTTAGTTAGATCCACTAGATTCCCTGAGTCGTAATGACATATGCTAAAAATTTCATATTCACTAACCAAAACTCTCACTTATTCTATCTTTCTTCATGAATATCGTCACTACTCGTATTTGTTCTTCATGCACAAGATACTAGACATGTCATCTATATAAAATACAATAGACTTGTCCAAGCAAATAAGGAAGCTCATTTATATGTTCCATGAATATGTTTAAGGCATTTGTCCCTCCAAATCATATTATTACATACTCATAGTGATCATAACTAGATCCATAGGTTCCTTTCACACATCTTCACTCTTCACTTAAATTTTTAGATAACTAGATCTCATGTCTATTCTGGAAAATATTGATGTTTCGTATAATTGGATCCCTCAAACTATAATTCCTTAACAATATCATCTAGCTGACAACAATCTATACATAACTTAGATCCCTCATATTTCTTCTTTATTAACAACATTGATGTTTTTCATGATAACACACTTTAACTGGATAAACTATTTCCTCCATTAAATCTCCCATTTCTTTTCCAGCTTCACTACTCAGTTAGAGTCATTCTATAAGGTGTCATTACAATAGCCTCACCCCAAGCACTAGATCAGTTGAAAATTCTATTTCTATCTTGGAAGGTAACCCTAACATTTTCTCGAGAACATATGCAAACCTCTACACTGCTGATATCAAATTCTAAAATAGATTAGGTGTGGAATAAATATCGAGACCAAGGGGAGAGAGAGAGCAATAGGGTGGAGGTGGTTTTGGTGTTTCTCCCTCCTTTCGTTTTCTCCCTTTTTTTTCACGCCTATTACATTATGTTTCTATTCCAATTCTTATTTATTAATGATGTGAACCCGGTTAGGAATAAACCCTATAACCCACAACCAAGAGTATTTGAATGCCCCAAGATCCCTAAGTATTCAGTTTTAGGATGATCTACTAAGAACCCTTGTCTTGCGGAAAAGATACGCAGCAAAGACCCTAAAGTATTAAAAATGCCACAAGGATGATCAGCCCTTGATAAGTTGCAAGTCCAATGAAGAACTCAAGAGAGAAACTCTCACTTCTGAAATTTTCAAATTCCAATTCGTATTTCAAATTCAAGTTGTTGTTTACATGTGTTTTTTGGCTTAAGTAGACTTTTGTTAGCTTCTAAAACCTAACCTAACTCTTCATTAGCCTAGAAGCCTCCAAATTTAATGCAACAACAGCTTTTTTGCACACTTATAGATGACTAATTAATTACATCAAATGCAAAAACGAAAAACACAATTTACTAAGCATGACAACTCTAAGCCCTATGGAAAATTAATCAAAATACATCAAAATGAAAAAAGTTAAAATTCGTCCACAAAATAATGGGTGACTCTTCAGATTTTAACCTAAGCCCAAAATAGCCCATTTACACTTAAATTAAATCTGGTGATGCATTTTCTATGGGCCCTTCTCTTCAATTGACTTGTTTTTAGCCCAAATCTCCTTCATTTAATTCCTTCAATAGTCCATATCAAATTAAGAACGTGATCAAGCTTCAATTCAATCTTAGACTTTGTTTGCGCAGTCAAAATGTCTTGAATCAACCCAATCAATGCCTCTTTTAGCTTTGGGGCGCTTGACCTGGTGATTGGTCCACTTGGAATTTGCAAAGCATCTTTTGGATTATTTATTTATGGAGGTGTTTGAGGTTGGTTAAACTTCAGCTCTTGGTTCGTATCATCCCCTCTCTCCTCTGTTAGCACCAAGGCTAAGCATGTGATTTGATAAAGTCAATAAAGACCATTGCTTGCTGAAGTTTCTGACGGATTGAATCTGGACTATGTTAGATCAATGCCTATCACGTGAGCTGATGAAGACTATCTCATGAAGAATCTGTTGGAACCAACCTGGACCAGAATTGCAAGTGAAGACTTTGTGCCAACATGAAGATGGTTGGGTGATTAGGTCTTGGTCCTTAGTTGGGTTTGGGTGTTGGTGATTGGCTTAGTCCTTAATCACTAGTGGCATGGTTCATCATTCCTGAGGTGCTCAAAAGATTCACAAATATTTTTATTAAAATGGTTTTTAAGACAAATAGCCCAAAATGTTTTTTGTTGGAAAAGGTTTTTCAATCAATTAAATTTCTAAAACAATCGATTGAATGTGACAGTTATTTCTGTTACAACTGGAATACAGTTATTTCTGTTACAACTGAAATCTTTGACTGGGTCAACTAACGGTCAATTCAATCAATTGAATGGTTTGTTCAATTAATTGAACTGTGACAGCTAAGCTGTTTTTAAAACTGATTTGGGTATTTAAAGGAATGAGCACTATCATTTTCAGTTATCAAAAACTTTCAAAAAGCATTCCTTGAGATTTTCTAAGAGAGATATATTGCCCCTTTTATGCGATCATCATTTTGGCAAAGCTTTTCAAATTAAGAAACCTCCAAGAACGTGAATCTTTAAAGCATCCTTGAGTGAGGTTCTTGCAACTTTGGTTCTGGACCAAAGCTAAGTCTTCTACACCTGATCTTCATTCTTTGTAATATGTTCTGTGTAGAAGTACTCTGTGATCTTTTCTGATCTTGTTGTTCTGTAATTTGTTTGCTGTTTTCAATTACTGGGTTTGTAATTGAGTTGGTGCAGTGGGTTTCTGCACTGGTCTGACATCTGCTGAGGGGTTTAGTAGAGGGTGAGTGCTGCGGGGAGCAGTGTTGCTTGCGGACTACAAGTGTTGTGGTGCAGTGGGTTTCTGCACTGGTTACACACTAGCTGAGGGGTTCAGTGAGGTGTGGGTTTACTGCTGGGAGCAGTTTGTAACTTGCTGGGAGCAAGGGTTCTAAACTGATCTTGTGATCTTTTTAGTGGAAATCTTTGCTAGTTTGCAAAGGACTGGACATAGCCCTTGAGGAAGGGTGAACCAGTATAAAAATTCTGTGTTCTTGCTTTTCTCCCTGCTCTTCTCGATTTATTCAACTGCTGTTATCATTTAAGTTGACTGGATTAAAATCTGATCATATAGTTGATTATATTCTGAACGTCTGTATTTCATATATCTGAATCAACTGTGTTTCTGGATTGTTTTTAATCTACTGGATTGTGTTTAATCATATTGAATCTGGGTTAAAACATTTCTACACTAAAACTATTTTTCTGGATTTATATTCAATAATTTCCACTGTGCACAATTGATTGTTTATTGGATAGTCCAGAATTACATGAGTTAATTGATTGAACTAAGAATTTTCATTCTCTACTTCAAGAACAAATCAGATTTGCGAAAAGATTTTGAAAGTTCAATTCACCCCCCCCC
>Ga0209489_107791_pt1 | contig 15479 bp, 6 predicted proteins | sample SiratrowhiteBW_FD_187527 | JGI IMG/M metagenome (GOLD analysis project Ga0209489, IMG submission 187527) | Root nodule microbial communities of legume samples collected from California, USA - Siratro white BW (SPAdes) (version 2) | ecosystem: Host-associated > Plants > Roots > Nodule | place: USA... | reverse complement strand
TATATATATATATATATTAAATTTATGTATATTTACGCTTACAAACACAAAATATAATACTGAAAACATATTAATATAAATTACATCACTTTTTTTTCGATAAAAGTTATAAAAACAATTAGAGTAGGCTATATCTAGATACTGATATTGAGTAAGTCAATTAGTATCTTATTTATAATATCAGTCTACCACAAAAGTTTTTGATATACTATTCATAATTTTCTACCACTTAAAATCTTAATTTATATAATTTAAATTATATAATATATTTATGGTAAACTCATCAAAAAATTTAGCCATAAGAATTCAATAAAAGGATATGTGTACATAAAAAAATAAAGCTGATGATTCTCTTTACCATAACAAACATTGTTTGTAGTTATAGAGTGTTCTAAGGTTAATTCACCCTCTACAGCAATCTCGACAACAATAGACGTGTTAGTCACATACAACTCGATTATGTACAACCAATCTGTATTTAAAAAAATTGATAAGTAACTTCAAAGTTTACCTACTTATACCCAGTTCTACTAAAATGTTTGACTCGACTATTTTTGTTGCCTAAGTCCTCAACCCTTTCAGGATAATCCCCTCTAATCTCGTGCACTTTAGAACTAGACATCTCTCCCTATGTCGACTAACCCATACAATTTCCTAAAGAAACATTATCTCCAGACTCAGAAAAGTTAGACAATAGAGACATAGTTACCTAAGAGAACAAACGCTCTATTTTGCCACTACAAAACTCCTCAGATGTTGGATATCGAAAAAATGTAGAGTGTGTGGTGTCAACGAGAGGGATCCTTGCCCCCTATTTATAGAATTTCGGAAGGTGACGAATGAGGAAGTGTGACCCTTTACCTGTCAATCATTAGATTCGACAAACACGAATCCTATAAATGGGCATATGTCAGCCCTTAATCTACCTTCAAATCTCTTCACCTTATGGCTTTGAGCTTGGGGGCAAGTGTATGGGTAAAATCAATGTCTACGTGGCTCACAAAAAGTTATGTGGTAAATCAAAGAAAGTGCCAACTTTTTTTTCAAAAAGCAAAACTGAATACTCATCTCTTGTGACCACGGTCCTACGAACTTGAAGGTCAAGTATATTGTACGATGGCTGAGGACAAATTTATGTTAGCAATGATGTTGATTGTTATATGATGAAGTCGAGTCAAGAAAAGACTTGAAGAGTTTTATGTTTAAAGTTAGAGTATTGGGTAGGGTGTGTTGATTATTCACTTGCAAGCATCACAAATCAGTGCAAAATGTTCTAAGAGATTTTAAAATTAAATTGAAACTGATTTGATATCAAATTTGTAAGTAAAATTGTTTCACTGATGTTTTCAAAGAATTGTTTTTCAAAATTAATCAAGTGAAGATCTGTTTAGTAAAATAAATCAATTTAATCATATTTTAAATCTAATGTTTTCACTAAAGCATAACTGTTTTTTAATAGTTATTTAAAAAACATTTGAAATAAGAAGGAAATGCGATTTTCAGTGAGAAAATTGAATAGAGAGAACATATGACACAAAATTGAGAGCAATTTCAAAGAACTAAAGATGTTTTCTTATCAAAAGTATTAAAAAAACGAGGTTCTTGGAACTATTTATTTGATGTGAAAGAACTGCACTATGATACATCTTTTTTTTTTTAGTCAGGGAAGTCCTCTACAACTTGTTTTAGTCAATTTGTTTCATACTTAGTTGCAGATTTTTTTTTTATTTTTGTATAGTCCAATTTCATTTGTTAGTCTACATTGAATAGGGGTTTCCATTGTAAAGGTGCAGTAGGATATTGCACAGGTTTTTGGTGAATTTTGCAAAGTGTAAGAATGGGTCTTGATTGTATTGTGTGTACAATTGAATTGTATTAGTGAAATTCTTTGCAAGTTTGTAAAGAAAAGTGGATGTAACTCTTGAGGAAGAGTGAAGAAGTATAAAATTCTCGTATTCTTTCTCTTTGTTCTCTGATCTTGATTTGTTTTTAATTCTCTGAATAATATGTATCTGCACAAAAAATTATTCAACCGAATTTGAGAATTAACTAACACTATAAGAAAAAAAATATTTAAACAATATTTTAGCTACCAAATAAAATTGTTGCTAATTGTGATCAAAATAATCATCAAATTAGGTTTTGGTTGCTAAATAACTACAAAATAAAAGTAATGATTAAATTTAACCACTTGTATCATTAGATTTCAAATTGGTCTCTAACTTAATTAGATACCAATTTAGAATCTAATGATATTAGTGACTAAAATCTTGGTAGTTAATTTTAGATATGAATTATCTTGACTTCATTGATCATTAAACTTAATCATTATTTTTATTTTGTAATTATTTAGCAACCAAAATCTAATTTTGTGATTATTTTGGTTATAGTTAGCAACTATTTTATTTTGATAACTAAATTTAATATTTAAATAGCTTTTTTCTTATAGTATAATTATTTTTATAAAACTGGTAGATTCACCGTAACTTCACATAAACCTTGAAAAAAAGAGGAAAGTAAAAAATCAACTAGAAATCAAAATTTACTTTGATTAAAAATCCTATTAATCAAAATTAAACTTGATTTAGGTGTGTTTCACATAAGATCCAAGGTCTAGAATAGAGAAAAGTGAACTAAAATTAATATATTCTAAAAATATTACCATTTATAAGAAAAAAGTACAAATTAATTTAATTAAAATATTTATGTTTTTATCAATTTTAAATAATTTTCTCTAAAATCAATTAAAATAGTTATTAATCCATTTGTGTTACTTTATTAATAATTTTACTTTTGATGTTTTTATTTATACTGATAACTATATGTATAGTGATAAAGGATGTCTAAGATTATTTTTTTATGTGATTTTTTTCACATTTCAATACGAAAACATAATTTTATGATGCATAATTGTTCTTTTTGAATATAATTTTCTTTGATAAAGAATATTTTTTATTTCTTTAAAATATAGAGAAATATAAAAATAAGGTTAATGAGATAGATAAAGTGAGTGACTATTTTTCTTTTAATATTTATACCAAATTATATATTAATAGGTTGTTAGTTTGAGTAAAATTGCACTCTAATTGTTTTTAAACAAACTATTAAATTTATATATATATATATATATATATATATATATATATATATATATATAATATTATTTCTGTAAAAGTAATTAGGGCTTAAAAATTAACCTAAAATGAAAGAGGATTGGTGGGTTATTCAGATGGAAAAAGTTATATAACATAATTATATAGTATATATTATACTTATTATATCATATATACAACACACACTTTGGTATATTGATACAACATAATATATATCACACTTAACACTATAACATAATTATATGCAATGCATACTTTGGCACGATGAGAAAAAAATACAACATAATTGTGCTCAAAACTGCATGATTTACACACTATAATTAAACTTAAGAAGATTGTCTGTCATTTTTTTAAACAAATAATTAAAAATCACTCTGACACTCCTAAAAAACCACTATTATTTTCTGACACTATAAATTATGACCAAAGTTTAGATGTGTGTGTGACAAACCAGCTTTAAACTTATTCAATTTTATTGGCTTCCAAGTTCAAAATTAATTCAGGCTAGATTGATATTAGCCAAACCATATTCAAAAGTTCAATAGCCAGTAACAAACGTTCATCCAAATCAGATCCTCTGCAGCAATTCTTGTCCATAGCCAAATCCAAACCAGTGATTAATTAATACATAGCAGTTTGAGAAAGAGAGAGTACACTAAATTGGCTCAGATTTTTGCTGCACAGAACATGGTGCTGTAGAGACAATAGAGGCTCCTGGTTCACATTCTTCTGCACTTCTTTACCCTACAAACCCTATTTATTTGAAATATGAAAACCCTTTTATATGTAATTATATTTCTCACTGAAGTTCTCAATAATCCAAATCACAATACACATACATTGCTTTCACAGTAGAATTCAGTTAGGGCAGAATATTTTGCAGGATAATACCAAATGGACCAAGTTAAACTTCCTTTTCCTCAAAAACCCTAGCATGTAACATCAAAATCAAGAGTGAAAAGAAGCTTAATAATATCAGCTTTTATTCTTTTAACAGATATTGTCTCTTGCAGAAAAAAATGACTGAAAAATCTGAATTTGTGAAATGGGATGAAATTTATTTACACAGCAAAGAAGGTGTGGTGATGTAAGCCAATGCATTAAATGATGGGAACGCTTCTCCCAACACCTTCTGCTCCCTCATTTAATGCAATCACACGCTCACCACCAACCACCCCCATTCTCTCACCATTCCTTTTCACTCGTGCTTAACAGAAAAAACCCTAAATCCATTTTTGTCTAAAATTTTACAAAATTTAACGATTTAATTTATCTAATTTAATGGCTCATATAAAGTTTATATGTTTGTAAGTGATAACATTGTGAACTGATCGTTTTTTAGAACATATAAAAATTACTACTGTGTGAATGTATATTTGAAAATAAGAAAAGAAATATGCGAAGAGAGAAATTGAAATTAAAAATATTTGATTTTAGAGAATTGTGAAAAAAAATAAGTGAGTGGTAAATTAAAAGAAATAGAGGATGTCTATTTTTATTAATCTCCTATTTTATTTATCCCCTACCAAAAATATACTTGCGCTTTTATTTCTCTTCCTTTCCAGTGACTGAATTTTCCGTCTTCAATTTATCATATTGCCGCTATAAGTTAATTATAAATTGAGATATTTGATTAATTAAATTTTTTCAAAATTATTTTTGACAAAAACTTTTTTACACTATTAGTACGTAGAAGCCAAACTCTTTTTTATAACCATATCAACTGCCATATTATTTTGTATGGCATAGCTTATGTATTATTTATTAAAGACCCTGAAATTATTTTTATTTTTCGTAATATTATTCTTATGTATGATACTTTTGCATACAAAATTGTCTAAATTGTAGTTTTAATCTATTTCCAACTTCTAGAATAATTAGGTACTTGTGTTTTTTTAAATACTCACTATAAGTTGTGAAAAAATGTGAACCAGGTATTTCAAAAATTAAAGATCAAGAATTATTATTTTAAAAAACTAAGAAAATAAGTAAAAACACTATTATCCCATTACTTCTTTCTAGGGCGATTATTATCTTACATTTTTTTTCATCATTATAATTTTGGTTAGAAATATAATTTCTGAGTTGATAGATACTTATCCACTACCAGAGTTATTTATTGTGTTAGTTATTATTAAATTCTCACCGTCAGCAAACCGCGCGTGGAATAACAACCACCCATCACCATTATTTATTATTCTGAGAACACAAGTCATGTGTTCATATTTCTAGATATTAAGTTCCTTCTTTTGTCAACCAGAGCAAGAACCAACTTTCAAATGTTCCTTCTTTCACATTACTCGTTTCAGAAAAAGACATGTTCATGCTAATTACTATTTTGAAAATCACAGCAGTCAATTTGATAAGTAAAAAAATTTTACATGAAAACTCCAGAAAATATATGTTAAATCACAATAAAACATTGATAACCGGATAAAAATATTATGTTTTACTAATACTCACAAAAAGAATATTTGTCAAATACCAATCATTAGTTTCTTCTAAATTTAAATACAAATTAACTGAAGTATTGATAATTGGCAATAAATAATAAATTGTTAGTTATACATATATTACCATGTGCCTCTGATTTTTGAAACTGCTAGTGTCATTATTATTAAATATGAATTTCGATTATGACAAATAAGTTTAAAACAAAAGGACACATGAACATGCTAAAATTAAGAAAAGAAAAAAGTATACGATCTAAATTGTCAAAAAATGAAAACAAATTATTGATTTGATCATATGCAACAAACTACTAGATCCAATTCTAGCAAACTCTGAAGTCAATACAAATAAAAATGATAACCAGAAACACAATTTTGTTCCTTTTTGTTCTTCAGATCTATTTTTTTTTTCTCTTCTTTTCTTCTTCTGCTAGGGGTCGACCCGAGTCAATACCCGAACCACCACCCTTGCACTGTGTTAAAATCCTAACCCGACCCGACTCGACCGAGTCTCGGACCCTCGACACCTTGCAAGGAGTTTTCACACCCACGCGCGGTTCGTTCTTGACTCAACACCCCCACCCCTCGCGTCTTTCACACGCGCCACCTATCGCAACTTTCACTACAACAAATCTTAACTAATCCCGACAACAACAATAATAATAATAATAAACAAGTCACGTGACGCGCCCGTGACATTCAACTCTCGCCGTGAAGCGCTGCTTTGATCTTCTGCACGGTGCACGAGATGAGATTGTTCACGGTCTCCACCGACTCCACCGTCAGCTTCGCCGTCGGGAGGCTGTTCACGAGAATCTGGAACGCCACCGTCAGAAGACATCCACCCGCCCTCTTCTGCGACGCGCTTCCGTGCTGTTCCCCGCCGGGCACGGATCCATCCGGGACTATCGCGAACCCCGACGGAAGAAGCGCGACGTAGGCAGAGTCCCCGCCGTTCATGACCACGTGCATGGCGGGAATGTCGACCGGCGCGTACACCACAAGCGACCCCGACGCGTCGGTGCACGTCTCCTGCAAAATCAACATGCTGCTCTGGTTCGCATTCATAGCCTGCAACAACAAAAACAAAAATAAAAATAAAAATCCAACCTTTCGTGTTGTCGTTTTCGTTAAGTTCGGTGGGGGTAGTCAAACCCCGGTACCACCCTTTTACCCAAAATTTCAGAAAAAAAAAAAATTAGGGCAAAATAATGAGGTCAGAAGAGAGGAAAATAGAAAGTTGACAAAAGTCCTGAATTTTGACTTTTTATAAAAGTTTGCTGAAACAAACGCTGCCCTATTTCTGGTGCCAATTGTCTTCATAGATACTTCCAAATTTTCCAACCCTACTCCTTCTCAATTTCACCTTTTTTATCCTCACACTCCGCGACAATTCCCCATTCACGTTTTCCTCAAACAATGGTAAAACGAACCCTCTCACCATATATGTGCAAATCAATTCTATAACCTATGTGTGTACACTTACACTGGCTCTGAGGAGGGAGACACAGTTCGCATGGTCTTGTCCCTTCGCGATGTGGGCCATCTCTTGCATGGGACCACCGTTCGAGAGGATGTCCCACTCACTCCGGAGCCTCTCGTCGCGCAGGAAGTCGAAGAGTCTTTGTGGGGACACCGGCAGCCACACCGAGGTCGCCGCGCTCAGGACAATACCCGGCGGCTCGCCGGGGTCGTCCACGCTCTTCCTTGTCATCACCCTCACGTCCTCCCCCACGTTCCCCGCGTTCAGCTTGTTCCACTTGTGCACCGTCGAGGCACAAACCCCAGCACAGAAATTGTTCGTCATGCGTTGTGCTAGCTTCAGCATGCTCCTCCTTCCACCTGAGCTTATTGCTGCAACACCCAAATCGCAGAAATTAGTACATTCCTAACATAACGTGATACCCAGTGAATACTAATTTTGTTAATATATGAATGCATGGTTAAAACTTTGGTATTTGTATCATATAGAGGATGAAGTACCAGAATGTTCTCTAGAGGGGACTGCTGAGGACATTAGAATGGCTAAGCACTCGCATTGGCGTTGAAGGGTGGCAACCCAACGTTGTGCTCCAAACCCCGTGCCTGAGCTCAACAAGGGTCTGTACAGCTGATGAACTTGGCTTTCATCGTATTCTGCATGTTCCACCCATGTCACCTGTGTATAATTCAAGCAATGTTATATATACATTAACTCATACCCACCATTATTTTTTGTTTTATGAATTAACTAGTTTAGTTATCATGCTACAAAGTAGACCTATTGATGTACAGTGAGGTACAAATAATAATGTGACACAAATTATGTTGTGAACACTTAGGGTAGTTTATTAAGTTTTTGGTTTAAGTATTGGGGGGTTTAAAGAAGATGGTGATGAATAGAAGCAGCAAGCATGTGGAAAGGAAATCTTGGAATATCAACGAGAGACAAAGTATCTGTGGAGCTTAGAGCAAGTACATAAAATATAAGGTACTAGATAAAGTAACCCGGGATTTGGAGTAGCTACTACTACGTGCAGTGTAAAGGGGCATCGAGATTTGTTACGACAGTGTGATGAACTCATCCCAAACACCCAAGAAACAGACAAAATGTTCAGTCTTTGATCTTGACTCAAGGAGTCCGCATTGAATATTTTTATATAACAGACCTATGGACTATAGGGCTGGAGCCAGGTCACGTATAGTCTAGAAAATTAAATAATGCTTAGGGAATGACAAATGTAGCATAAAAAGTGGAATAGAAACATCATATGAATTGTTTATGGAATAAAAAAGTAGGTGAAAATTTGCAACGCAAATTGCTCAAAGAGGGATATCTAATTAATGTGTTCGTGCTACAAAAATTTAAGTGATAGAGACTTCCATGAATAAATTAATGGGATAGCCTAGATTTGTGCAACATGGTGTATTACTCAATTAGTTTATGGGATCAAAATCAGTTGTTGAAAATTGAAGAAGATTGGAATATATTTGAGACAAAAGGAAGCATACCATCTCAGGGTGCAAATTCTTTGAGAGACTAAAAATATATATTGGAATCATCACTGACAGAGTGGTTCTATAGTGAGTAATCACTAAACAAGCTGAGTTACTTAGAACTAGGAGCTTTCTATGTAGCTTGGAAAAGCAAAAGCTCCATGATTCCTTAGCCTGGTGTTTTGCCCCCACTTTAAATAATGCACAATTAAGCTACAATGGTGCAGTTACTTGCACCCACTTGGAAGAAATACAATAAATGTGATGAAAACATGAAAGCAGGTGAGATAGTACGGTTCAGTAGGTGGCCTATATATATGTATATATATTTATATATATAGAAAAGTATTAAGACACAAGGCTTGGCAGAATGTACTAGTAAATCATTTTTACTGTCTTCAAAAAAGAGAAAATTGGGATGCTAAAAATGCAGTGAGAACATAAAACCAGCCATTAACAAAGAATATTAGTAATTAACTTACCTTAGAGTAACCATTTGGCATATCTTGCACTACGCAACCAGAAGGAAGCCTCCTACAGTTCACAAAAGTGGGTGCACCAGAAGTTTCTCGGATGGTGTCTATGGACACATCCACCACTGCCCACAAGCCCTCTGCGTGCTGCTTGCAAAAGCGTAGAAAATTGACCTCACGAACAGGAACCAAGGGCGAAAGGACTTGAAGTTCAGCATGCATCTGAGAACAAATTTTATGTGATTAAAAAACTCCCCCCATTAAGTTTTTGTTTTAAAAGGAAAAGTAGTGTAAGAAAACAACTTAGACTTACAAGCTGAAGAGCACCATTTCTAGTTCCGTTTATTCCATTAGATATAACTTCAGCGGTGGAGGTTCTAGCAATCATACAAGGGAACATCTCTGACCATCGATTCTGTCACAGCAGAAAGTAAATCAGTTTCACACGCATTCAAAATTAACAAGGACTGGCATCACTTTTCTTATGTAGTACTCTTTTTAATACACTGTTTATGTTAGAAATGACACCCCAAAAGAATAATAGAGATATTCATGTGACTAACATTACAACATTATCAACATAAAATGAGAAAATAACAAAACCAAAGGAGCCAAGAACAATAAAAGGTATTAAATTAGAGGGAGGAAAAGTTTGAGAAAAGTGTGAAGGTAGTTGAAAGGCTCACCGAGTCCATTAATGTTTCAACAAGAGCCAAGCTGTTTATGATGACCATGCCAGTTTGTCTAGAGGCCTCGGTGACAAAACCATTGGGTCTCAAACCAATGCAAGGTGTCATTGTCCTTGTGTACTCCTCATAGTTGAGAATTTCTCTTCCCCCTTCCAAACTCCTGATCCAAAGAGGCTCCCCGGTCTGAGCCATCTTCACCAACTCATCCATTGCTGCCAAAGCAAGTTCCAAAACAATAGACCTCTCCACTGATCTATCAAGGCCAGGAGTCACCACAGTTGACGTTGCTGTTGGTCTAGTTGAAGGTGACATCATAGCTAACGGGCCTGATAACCCCACCCCAAAATCAGGCAATGTTGAAGGCACAGTGCTCAAACCTCCAAAACCATTGCTCCCAACCCCAAGCTCCAAGCTTGAGTTTGGCAATGGAGGCCCAATTGAGCTTGTTAAAGAAGAAATGGGGCGACCCAAAAACTTGCCAGCCAGTGCACAAACACGGTCTAGTTCATCCTTCAATCTAGCATTTTCAATCCTGAGATGCTGTTCTTCAAGTGAAATCTCACCAATCATTGCAGGACCTCCACAGTTTGAGCACATAGGATTTCTCATAGCTTCCCTCATAGACATGTTCTCCGCTCTAAGCTTGTCATTCTCTTGCCTTAGCAGCGAGTTCTCGTGCCGTTCCAATTGTGTCTAAACAACACACAAACGATCCACGGTTCATAACCCCCAAAAGCACGAAATTGTAAGAGAAAATAACTTGAAAAAAAAAAAGGAAAAGATTTGACATAAGGGTAGTGTTGGTGCTACCTTCATTTGTGTTCTTCGATTTTGGAACCAAAACTTTACTTGCCTCGTTTCCAAATTCAGCCTTCTGCTGAGTTCAAGCCTTTGCTTCTCATCCGGATGAGGACACTCCTTGAAAAGCCTAAAACCCAGAAAACACAAACAAAAAATCAAAACAACCCCTCCAAAAAAAACAAAAAAACTCAAACATGAACCTTAAAAAAAGATTAATTTTTTAAATGAAAAATCATCGTACGCTTCAAGCTCTTGAATTTGCTGAGGAGTGTGTCGGTGATAACGCTTTTTTCTTGGTGGGTTGTCGGCGGCATCAAAATCATCACCAGAAGCACCATCCATGTTATCACTACCAGATCTGCTTTCATGCTCCTCTTCCCGGCTCCTTCTCAACCCATTCTGCTCAAAATTCTCGGGCATTAATCTGTTCATATCCCCTTGTCCATCGACATCACTTTGCTGCGTTTTTTTCCAAACAAAACAAGAAAACCAAAGTAAGAAAAAAAGAACCATCCAAAAAAAAAAAAACCCTTGAGAGCAAGAAGAAGAGAAGGAAAAAGGGTAAAAATGATTCTCACAAGAGCAAGAGAAAGGCCAGGAGAGTTGAACATGGATTTGGCCAAAGTAGGAGTAGCTAAACGAGGCTGCGAGATTGCACCAGAGGGCATTATATCGTTGCTGTGGTTGGAACCGTTGCTGTAAGGAATATCTGATACGATCCTACCGCCTCCACCACTTTGTTTGGCCTCAAGAAACCCCCCAAAACTCATCAAAGTAGCCACTTTTGCTTCTTTTTTTCTCTTTATCTCTTTTCTTCCACCAATCAACAAGCACACCCCACAGAAACTGCTACTACTCAAAACCCCTTTGAAAAACTCAACCTGTCACTAATAATGACTCGGCCTTGTCTCTGAAACTTTTAATCCCTGCGTCGATTGATTCGTCCAACCCATAATTTCCAAGCCATGTAGCACCACAAAAGATGAAAAGGGTCTCTCAGAATCTGCCTTATATACCTGAGAGCACAATAAAAAAAGAACCTTTTGAAACCAGGGAAAATATGAATAAAAATAATAATAATAATAATAATAGAGAGATAAGTAGACAAAAGGATAAAGCCCAAAACATAAACTAATAAATGCTGTCTTTATTTTTATTTTTTGAAACGCTTATTATTTAGAGAGAGAGAAAAATCAATATTATTATCAATTACTAATCAGTAATAACAACAATAAAAGAAAAGTTTATTACTTTGGCACCTTTTCCTTATACATGAAACTATGGCATGGAACCCTAGTGTTCAGTTCAGTGTGTGCTGTCTTGTTCCCTGCATGATAACCGCGATGCTTGACTATGGTAAAGCGTGAAAGAGAAGGAAAAGAAAAAAATGAATATTTAAGCAGAAGGGTTGTAGATTTGTGCAGAGACAATAGAAGAGAGAGAGAAGGGGAAAGAGTTGGAGAAGAAAGCAGAGATAAAAGGTAACATGTGGACACTTGAAAGCCTTACAAATACATGCATCCAAAAAGGGTTTGGTTGACTCTTCACACTGTGATCACAAACAAACTCTCTCTCCCTCCACATCTCTTTCCACTTTAACCCTTTTAAAGTCTGTGAATTGCTGTGAAATTTGCAATATACCTTTTGAATAACTTTTTGGGGATATGAAGGAAAATCAAAAGTTTACTTATGATGGTGTTGCTGAGATGCACGGGGCACCCTCTTCTCAGTGTTTCCTATAAACTGATATTGGGATTCTCAATAATTTGATTAATTTAGCTTAATTCACTCATATGGCAACAAAATCATCACGGAAAGTTTAAACTTTAAAAAAAAAATGTGAATATGAGAAACTTGGGTCCATTTTCCTTTGTCCTTTTCTTCATACATTATGAAGCTCTAAGGCGTACCACCAAAATGTATGCACCACCCAGTGAATTAGTTTATTTTACCATTCCATTAATGTTTCATAAACTTCATTTTTGATCCATGTAAAACACCTTTGATGCTCTCATTTCAATGGACCTGATTATGAAAATAATCAGAAGAGGAAAGTTTTTTAATTCTGTATGAATTTTATTCCCTGTTTCCTTGCTGGTTTTGGAATAGATAATATTCATTGAATGCATTTAATTTTTTGATATGTTAATTAAACTATAATTGGGTTGGTGGATTTGAAGGAAAAAAATAAACATCAATTATTTCTTTTCCCAAGCTGATGACTTAACTAAAATGCTCATAATAATTTATTATTTCCTTTAATATATGTCAAAAAAGGGAAATTCACACAAAATAAAAATAATTAATAATCTTTTAATTTTCTGAGTATGTATCTTCAAAGTATTTGTGTGAAAAAATATATTAAATCACATTAATTATAGGAGAATATGATTACGACTAACTAAATTAATATTTTTATCAGAGTGTATAATTAAATTAATATTTTCCCTTTCAAGGAAGTTACCAAATCAAACTAAGATATAATTATCTCAAATAATAGCTTTAACAATTAAATCAATTTAAAATTTATATCAAAATGTCATATAAATAAAGTTTATTTAAGTTATTTCATAGTTATTAGCCACCTTAAAATATAGTTTTTCAAATACATATAATTTAATAAGTTAATTTAACCATTTGTGTCTTTCAATTATTAATTGTTACTTACTAATTAGCTTTATATGTTATGTTTGAAAAAAATAAAATAAAATAAAAGCTACATGAAAAGAAAAATTAATTACAAGTTAAAAACTTACCTAGTAGCTAAAGCTTATTAAATTAAATCATTCAATTATAGGTATATGGTAAAATAATCTATTAAAATATTCGTAAACATTAAATGATAAATATATGGTTTTTATATTAATTTAATTTAATTATATTGATAAAATGTTTCTCTGTGCAAATATAATTTTTTAATTTTTTTTGTTCGATTTTAAATTTTTATAAATTTTAGTTAAACATTAATAATTTTAATTGCATTATTTAATTTCAATAACTAAGGATGACAGTTTACATGCACTAAGTTTAATAATATCTGTTTCTGAATTATTAAGTATGAAATTTTTGTTTTACCTTTGTCTGGATACCGGATATATATATATATATATATATATATATATATATATATATTATTTTACATAATTTTAAACATTAATTGAACAATTTTTTATAAAAAAATATATTAATTAATAACTACACACAATTGAAAATTCATGACAATCCACTCATAAAAAAAACACATTTTACATCGATTCCAAAATTGATATTGATGTAGATAATATAGAAAGTTTTAGACTTTCTATATCGGTTCTAGAATAGATGTAGTATATCCATATATTATATCAGTTGATAACTCACCAACGTAAAATACCAATCCAAAATGTTTTCTGAGAGCGTTCAGAAGGAGATACTACATCAGTCGGGAGACACAACCGATGTAGTATCTCATTTAATATGATTGAAGTGAGGCGTTGGAAGAGATACTATATCGGTTGTGCCTTCCAACCGATATATATATATATATATAAAATCTTATTACATCGGTTACCTCTACTTTAAAAAAAATTTGTGGGTTGATAAATCTCTAATCCATACAAGGAAATATCATAAAAATTTCCATAAGTTTTTGACAAAATATGTCAAATAAAAAAATAGCTCAAAAATACTAAAAAATAAAAAAATAAAAAAATAAATAGTAAACAGTGAAATTTTGAAAAAATTTTGAATCAAAAACCCCCAACAAGAATTGCCCACCAAATTCATTACCTCATTTGAAGAAACTTTTATTTTCTAAACATTTCGATATGAGCTCTCTATTAAAAGTTATGATTATTTGAAATTATTTCGTGCCAAATTTTGACAACTAAAAATCTATAGTAAATCTATACACTACGATGAAATATATACTAAAAGAAGTTGATGCTAAATTTTTTTTGTCAAAAACAATTTTTTAACTATTTTTAATAATTTTTGCAAAAAAACACTAACCTATTGCAAAAGAAGCAACGAGGGAGTAAATTTGTAACAATCTAAACAAGTTAAACAAACAAAGCGCACATGTCCAATATTTTGAAAAACAAAAGCAAAGTCAATAAAGGCTACCAAAGAAGTAGCACACAAGCACTAGAGAACGCAAAGACGAGAGAGACTCAAGTGGCATGAAAGAAAGACAAATAGCAAGAGCAGATTTAAAACATGTCTATTACATCGATTGTTTAGAACAACCGATGTAATAAATCCACGTCAAAATGTATTTTTTAATTAAATCATACATTGTTAATTTTTACATCGATTGGAATAACAATTGATGTGATAAGTGACACGCTTAATTATCTTTTGAAAATAACTTTTGTGGAGTTTTTTTGGCCCATTTTCTACACCAATCATATGTAGAAATCGATGTAGAATGACCCCTATTATATTAGTTACCCATTAACTATATAATATGTTCTCATTTATTTACAAAATTAGTATCGCGTTTTTGTTTACAATAGTCTCCTTTTGATCAACATTGTATCTTATTGTAAATATCATTTTTCTACTAATGACGTACTTTTGTTCAAAATATTAAGGAAAAATACATTAAGAATTTAAGCATACTTGATGAATATCAAATAAGTTAAAAGTTGAAAGAGAAAAATTGTATAACAAATAATAGTTTTTTAAATGAAACGAATTAAGCATAAAAAAATAACAAATAAAGTTTTAAAGTTATTTAATAAATTATAGATCCACACTATTAAACATTCTAAAATGTTAACACTCAAACATTCTCACCCATACAAGATTAACCAAAAAATAAAAATATTAAAAATAAACATAAATGATCAAATATTGTTTAAGAAACAATTGAATTCGATAGAATGTACTTTTTTTTTTTAAATGCAATATACATAATACATATTTTATCAATATATATATATATATATATATATATATATATATATAAATAATAAATATTTTTATAAAAAAAAA
>Ga0209489_107788_pt1 | contig 15483 bp, 11 predicted proteins | sample SiratrowhiteBW_FD_187527 | JGI IMG/M metagenome (GOLD analysis project Ga0209489, IMG submission 187527) | Root nodule microbial communities of legume samples collected from California, USA - Siratro white BW (SPAdes) (version 2) | ecosystem: Host-associated > Plants > Roots > Nodule | place... | reverse complement strand
ATTATTTTTGAAATGGTAGAGATAACTGGATTCAAATGAGTATAATAAATATATTTGTGTTTATAAAACAGCTTCTTTTTCAAGTTTCTAGATGTAAAAAAAAAAAATTTTGCATGTAAAAAAAAATATTTTTAATGTTATACAATTGATTATTCGCTATGCATATATCTACGACATAGATTATGCATAAGCTATAATAAATAAGTTAGGTTTTAAATTCAAATAATTTAAATGAAATATCGCAATGTCTATAATCAATTATGCAGATTTAAAATTCACATAATTTAAATTGAAATATCAAATCATTATTACAGAGACAATTTTCTATATGATTATGCTATGTTTTTGTTAAAATGTGGTTGAATTTATATCCGAATAATATAGAAAATGTGAACTTTCTATGTTATTGTCAAATAACTAACATAGTAAATTTTAGTTATTCTTATATACCTGTCATAAAAATTTGTGTCAATTATTTTTATAACCTTATTTCTCACGTACATGTTATCAAACATCTTTCTCACGAAAAAAAAAAAAATCAGTTTCAAAAAAAATTCAGTTTCATAATTTTGCATTTGTGTCTTACGAGGAATAACGCAACTAAGAAAGCAAGCATCAAGCTACAACAATTACAAAAATTTAAAATAATCAAAACAGGAATTAAAAATCATAAAATTATAAAAAGTCATAAACTAACCAGCGTAGAAAGTTTTTATAATTTCATTTTTGTACTAATATTAAGAATAAAAAGTGAGTCCACCTATACCAAAAGAAGTGAAAACAGAAATGAAATTTACCTAAAAAAAGATGTAAAACTAGAAGAAAAAATGTGATCCCAGTAAAAAAGACAAACCTTGAGAAAGATGAATAATAAGAAAAAAAAAAAAAAAAAAAAAAAAAAAAAGGATGTCTCGAGAAAAAAAAAAAAGGTAAAATTGGAGATCACGAGGAAGAAAAAGACTACTTGACAAGATAAGTAATGAGAGAACTATATTCCTTATTCAGGAAAAGGGTTTTGATAGATATAATTTACGATAGTTGTTCTTTCTTTGCTATAAATGGTGAGGTCTACATAAAATGTAAAAGTTTAAGTTTATCTCAAAGACCCTAGAGCATTTAAAAATGTTTTTTTTTTCATAAAAATAACTTAATTAATTATATTAAAACATAATTGATTATTTGAAGAAATGGTTTCATATGTACAATAATTAATTATATTTAATTTATTTATTCACTTTAAAAAATTGATTATCTTCATCCATTTTACAAAATTCATCATTCATCTTTAATTTGTTATTTCGATAAGAATAGACTATATTACTTTTGGTTGGTTTCTAAAATGTTTAATAAATAAAATAATCAATTATATTTATTACACAAGTTTTTAAACAAGCTTTTAAACATAAAATTATCTTCGAAATAAATCAAGTAAGAAAACTTTAATTACTAAAAAGTCATTCCAAAAATTTTAAGAATATTCGAAGGTAGTGGAACTCTAAGATTGAAGATATTCTAGTCAAAGTTTGATAGGTGATTTTATTATTGTATTTTCTTTTACTTTTTGTTGAATAATTCTAGCTGAGGTGATAAAGTTCAATATTTCTCTTTGGATTTTGTTTTTGTACACTGGTGTATGGTGTGTGAGAGTGTAGTAGAGTTCTACACTATTTTGCCTTGTAGATAAATATTCTGAAAGTTGTTTCTCCATAAATCGCATTGCATGTGTAGTATTTGTAATATTTAAACTTCAATATTTAGTGAAACAAAATTCAATTCAAATCGTCTTGATTGAAAGAAATAATCGAATTATAATAAAATCTTTGACGTCTTTTTTTTTTTTTTTTTTTTTTTTTTATTTTTTTAAATTTTTTTTTTTTTTTTTTTTTTTTTTTTATCTTTTACTTCTTTAAATGTTTTTGTTGAGTGGTGATCTGAATCATAACCTAGAAATCTAAAATTTGCCTTGGTAATCAAGATTAAAGAAAAAATTCAACTAAATAAGATTTTTAAACAATTTTATACAATATTATATACATATTAATTATTATATATGTTTATCGGGATACACTGATAAATAAGTGAAACAAAACTTTTGATTGCTTTCACTTATGCAGTTTGTGTGCTCCTCTGTCAATAATTATCATGTATTTGTGGTTTCAATATGTTAAATCGAAACATGTATTTGTGTGGTCCTTTGTTTCTTATCATTTTTCATTAAATATCCTAATATAAACAGAAACAATCATTTACTTGAGATAAAGATAACGGTCTTGACGTTGTAGGCAATGAAGAAAAGAAAATATATGTAAAAACACCCAATTCAGATAAAGGAAACATATCCTGTAAATCAAAGGATCCACGAAAACAATCCTTACAACAAAATAGTAAAACTAACTATAATGAAAACACTAATAACTGATTTAACTATTTTTGCTCTTAACACCCCTTAATTCATGGTGGACATGTTGGTAATCATCGGTTTAGTTGTGAAATTTATGAATTGAACCCGAAGATAGATTTGGTCAGCAAATCAACAATTTGATATTAAGAAGCTGAGAAATTGAATTTTATGTTTAGACCTGTCAAATATGATTATATTAACAGCATACATTAGTATTAGAATTGTAGATGACTTACTAAACCTTGTTAACAAAGATGTATCACTCTTTGGCAGATAGAACTTCCATTTAAATCAGAGTTTGACTAAATTTAAAGAACCAGGACCTTGGTGCTTGTTTGGAACCATATATAACTTTGTGAAGTTCCACACTTTGTTATTGTCTTTTGGAGAACTTTGGCGATTTTTTCATGAAAACAGTTTCTTATCAATCTCCATGTAAGGGGGAATTGTTAATATCATTTTGATGGGTTTCACATTTGGATTGAATGTCTTTTGCAACCAACCTAGTCTTTGGAAACTTCTATGCCAACCTTTGATCTTGTGGTCATCGAATGAACATTTGTTGGATGATTCCTCACTAACCTCTACATTATGAATAAAAGCTCTAGATGTTAATTAATTATGATAATTTTTCATGTTTTTGGTTGTAAGACACTTGTTTATGTTCTAAAGGAGTGAATAATCTCAGGTTTGTAGATTTATTGTATAAAAAAGTCTTCCTGATAGGTGTTTCAGATAAGTGTATCCCATTGTGGTAAACAACGATATAAGTAAAGAATCAAGGACGAGTGTACTAGTGTTGAAGGGACTTACACTTGAAGAGAAGATTGTTAGAAATCCAAGTATGATTTTGAGTCCCATATTGAGTATAAATGAGAAAGCTGATAAACACATAAAGAATAATACCCATAAACCCATTGTTTTAATATTTTGGATTGAAGGTGATGTGAATCCCCTTATATGAGTTTAACTCATATCTCATTGTTGTTGAATCTTCCCAATGTATCCCTAAAAAGACCCATCAGATTCAAGGGTTTAGTTGCTCACATGTATAAGGACAAGTAAGTCTATGAATGGTGCCAAGTTCAACACATTTTGAACAACTCTAATGGAGGCATCACCACGTTTAGATTGTCAAAGTTCCAAAGTTATGGATAAAGTATGATTAACAATGTCATGTGTTATGAAAAGGAGGAAAACCATAAAGACCATCTTTAAGTTTTTCTTGAAGAATTATTTCCTTTGTATCCTAATTTTCCACATTGTAAACATTAGGAAAGAATTAAGAAAAGATTATTTTCCTTGGCTATACACATATTAAATTCTTTATAATAGATGGAACATGCAGTAATTGATTTAAACTATATTTTGAGGAACATGGAATAGAAAACCTTGAGTCACCAACATGATGATTTTCAAACATGTTCCATTACTTATCTTGACATTTTGCGAACCATAATAAGCAGTTTTCATGGAAAGATTTACACCATCATGCATGATATGACGTAAGGCTCCAATGTTAGGATACCAAAGAGAGTCCAAAATAGTGAGGGGATTGGCAAGAATAGAGGTATCATTAATTACAAATTATTGACTACCCACTTGAGAACAATTAACTTGTGCAGTTAGTTGATATTCATGACCAAGTCTTCCAAATCTTATGAGTAGTAATAAGACCAACCATTTTTGTCAAGATTGGTGTGGTCATGGAAGCAAAAAATCAAGTAACTAATAACTAGTCTTGTTGTATATAGTTGAGATAATCCTCATTGACCAATCTTTTTGCTTCATCTTCTATTGCTTTAATCATGTTAGGAACAGTGTATCCTTCAAGAAGTGTCATAACTTATTACTACCATATTAGATAATTTTCATCATCTAAGTTCAGGTTGATAGGTGTAGGAAGATCTAGTTGAGAATACAAACAAGACTGAACATTGCCCTAAAGAATTTATCCACGGTGTATTGTGCTAACCCCAAGTTATAATAGAATTTTTTCGGATGGTACCAAGGATCGTAAAACTAACAAGCATGCTCATAATAGCGAAGAATCCATGAGAGGAAAAGAGAGAAGAGTGACTGAATGTGTGATTTGGAGGAGAGGAGAGGTGAAATATAGGCTTTAAATTTTGATCAACCAAAGGCAAAAAAGAAAATAAATAAATAAGTCGAGTGGTAAAAAGAACCTAAACTTTCTTATCACATGCATAAAGTGAGGGAAATTGGAAAGATTTGGACTAAATCATGAATAGAAAGCCCAAATGAGGCTCACAACTTCATGTGCGCAAGACCCACCTCCTTTGCTACCCACTTTGAAAATATAAGGAGTGTCTTGGTATATAAACCCTTTAAGAGTGTGCAATCTAGGCAATATGGGAGTATATGTCTTTTGTAATACTCCTAATGCACAATAATCCCCCACATATTGCAAAAGAAAAGAGAAATAAAGAAAGAAAGAAGGTACTGGATCACATATAAGATATAATGCATCAAAACTGGTATAACAAGCTATATGAATTAGTCCTAAATTAAGAAACTTAATACATAGCGTAGTTGGTATAACAAGCTATATGAGCCAAGAATACTTTATGTGTGCTAGTGGTTTATCAATCATAATACACCCCTACAATTATTTTGTTATTGATGTGTTATGCTTAATAGGACATGCACATTCCCGATATTCATATGTGCTCTAGAGATCTGGCCAATATCACATGCAAGCAATCTCACTTGACACTCATATAGATGATTTCATCAAGTGTATACTGTAAATCATACACTACTTGTAAGAGATATGAAAATCATAAGAAATTTTGTTCAAAGTTAAAATTTTGTACACAACATAGAATTTAACTATAAAGTTTATCCTCTTAATGATGTGATATCTAGCACTTTGACATACCATAGGAATAGACAAAGTTGATTTTAAATTAATTTTAGTTCTAGCAAAACTATCAAGTGACTCATTTTTATCCATATGAAGCTTATTTATGGAATCTTCAATCACAAAGGTTAGGTTTCCATCACTTGTTTGCTTGCAAGTGGCTTGAGTCTTATTCTCCTTAATGCTTCTAAAATCAAGTTTATACCTACAAGTTTTGTCAAAGAATCTGTTAGATTTCATTTTTAAATTAACATATTCAATGGAATTGTTACTCTTCAACAATTGTTTTATCAAATTATGTCTCAATTGTATATATTTATTCTTTCCATTGTAAGTTTTGTTCTTAGCTACAACTATTGTCAATTGGCAATCACGATGACTTGTACATATGGATTGGTTTCATTCCTAATAGAATATTTGCTAAGAAGTTTTTCAACCATTTAAATTAATTTTCAACCATTTTAAGAGTAACAAACTTTAACTCGATTGTTAATTTTGCAATAATTGTTTACTTGATTGATTGCCACACAATCACACCACCCTCAAGTGTAAACAAATAACCACATGTAGATTTGGTCTCATCTGAATTAGTCACTCAATTAGCATTACTATACTCTTCTAGTACACTGGCAAGTTCACTATTCAATAACAAAATTTATTGTATTTCTTAAGTATTTCATGACTCTTGCAAATGTCTTCCAATGATCTTGATTAGGACAATGAGTTACCTACTCTATCTACCTACTGCATAAGTAATGTCTAGTCTAGAAAAACTCATTAAATGCAATAAACTCCAAATTATTTGGACATACTAAGGTTGAAAAATATATTCACCTCTATTTTTAGTTAATTTAGAGTTAATAATATAGGTGCTAACTAGTTTAAAGTCATAATAGCCAAACTTCCTAAGAAATTTCTCAATATATTGTTTTTGGGATAGTAATATATTGTCTCCCTTCCTTATGGCTCTAATTCCTAAATTACATTCCCTCACTCATGTCTTTCAATTTCAAACTTAGATCCTAGAAACATATTTTTTTTTCTACAAATTATATCATTACGTGTACCAAAAAATAACATGTCGTCAACATATAAACATATAATGATATATTCGTCACTTTTAGATTTATGTACACACATTTATCAACATCATTAGCAAAAAATATGATCGCAAAGTAAAACATTATCAAGTTTTTCATGTCATTGTTTAGGTATTTTCTTTAGCCCATATAAAGATTTTAAAAGTTTACATACTTTGTTCTCTTGTCCAAGAACTAAACACCCTTCAGGATGAGTCATATTAATTTCTTCTTCTAGTTCACCATTTAGAAAGGTCGTCTTAACACCTACTTGATGAATAATTAACTTATAGATAGATGCTAGAGCTAACAACACTCGAACCAAGGAAATTCTAGTAACTAAGGCAAATGTATCAAAGTAGTCTATTTTGGAACTTTAAGTAAAATATTTCTCTACTAATCTTACCATATATTTTTCTATAGATCCATCAGGATATTAATTTTTCTTAAATATCAACTTAATCCTAATGGGTTTTACTCCTTTAGGAAAATCTACTAAGTTTAAGTGTTATTTTTCCTAATTGAATTAGTTTCAATCCTAATGACTTTATCGCAATGTTTTGTATCACGAGCACTAGTTTCTAAAAATTTTAATAGATTATTTTCAACTAGGTAATTTTAAAGCCATCTCCAAAATAATTTTATTTCTTTTGTCTTTTACTTCTTCTCAAATCCTCACACATGGCATCATTAGCAATATCTATAGGTTGTTGTGATGTATCACAAAAAACATCAAAGTTCTTACTTGGATTCGACATAACTAATATAGGCAAACATGTTAGGTGTTTCTTTATCTCATTAAAACTTTGTTCACATTGATTTATCCAAGTGAATAGCTAATTCTTGTGAGTTAATTGAGTCAAAGGCACTACAATTTTCAAGAATCCTTCAATGAATCTCCTATAGTGTCCAACTAATCTCACAAACTTCTAAATTTTGTTCCTTTTTTTATGGTGTTCCCATGTCATCACCATCTCTACTTTGGAAAGATCCACTGAAATTCATTCATTTAATACCACATGCCCAAAAACTTCTTTCATCCAAAACTCACATTTTAATAATTCTACATACAGCATTGTCTCTCGTAACACACCAAACATAACTCTCAAGTATTTTTCACGCTCTTTATAATATTAACAGTATTCGAGGATATCACCTATAAAGACTACTACAAACTTGCCCAAGAAATAATGAAAAATTTTATTCATATAGTCTATAAATATGTCAAGAGCAATAGTTACCCCTAAAGACATCACTATATACTCATAGTGGCCATATATGGAATGTTGTCTTATGTACATCCCCCTCATTTACCAGAATTTGGTGATATCCAACTCTTAGATCAATTTTGAAAAATGTCACAGTTTTATGTAATTGATCTAGCAAATCGTCAATCCTTGATAAAGGATATTCATCCTTTTATAGTCACCTTATTCAATTGTTTGTAATTTATACACAAATAGGAACTGTAATCCTTCTTCTTGACAAATAATAATGGTGCTCCCTAAGGTGAAACATCTGATAGAATAAAATTTATATGTAATTTTTCGTCAGTAATTTCAATTTTTCTTGTAGAATAAGTTGAATTCAAATTTGTATTCTTCAATTTATATTAGAAAACATATACAAATTGAAGAAGTCGGTCTAGAGACTACTAATCCCACCTTAATTTCATGCACAAGCAGATTTAGATTAAAATCACAAGTAATGGACACAAAAAAGTGTCACTCCTAAATAAATAAAACATTTTGTTCAATACTAGATATTTTGAACATACCTTCCACCAAACAATCATTACAAGATGCATTTACTGCACATGTTGCAAGGACTTTGTTGGTAACATTTGGCTTTTGAGTACTACAACCTTGTTGTTCTTAATGAACATTTCATCCGACGGTGCAATTCTTGACACTGCACATTGTTACTCATTCTTTGTTGTTATCCACTTGGTGTAATTGTGGCGATATGGGGTCTATTATATGGCTTTTTAGGAACAAACTTATTCTTTTCAACAAAGAACCTCCATTATTGTTAGAGACTAATCTAGAATCTAATGATATAGGTCACTAAAACCTTGATAACTAATGTTAGATACCAATTATCTTGACTTAATTGGCACTAAATTCAATCATTACTTCTATTTTGTAGTTATTTAACAATCAAAATCTAATTTGATGACTATTTTGGTCACAATTAGCAACTATTTCATTTTATAGCCAAAAATTGATCTCCAAATAGCTTTTTTCTTGTAATATATTAACTAACTATCAATCTCAATAATCAAATATTTATATTTATAAAATTTTCATTTTCTCTTTTAGTTTATCCTGCATCATTCTAATTTATTCTTCTAATGTTACGAATAATATTTGCTAAGACATTATAAAACTCCAATCCAACCTCTGACATTAACCAAATATTTCCTCGTATCCCACATAAATCAATGTTATAAGACATAACTATCATGTGTTCTGAAAATAACTTTTCTCCTTCAAAATGATTAAAAATCTTTTCTTTTCTCTAATTTTAACCAACAATTATAACCATAATAATAATAATAATATAAAAGACAATATTTCCTTATATTTCATATTAGTCTTGAAACAATCAAGAACGCAAGCTTTGAAAAATATCTTTTTCTTCTTAGGATTCTCAATTCTTTATTTTCAATTTTAACAACAATATAAAATAATTATAATAAAAAATAATAAACTATAGAAAAGACTTCACTTACCTTATTTCCAGTTATTAAACTACAATTTTGTGCAACTCCATTCTTAATCAAGACTTATTCATTTCTATATTTCCCTTCAACCTCTTCTCTCAATTCTATAAATTTCTAATAGAAATTTGATGTGCCTTAACTGTTCAGCCTCCCCGTTTTAATAAGGAAATTACAATTTTATTGTTATTATTCCTCTTAATTTCCATTAATGAGTAATTATATTAATTTAATTTTTTTAATTCCCATTAGTACAATAAAATTATCCACATGCCAATTTTATTTCTCCTCCAAAAATATCTATATTTTCTTAAATAATTAATTTTAATAAATTTACTATTCCATTTTTTAACTAAAATTAATTTATACATAAATAAATAATCAAAAAGTAATAAAATATATATTCTTATAGACTTATTTTTGATTGGTCCGCTTACTTAAGCTCCTAACTTCACTAGTTTGATAAGAAGTTTAAATTTGTACATAATATTACTATCAACAATCTAAACATACCATTATGCTTATAGACTAATAGAGTTTCATTTTTTCCTCAAAAATCAAACATGTAAAAACCTATCATAATTGACTTCCCTTAAAACCAATTTTAGGAAAAAAAGACACAGAGAAACTTATTCAAAATTGACTTCTAATTGAATAGAAGTGTTATACTCTGTATCAAGATAGTTAAAATAGAGTCCAATTTATAATAAGACAAACTACTATTTCAAAAGTTTAAATAAAAGACAAACAATAAATATTTTAAAGAAATGATAATACTTTGTAAAATGAAATTTGTGTAGTTTAAATAGTCGAGAGGAAAAGTATTTAAATAATTAAATAATAAAATATTTATATTTTATCTCATTTAAATCACTTCCACTCTTAAATAGTTTAACACAATCCTTACACACTCCATCAACAATTTAATAATAAAATATGCATAATCATTACTCATGAAAATCCATTAAAAATACATGTTTAGTATTCATTATAAACTCACCGGCAATTATCTACTTATATAATTTTTTTTTTCATCATTACAAATTTGATTGAGCATCTCCTCCTAATTGGTATTCTATCACTGTAACGATGCTTAATTATCTTTTAAAATTTAAAGATAATTTATAAAAATTGAATTTATTGATAAATAGAATTTTCAATAAAATAAAGAACAAAAATTTATAGCTTATTAGTAATTTTTTATCTATTTAAAATTTATCTTTATTTAAACATAATGTTTTGTCCTAAAATTTTATCTTAATTTTGCATTTTTTAAGGTTCAAAGTAAGCACTGCATTCAAAACCAAAATAATTAATGATAGAAGAGAACAGATAAAAAAAACATTGATTATTGAGATAATTTCATAAGGTTAAATAAGTTTATACTACCTCTAAAGTTTAGTTGTACTAAAATATTTGAGCAAATATCTTATTAAGGTGATTATATGTCAATAATGTTAATTCAAGAATAATAAAATTAACGAAATCAAATTTATATATAAAATGTAAAATTTAAAAATATTGAAATTATATTAAGATGTCAGTATAGTCAAATTCAAAAATAAAAAAAAAAAACTTATTTAATTTAATTTGAAACACTACTTTAAAAGTGATGTGACAAAGACAAGACAATGTACATGGACAAATTCAACCCTAATTTTCTTTATTTTTTTATTTTAAAAAATTTATATTCGTTAGAGTTTTAATTACTTGTTAATTATTATTGAATGTGGACATGAATTGTTTTGATTTTTTTTTATTTATTTTTTAAGCTATTTCAGTATTTTTGAATTAATTAGTCCAATTTCAAGAAAACTCATACAAAAATGTATTTTTAAGATGTCAATTTTAGTATAGTCAATTTTAAAAATTAAAAAAAAAAACTTATTTAATTTAATTTGAAATACTACTTTATAGATTATGTGACAGATTATACATAGACAAATTCAATCTTAATTTTCTTTAAAAACAAACTTATATTTCTTAGAGTTTTAACTCCTTATTAGTTATTACTTAATGTGACATGATGACATAAATTTTTTTGAGTTTTTTTTTTTCATTTGTTTTTTAAGCTAATATTTTTGAATGAATGAGTCCAATTTCAAGAAAACTCATGTACAAAATACTTTGAGTACTTTTAAGATGTCCATTTTAGTATAATACTTTGAGTACTTTTAAGATGTCTATTTGCCAATGTGCATAGACAAATTCAACACTAATTTTCTTTTTTTTTTCTTTAAAAAAAACTTATATTCGTTAGATTTTTAATTCCTTTTTAAATATTTCTTAATGTGACATAATGACATGAACTGTTTTTCTTTTCATTTATTTTTTAAGCTATTTCACTATTTTTGAATGAATGAGTACAATTTCAAGAAAACTCATACAAAAATACTTTGAGGAGAAAAGTCTAGCACACAGTTGTGAAGTTTTGAATCCATTAAATAAGAGTGAATTTGTTTAGAAAAAATATTGGGAAATCAATGAGTTACATTGCTGTTCGGGATGAAGAAGGAAATGTTCCTTTGATGAAGGTTGACCAAGGAATTATATCATTAGAAGTTATTTGTTTTGAGATATAATTGAAAAATTATTTTTAAGTATGTTTAAAATATGTTAAATTAATTTTCACATTTTTTAAATTTTAAAATTGATAAAAATAAAATAATAGAGGTTATAAAGTAATTTTACTTTTTTATTAAAATATAACTTATTTACCTCTTAACACAAGGATAAAAATTGTGTAAAAAATATGTAAATTTTTATAATTTTTGTAACAAACATAAGCATAAAACATATGGAGAAGTATCTATATACAATCTTACAATTCATAGGAATGCAAACAAAAATTATGTCAAAATCGGATCTGCCTGTTGTGGTGATGAAAATTTGTACAATTTATTATAAATCATAAGCAACAATTAGTTTTGTCGAATAAAGTCATCGAGGGAGGTATATTGTGATGCATATTTTCATAAATAAAAAATAAAAAATATTCCTTTTTAAATTAGAGACTAAAATTAATCATAATCTTCTAAAAAAAACATAATAATCATTTAGTTTAAAAAAAAAAAAACCATAATCATGTGGTCCTTATCATTTCCATCGTATTGTAATTATTGCACTTAAAGAATGAAGATGAAGCTGAATGCGATACAAGTGTATATCCTCATTGACACACATTAAATTAATAATAAATGAAAAATATAGTAATTAGATAAGTATATGATTAATACAATAATGTCATTATATAGACATCCATTTAAAACAAATCAACTAACCAACAACCACTTCTTCAGGTCTAGCTCAACTAATTTTTTAATTTAATTAGTTTTTAAAATATTTTTTTTATATTTATTGCTTTTGAAGAAAATAAATAATTTGCACAAAACTTAATAGTCATAGTGTCAAATAACTAATTAATAGTGTAAATGATTTCTGATGCAGCAACGATTGTTATTATTATTTTTCTCTATAAATATATATAGAAGTCAAATTAAGGAAGAGTTAGTAAGACATGATACTATATTTACTAAAACTATCTTTTTTTTTTTTCATAATTGAATAGACTAACTGATTCAACTTAAAATCTGGTTAGTGTGTGGTCTATTAAAAGTATGAAATTGCTCTCTAATTATATTAAATAAAGTATTTTATCATGTTCTTTTCAAAAACTTGTCATCTAAAAAGATTTTATTATGTATTGTTAAACCATAAATCTAAGTATTATAATGTCATGGTATGCATGATTTGTATGTATATTTTAAATGTAGAAAATCAATAAAATTAGTTATTTTCAATTTTTAGTATTATTAAGATATTATATTTTTTTAGTATTATTTTATATAATATTTAATTGACCAATGTTTTAAAATTATCAAAAAGTAAAATAATGACAGTAAACTTAAGTAATGATTTCTCTTTAATTTTGTACTGAACAACAACTCAAAACTTCAAATGTATTGATGATCATAATAATAATAATAATAATAATAATAATAATAATAATAATAATAATAATAATAAATAAATAAATAAATAAATAAATAAATAAATGATTATCATTGAGTGAAATATTAAAAAACGTAAAGAGGAGTTCGTTAAATTACTGTATAACATATTATTAGTTATAATTAGTTTTCTGAAATATTGATTGAACTTAAAAAATGTAGGTAGACATCACAGCACTATATTATTTCTAACCACACATATCACATTAAATGTCAGCCATCAAATATCAACTAATTCAATTCAAATTATAGCGTCAAATTTATTGTTTTGTACTTCACTCTATGAAGAGTTTTGTAACGAAAATGTTAGATTAATTTTAAAATGTTTTATAGTAAAAAATCATGTAAAAAATAGAAATAAATGAAAATATTAGGGGGAAATGAATTGGTATTTTAAAAATTTTAATTTGATTAATAAAACTTTAAATTATTTGAAACACTTTATTACTAGTACAGAAGTTAATATAACTCTTTTTTCAAGAAAATATAAAAAAATGAAACAAGAAAAGATGACATAAATATTTTTATAATGGTTGAATTCTTATTAGATTTAATCTCTTAAATATTACACATTTCACACATATGTACATGTAATGGAGAAAAGCAAACTTTTTCTTGAAAATCTATCAAAAATACGAACATACATATCTAAAATATACTAACAAAAACATCAAAATTGATGTGAAAATTTTATACTAAAATTAATAAAATTTTATAAAATGATGCTACTTGGTATGATGATTATTAATAAAAAAAATTAAAGATTATCCATAGTGTTTTCAATGCTTTTGAAGAAAAAAAATCTCTTAAAAAATTTATGAAATCAAATCCACTATTCTAATATTGATGGTTGAAAACAATATATCTGAGTAAGAAATTTAATTTATACTTTTATATATAATTTCAATTAATATCATTAATTTATAAAAATATTTTATTTTATTTTTAATTTTTATGTTATTATTTATTTATTTAACATAATTCTATATATTTATTTTAATATTGGTTTAATAACAGATTCATTATAGTTAATGTAATTTTATATATTTATCATCGTCATCTTTATCATGATCGTCATCATTCTCATCATCATCATCCTCGTCATCATCATTACCATTATTGTTGTCTTTATCATCGTTCCCATCGTCCTTCTCCTCGTCCTTACATTATCATCATCGTCGTCCTCATTATCATCGTCGTCATCATACTCATTGTCATCATCATTGTCATCATTATCGTCATCATCATACTCATTGTTATCATCGTCGTTATCGTCATACTCATCGTCATTATCATCATCATACTCATTGTCATCATTATCATTATCATCATCATCATCCTCATCGTCGTCGTCGTCGTCATCATCATCCTCATCATCATCATTATAATCATCATCGTCATTATTATCATCATCTTCGTCATCATCATAATCGATTTAATAACAATTCCATATTATAGTTATTGTAGTTTTATATATTTTTTATTGTTAATAATACGAATTTAGTAACAATTTGAATTATTAAACTGAAATTAATATTTTGATAAGTTAAATAATTATCTACTCTTAGAAAAATAAACATAATAAATATTTTTTTATGAACTTTGAAGGAATCCTCATCATAATATGTTGAGTCGGTTTTCGACGAATTTAGTCTCGATTTTAACTTTAAATGAAGGTCTCAACACTTAATTAAGAGAAGATGTTCAATCTTTGATAGTCACTCTTCGGGTCTTGATCAAGTGGGGAGTTAGTCTTATTTGAACATGATGATGGTTGTTGTATTTGTCTTTTACTGAAAAGGGATTACTTGCAAAAGTTCTCTAACACTTAAGTTAGTATTCAGTATTTGAAAAACTTGAAAGCTTATTAAAAATATACTTTTCATTAGACGATGCTCTAGCATTTATAAACATCTGAGTACATTGTTCATAATAAGTCCAAACTATCATGATCTTTTAAGTTAATTCTAACAATATAAATAATCTTAAAATAATTAATTATCATAAATCATGATTAGATATTTTAATTATTACTAAATATCCAACAAATACTTAACATAGAATTTTGATATCATCTCAATTTATATATAATTTCAATCTAAAATATTTTTATAAAACAATTAACAATATCTTAGAATCATTTCAGACTTGAAAATAATTTTGACCTACAACATTTCAATCATGTAAAACAATAGACATATAACATATAACATCATTTCAACCTTAAATAATTTTGACTTAAAATATATCTATAAAAAAGTCAAAAATAACTTAATATCATGTCAACCTATAAATAAGAAATTTTAACCATGTAATGTCTGGGGTATAGACCTGCGCATGACATAGACCAGATACATTGTAAATTAAATATCTCACACACACATATA
>Ga0209489_107786_pt1 | contig 15486 bp, 5 predicted proteins | sample SiratrowhiteBW_FD_187527 | JGI IMG/M metagenome (GOLD analysis project Ga0209489, IMG submission 187527) | Root nodule microbial communities of legume samples collected from California, USA - Siratro white BW (SPAdes) (version 2) | ecosystem: Host-associated > Plants > Roots > Nodule | place: USA... | reverse complement strand
TTTTTTTTTTTTTTTTTATCGGCACTGGTGATAGTTAAAGCTATGATTAAAATCTAAAATTCAAGAATTACTTACTAGGAATATTATTAAAACATTACTAAAGAAAGAGGAAAAGTATTGTAATTGAGTAAAAGAATAATTAGCTACAAGATCTTTTAAAGAATTTGAATACACATAAAATTCAGAAAATCTATTGACAAAAGAAATTGAGAATTGTATATTGCATGAGGATGCATGGAGAAAAGTTTAAAAAATGTGAAAATTATAGAGAAGATTCACCTCTTTTAAGTTTGAATATGTAATATGTTAAATAGAAACATTCTATTAAGAAGAGAATTACAAATTTAATTGATAACTAATAAACACTACATCTATTCACATAAAGAGGAATGGGTTCTCAGAGTAACATAAGAAAAAAATCAATAAAAAATAAAAGGAAGTGAAAACAACTAGTAAAAAGAATATCTTACAACAATATGTAAATTACACTATTCAATGAATAATTATTGTTGAAAGAAAGACCGTGACACTATTTAATTATAGGTCTTATCTCACTTTTAGAGATTGGGATTGTAGTAGCGATTTATCTAATGTTGGATCGCTAATCAGATCTAAAACATAAGACAATTAAAAACAAATCACGTTTCATCAATTTTAATAAAGTAAATGTAAAAACAAGTCTTTTTAAGTTATTGACACTTCGTCACTTAATCAATTGATATAAAATATTTTATTTACAATATGTAAAACTTATCAAGAAAATAAATTTTAAATCTGATACCAATATCAAGGTTTTAACACATCAGTAAAAAGCTTGATAACTTCATAGTGTTTTATATGTCATCATATATCTCTTATAATTTGTTTTAATTTTTGTAATGAACCATAATATGTTTGTATATTGATTAAAAAGTTGATTTACCGTACTTACATTTTTTTAAAAGAATCCCTAGGCACATTGTGGATTTTTATTTAATATTGACCACATCATATCACAATTGTCACATAACCTTAATTTATAAAAAAAAATTGGGTTGGTGCGCATGTGGGACTCGTTTTTGTATCCAAACATAAACGTGTCGTTCACGATTTAAAAGGATTAAGAGAAATATAAGGAAAAAATAATGAAAATTATAAGTGAATGGCTTATGTTTTTTTAATTATTTAAAATTATTAATATTTATGGTTGTACTTCAGTTTTTCATATGCACTGTAATCTATTTGAACAGCCATCTTTAAAAAAAGAGTTCTAAGTCATTCGATTTTTTTTTTTTATTAAATCATCAAGATGTTATTGTAGAGTTTTGTAAAGGAAATATTTTACTATTATCTTATCGTGAACAGAAGAGTTATTATAATTGTAATAGAAGTATTTTGACCATTTATACCCTTTGTTTCACTTGATTCTTTAATTGAAAAATTTCCTGTATAGTGAATATAACTTAAAAAAACAATAAATGTAAAATGTAAAGCAGTGAGGAAAAAAGGCAAAACATGCACAAAAATAAAGTAAATTGAACAATAAATTAAATTTAAATAGATTATGTGATTCGGCCCCGAAAGGTAGGCCCAAAATAGCAACGAGTTGGGCTAGTAAGTTCTTATTCTACTATAATATTGACCAAATCTTCTGCAACTGAAGTCGCCATATAAAATGTTCGTATGTTATGTTTCTGCGCTGAAGAGCAAGTTCCTTAAGGCACTACCAAGGTGGTAGTGTTGTGTTGGAATCATTGAAATTTGTTCACTTTGTATTATGAATGAATAAGTGTTTGGTTTATCTTAGGTCCCCATAGCCATTACTTCGTTTACATTAGTAACATTATCTCTCAAACCATAGGCCATAAACATTCTTTTATTAAACAAGTTTCAAACAAGAACTGTTACATGCTAGAACAAAAGATTAAATTTTATTCTTGAAAAGCCACAAGATGTACCCAAACTGGAAGGGAGGGACTCAAGATTGAAGGCCTTTAGCAAAGAGAGATGCAAAGGTCTCCATTGTTGGTTTCTTGGACACAAAACCTATCTCAATTCCTTCTCCATTGTTGCTGCTATCTGAAAGACTAAACACTTCAGTTCTTTCAACAGACACTGTCTTCACCTTCTTTGGTCCTCCCCAACCAAAGTCACTACTGTAAGCCTCAAAATTCGGTGACCCTGCAACTCCAATCTCCTTCACACCTCCCACACTGTCAAGCAACCATGATGACCAATTTTCAGCTCCATTCAGAACACCATCTTTCTTCACACTTTCCAAAGCTTCACTTAGTGCGTCCACAGCCACAATTAGTCCATCCTCCCCCAACAATTCTCCTTTTTCAGCACTTGCAAGTCTTAGCCCAACACAGTTTCCAAAATAGGTTGCAGGAAGAGGTGGCTCCAAACAACCCCTGCAATCCACACTCAGAATCAACATAACTCTCTTGTTTTTTTCCATTTCCTCGGCTCTCACCCTGCAAACCCATGCATAGGCAAGAGACAACACAAAGGTTGATAAGTGAAGCTTGGTGTTGTTCTGTCTCTGCTTAGACACAACAAAATGCTTAAGCTTTTCAATATCTGAACCAGACAATTGAAACAACCCTCCAGTTGCATGTTCCGGAGATTGCACATCCCAAACCATGAGGCTTCTGTTGTTGGATCCTCCCTGCATTAACCAATCATTGAGGAATTTTCCCCCTATTTGGTTGGGGTCTTTTACTAATATCCTTTCATAGAAAGGACATAGTTCAGGTGGCAAACAAGGGGGTGCTTTTGATTCTCTACAAAGATAAGCCCAGGAGTTGATAAACGATGTTAAAGTCTTGCCATCAAGAACAGCACGGTGTGAGGTTATTCCAATGGAAAATCCGGAGTTTGGAAATAGAGTGACTTGCAAGGCTAAAATTGTAGCTTGTTCATGGGATATGGTCAAGTGAGGTAAAAGATGGTGAATTTTTTCAGTTTCCCAAAGATTTGAGCCAGCTAGATAGTTGAAATCAGCATCAGATTCAGCTGCTGTGAGAGGAACGGTGTCACCCGTTTTGTAATTGATGATGGGGTTTTGGGAGTGAAGGGGCCAAGTGAGGTGGCCTGCAAGAGGAAAAAAGTGGCCGAGTGCATATGAAAGAGAGTGTATGAGTTTGGGAAGAAGGGTATGGAAGAAGGGTGGGGTTGGGTTAGAGAATTGGTAGAAGAGGATGCGTTGAGCAGGAGGTGACCTTAACCATAGTATGTCAAAGAAGGTGAGGGGAAGCGATGTTTCAGTTGGTAATTCTTCTGATTCCAAACTTGGTGCTATATTGAAAACTTGTACCACATGCATGATTTCTTTCTTGTTGCTTGGACCAAACAGAAAAAAAGAAAAAGAAAACAGATGCAGGTGGTTATGTGACTTGATGATATTACTTATCAATGGAAACTGATAGATTTTATTATCTGCATCACGAGCCCTGTAATTTTATACATTTCAAGTGTGGATTCTAATATATTCTATTATTAACCTTCTGTTCTGAAATTGTCCTCACATATCACAGGTGTCATTTTCTGCATAAAGCTTTTGTACGTGTCAGTTTATGACAATTTTTCCTGCCCTCAATTTATGTATCCGGAAATCGCGAGATGACTTGTGCAGTTCCTATAGCTTTTTCACTTCTTCTAAGGTTATTTTCGTTTTGATAACTCATTTTTTTATTACTTTTGTAAGTTCTTAAACGTTTCTTATCCATTATATATCACTCGTGCTTTTTACTTTAAACAATCCAATTATACAGTCAGCAGTTCCAAAAATTCCTACGATAGACAATTTCCTTCCCATCAAATCTATCAAATCTTAGATATCATTGTGGAAAACTATGTAATGCCATACTAATATAAAATTACAAATAACATTATATTTATCAACAAGTTGACAGGCCAGCAAACAAACAAAATCTAGATTCATCTGAAGTGATTCCAAATAAAGAATTCTTTGCATGATTTTCTTTTAAATAGCTTAGTGTATTCGTGTTTTACTCTAAACTATTTCTTGTCTCTTCTTTCTGTCAATCTATACCTATGATTTGTAATATGTGTATCAGTCAGTTACATGGTTACTTAGTTGTTTATTCAGTCATTGTAATTTAATCATGTTATGTTTGAAAGTTTATTTCTGCCTGTAAAATGTGCCTCGACTGAACCACATCAGTGAACACCAAAAAACAATGATTCCATTTCCCCCAAAGAATCCAGTCAAAACAACACACCTTCCTTTCACAAAATCTAGCAAGTCATTTTGTTAAGTGTTATATTATCGGTTCATTTTTTAAGTCCTTGTCCTCGTTCTCACCTTTTTTTTTCTTTCCCTTTTAGTTCTTATTTTAGTACTTATCACAACTTTTAGTTTTCCTTTTTCATACCTTCCACTTTCCGCCACATTTCCTCCCCAAAATTGAGATGCAGGACCAACATTTTCCAGAAAACGACACTTGTACTTCACCTATAGCTTACCACTTCACATTAAAAAAATTTGGAGAGAATCAACACCAATGCTGATACATGATAGTTGAATGATTATTTTACTATTGCAACACCAACACAAAATTTCAGATGATAATAAGTAGCCAACTAATAGACCATAAGAGATAAAAAGTTCTGCCAAACTTTTATTCCTGAAAAGACACAAGATCTACCCAAACATGGGGATAATCAACACCAATGCTAATACATGGGTGTCAAATGATTTATTTTATCATTGCACACCGACACAACATTTCAGATGACAATAAGCTACCAAATGATAGAGTATTATTCCTGAAAAGCACAAGATCTACTCAAACTGGTAGGATAGGGACTCAAGATTGAAGGCCTTCGGCAAACAGAGAAGTAAAGGCCTCCATAGCTTTTTTCTTGGTCACAAAACCTATTTCAATTCCATCACCAGTTCTGCTATCTGAAAGACAAAACGCTGCAGTTCTGTCAATAGACACCATCTCCACCTTCGTTGGTTTTCCCCAACCAAAGTCACTACTGTAAACCTCAAACCTCGGTGATCCTGCAAAGGCAGCAGTCTTTGTGTCACCTACTTTGTAACTTTCATACACCATCTTCCACCAGTCTTCTGCTTCATGCAGATAACCATCCTTCTTCAATGTTCCCAAAGCTTCACTCAGTGCTTTCACAGCCACAATAAATCCATCCTCCCCCACCAATTCTCTTCTTTCAGTAATTGCAACAGAGATACCAACACAGTTCCCCAAATACGTTGGAGGAACAGGCGGCTCCAACTGAAGCCTGCAATCAATATTCAGACCAAAACCAATTCTTTCACTCTGGGGTTCTTCTGCTTTCACTCTGCAAACCATCGTATAGGCGGCAGCTAGCACAAACGTTGACAAGTGAAGTTTGGTGTCATTCGCTTTACTCTCCACAATCTGCCTCAGCTTTGCAATATCTGAGCGAGACAATTGAAACAAGCCTCTAGTTCCTTCTTCTGGAACTGGCATATTACTAACCATGAGGCTTCTGTTGTTGGGCCCACCCATCTTTAACCAATCACTGGAATATTTTTCTCCTATTTTAGTGGGGTCTTTCACAATTTCCCTGTCAAAAACAGGACTCCATTCGGGTGGCAAAGAGAAGGGTGGCTGTGCTTCTCTGCAAAGATATGCCCAGGATTTGACAAATGTTGTTGAAGCTTTGCCGTCAAGAACAGCATGGTGGGAGGTTATTCCAATGGCAAATCCAGAGTCTGGAAAAAGAGTGACCTGCACAGAAAAAAGCGTAGTTTGTTCGTGGGATATGGCCAAGGGAGGTACAAGATGGTGAATTTCTGTAGCTTCAGTGAGATCCGTGCCTGCTAGATGGTTGAAATCAGCGTCAGATTCAGCTACAGTGAGCGAAAGAGTATCACCCTGGTTGTAAACGATGGTGGGTTTGGTGAAGTGAGTGGGCCAAGTGAGGTGTCCAGCGAGAGGGAAAAAGTGACCAAGTGCAAGAGAGAGAGAGCGTTTGAGTTTGGGAAGAAGGGTATCAAAAAAGACATGATTTTGATGAGGAAATTGATAGAAGAAGACGCGTTGAACAGGAGGTAACCTTAACCATAATATGTCAAAGAAGGTGAGGGCATAAGATGCCTCAGTTGGTAACTCTCGTGACTCAGAGCTTGGAGCTATGCTCGCAACTTCTACCACTTTCATGGCTTCTAGTCAAAAACACGGCAAAACCAGACAGATATTCAAGTGTCAATCAATCCTCAGCATTGTTATAAAAACCATCCAACCACTTTTTTAATCATTCATTCACGTGTTAATTTTATAAGCAATTATGCTACCAATATCGATACTGTTATAAAACCTACTCACCTACTTTTCAACAACCTTCTTGTTCCTTCTCCTTGACCTCTTATCACTATTTTTGCTCTGTTTTCCTAATACTATTCATTCACACATCCCTGTTTAAACTCAGAAATCCCCGTTTAACTCATCCATCTTCTTACTGGCCAGATAAAATTAATTGTTGATTATTTAATATATGAGAATTCTCCAATAAGACAAATTAAAGGTATCGTTCTGTAAAATTTGAAGTAAAATGAGAATAAGATTTCATCCTAATATTTGAATATAAATAAAATAATACTTAAAAAAAATAAGAGGTTGAACAAATCCAAGGAGATCTAGATTCTACCACAGCCACACATACTTCAACAAACAGCTGGAAGATAACGAAGAGGAGATGCTGCCCATCATGTTCACATATTTTAAATTATTCAAACCGACCGGTCTTTGTGGAGGACAATAAATGTTTACCTCTACAAAAAGAATATTTTCACGTGAAGCAAAAAAGAAGAAGAATATTTGCACGTGAAGCTAGAAGAGCAAAATGAAAATTTTGATCTCCTTCCTTATGGTAACTGTTTAGTGTGGGAGCAATGGAGGAAACTGCATATCTAACCAGAGAAACTCTTTTTTAGCTTCTTCTGCATAAAGTGGACTTCTATTATACATAAACCGTCGTACCATACTTGCGAATTCATTATCTAATAATAAGAAACTCGTATTTTATACTTTTTTATTTTGACAATAAAAATATTATTTATTTTTGAATTGTTAGTATTAAAATTTCAAGAAAATTTAGTTTGTTTAGTTTGTACGATATGTTTAAACAAACGAGAAATTCGTAAAACGTAGTAATGTTTAGTTAAAAAATAATGAAAATTACAAAGTAGTTAAAGGAAATTCATATTAATGAAAATGAATAATAATATTTAACTAAAATAATGACATTGTCAAAAACATATAATTTCACACGACTTTTTTCTAATAGTGGACAAAACTTACTCCAAAAATGCATCTCCGTTTATTTACCGAAAGAATACATATCGTTATATCGTATTTGTTATTTTTAAAAAGTAAATTTGAAATAAAGTAAACACATAGAATTGAAATACGAGGAGTAAATTATTTTCAAAATTTTTAAAAATTGAATAAGTCGATCATTTTGAAATTTAGTTATATTAATTTGAATAAGATTCAACAATAATTGAAGGCCCGGTTATAAAATTAAAATGGCAAATTTTTAGAATTGAAAAATGTAAGACGTTGTTATCAATATCATAAATAACTAAGCATATATATAATAACTATATCTCTATTTTTATTCTTACTGTAATAATAATAATTTTATTGTTTATTTTAAATCTGCATACCCTGCTTAAATTTTAACATATAGATTACTATAGTTACAAAAACAACACCAAATAGGGTAATATTATATATATATATATATATATATATATATATATATATATATATATATATTACAATATTTCACGTTGATAGTTTTTCTAACACAAAACATCTTCTTTAAAGTATGTAATACCAAATTTTATTTTGATTATGAACAAAATTGACATAAAATCTTAATTCTCTGCCTCTATTATGTTTTCTACATCTATTAAGACCAAATCAAATGTAAAATATGGATTTGTTTATACTAATTTTGTTTTGAATAATTTCTTGATTTAAAAAAGAAAACACAGTCCCACATGCATGTTTCTGTTTCTCGTCCAAACATTTTCTGTTTTTTTTCTTTCTTTGCCTTCAACTTCCCCCAAATTACGTGAAAAAAAATATTTTTTTTATTAAAAGCATCAATTCCTTCACTAAGAAACTAATTTTAATTTCACGAAAATCACGTTGTCGTGTAAGTTATTTCCAATAAAGTTCTTAAAAAAAAGAAAAAAAAAAACAACTAAAGCATCTCCAGTGGAGCTATCCTAAAAGAAAACAAAATGTTTGCTTAGAACTTCTTCTTGCACTTCCATATGTTCTTTCTGCACCTCCATTTATTTTCTCAAAATGCCCATTTTATAAATACTTTTTGGCTCTTATGATAGATATGCTTCCGGAACAGTATAATTTAGAAAATAAATTTGACTTTCCAAATAGGCTATTTTGGAAGTTAAATTTTATCTTTCTCAATATACTATTTCAGAAGCCAAATTTCACTTCCAAATATAGAAATAGTTTTTTAAAATCAGTCTTTTTGAAAACTAATTTGTATATTTCTCCTTTTCTTTTTCAAAACTTTTTCAAAATGACTCATTTGGGAAACTAATTCATACACCGTTTCATTTTTATAATTAGTTATTTTGAAAAGTTGTTTCTAGATCTATAAATAACTTTTGAAATGAGTCATTTTAAAAGTGATTTTTATTTCATAATTTAAATGATTTTTAAAATGACTTTTTCTAAAAGATCTTTTTAGATTTAGAAATTCTTTAAATAGCTTTCAAAATAAAGTCATGACTGAAGTAATTCAAAATGTGAAAAATCCACCCCATACGCCTTATGCGGTGCCCCATTCTCCCCATCTTCTTCTGAAACTACTTCCATTATCAACAATTAATTATTTTAAAGAGATAACACGGTAGGTATGACGACAACTATTGACACTGGCAGCGGCAAACGGTAGTGAGATATATGAAGGTCTACGATCTAGAAAGGTAAATGTGTCACTGCATTATTAATCAGGAGCACTTTGAAAAAATCAGAAAGATATGGAGGTGCAGGAAGAAACTCCCTTGCTTTTCATGTCGGTTATCTACAATATATTGCGTGTAGAAAGAAAGGGCCCAATGGCCTAAAGCCAACCAAGATATTAACGACACTCTATCTATATTTTTAATGGAAAACAATTTACAAATAAATTAATTATATTTATGTGACTGATTGTATTATTAATATATTAAAATTAAATATTCCAATTAATATAACCTTTTGGAAATGTTTGAATTTCTATTATATCATAAAATTAAATTATCTTTTAATATATTCATGATGCTTTTATAAAAACAAATACATTTTATCTTGAAAATTACTTATATTTTTTTTATTTCAGCCTTTTACATTAGTATTATTTTAAGTTCACAATTTTTTTTAAATACGTGCACAATAATATTTAGGAAATTTATTTTAAGTTCACCAAAACATATGATCTTAAAACATCTACAATAATATGATAATATATATTTAAGTTAGAAAAATTAAGCTTATATACTTTTAAGTTATGCTAAAGAGCATCGTACCTCTTGTAGTTTCGAAACAGACACACACCTATATTGTGTTTTGATAAATTTGTATTTACAACCCCACTAATTTCCAAATAAATATTTTTCCATGCTTTTAATAAAATACATTTTTCTCTGTACTTTTTGAATTATAATTTTGATTCTTATATTTTAAAAAATTCAAAATTGGATTTCTATTTTTTTATTTAACAAATTTTATTCCTTAATTTTAAATTATTTAAAAATGTATTAAATAAGTATTAGATTACATTTGATGATAAGTCTATGCAACTCTTCATCTCAATTTATCATATCCGAGGCAAAATATAATTACAATTAAATAAACAAAGTTGCAAATAATTACAAATTCAGACCAAAATTATATAGAAAGAGATTCAAAAGCCAAATTACAAACTATTAAACATTAATGAATTGCAGGAAAAAAACAAGACAAAAATTATAAATAAGACAATAAAATTAAAATTATTAATATCAAATTAATATTCAATTAAACTTAATTTTGTTTCAATTCAAATAAAAAAATAAAGTGATTACAAATTTTAAAAGCAGTTTAAATTAATCATGAACAAAAATATTATATATATATATATATATACTATTACAATTATTACACTAAAATATTTGTATGTGTTTACATTTTATTAAAATTAATTTCTTTATTAGTTTTATGATCTCTATTAAGACCATACATTTCTTTCCTCTTTTTCTTAATAAATCTTGCATAATGTCAAATCATAAACTGAAAAGGACATTGGCCTGAATTAAAAATAATGAGTGGATGAAGAAAAGTTCAAGTTAATGTATAATTTTACTTAAAACAACATTCTTCCAACACATGCAATCAATTTACACTACAACAAATCAAAGAAAATTTTGAAAACTTGACACTTTCTCTTCTTTAAATCTCACCATGCTCCAACATTTCAACATCCCATCTCACGGGGGACAACTATTTTAATTTTTTTTTCAGTATTTTTAGAATGTGAATAAATTACACACACAAAACATTCACCTTTTTCTTATCCACTTAAACAAAATATAATAGTAAATTCATTGTGCTCTCATTATAACAAAATAATTTATCCTCTTATAGATCTTATATTAATATATGTCCTTTTAATTAATTTTTTTTCACTTTTATTGGATAAAGTTTATAATAAGTGTCCATAAAAGAGTTACTTTATTTTTAAAAAGAAAAAATTTGTTAACTTATGAAAAACGTTATTTTATTTTATTTATTATTTTTGTACACACTATTCAAAATATTATCTAAATAAGTTCCTTTCACATAGTACAAATATATTAACAAAATCATAAATGTAAAGAGTGATACAATGATTTATAAAAACAATTGCAAAATGTACAAGTCTATATAACTTTCTAAAATAATAATGTTGATCGTATGTAATACAATGAGAAGAAAGAAATTAATGATAGAAAATGTAAAAATATGTGTAGAGAATAAAGTGTAAAAATGGTTAAAAGTAATTGAAGCAACGCTAAAATTAAAATAGATAATGACGTGATATATAATTATGAAATCGATTTTTTTAACTTTTACTATAAATTATTCGTCACCAAAAATATCATATAACATGATCAATGAATTCTTTAGTGATACAAAATAATTATTTTTTTTAACATAAGTTATCATATATCACTAAATTATTTCAAAATTCTATCTTCAAAATTTTATTAAAAACACAATTACAAAATATCTTCAAATTGTTTTTTTTTTTCAAATTTAGCACCACTTATTCCAAATGATCCTCCACATATTCATCTGCAACATCATTTGCTCCCGTGTCAAAAACACGATCATTGCAGACAGATATCAAAACACAAGTACAAGAAAGAAAAGGATAAGCAAACAAATTTTAAGTAATCTAAAGTCATTCAATCAAATGCAAGATTTAACACAACACAAAACCTCATGATCATCCATCTTAGTCAATTTAATACATCATTACAATAACAAGACATTAACACACTACAGACTTGAGTCTACTTCTGGAAGACTCGTGCATTGAATAGACCCCGAGATATACTCCTGTCACACATCTTCAAACGGTGAATCCACGTAGTCCCCACACAAATGAATCAGTCACCCTAAGACTTTTCTGACCAGCTATATTTCAAGCTGCAGTCACCCAGTTCAGACCTACTTCGACTCTCACCACCTAGTAATAATCATCTATTTGATTCATACTACTAGTAGAGTCAGGATATCGATCACCTGATCCTTAGACAATGCACTTCCTAACTAACCCAGACACGGGTGTTTTCTTTTCTACAACAACTATGCCTAGGCCTTGACCAACTTTTATCAATACTCTATCAATATCATATCATAAAATAGATCTCTACTAATGCATTTATTCACTTTTCAATCTCAATCTCAATCTCAAAAAATGAAAGAAATCCATAAATCATCAATACAATTCAATTTGAATTATCAATTAATCTATCTTATTAAATCCATGTGTTGCATTACAAAATAACCAAACAATCAAAACAGAAAGCCCTAATTTTTTATTTTATTTTTTGGTTTAGCTTGGGCGAAAATCTAGTTTGAGCGAGAATTCTCTTGCTTGAATGAAAATTATCTCGCTTGGGCAAAAATACTCCAGTGGCACACTTGCTCTAGGCCCATTTTCGCCTAAGCGACATTATCCTCGCCTGAATGAAGTTGCCATCTCGCCTGGACGAAGAACTTCTCGCCCGGGCGAAAACAGTCCAAAGAGCATACTTGCTCCTCAAAACCATTCTTGCCTGGGCGAGATACTGTCGCTTGGGCTAAATATGCAAAAAACAACAACTTCTACTACCTCAGAGCTAACATGCATGCCTCATATGATCAAAATAATAAAAATCAACACGCTTATACAATAAATAGTTTACCTTAGCACAGAATACCAACTCAACATATCACCATCCCATTAAGTTCACACAACTATCTCATACATGCAATATTCAATTCAACATTAATCCAATATTTTAGACCTACAAGAAACTTTATCAGATACAACTTGTACAGATACTACAATAATTAACTTCTCCATTCAAAACTTAAATTTGTAAACCAAACAAATACAGATTTCAAGTTAGCTTCCCTAACCTGAATTACAGTTGAAATTCTCTCTTACAGTCCCAATAGCCTAAGGTCCTCGGAAACTCGAATCTGGATCAAAAGACCTCTGATCAACGATCAGACTAAAACACTAGGAAACTGAGCTCACAGAGGCACTGTCTGATGGCTCAAAGGCCACATGCAAGCTCAGTAAACAGAGGAAAGCAAAAACCTAAAACTGACTCTAAGGAAAGGGACAAAAAATGAACTTACTCTATTGGAGATTCTGATCGGGTATACTTGCTCTGTTCTCCGCCACGAGTCCAATGGTGGGCTCCGTCTGAGAAACTGATGAAAGCCAGACTTCAAGTCTTAGAGAGAAGTCATGAAAAAAGGAAGGTCAAAGGTTTTAGAGAGATGGTGGCTTAAGTGGGAATGAGACTTGATTACTAATTTTTCCTATTTATAAATAGGTGTTTTCAAATGCTCATTCCACATTTACCACTTCTACTCAGATGACAGATTTTCTAAATTGTTATAAAATTAATGAAATTTATTTAAATGTTACAACTTAAATTAATAAATAAATGAAAATTAAAATAGGAAGTGATACTTTCACATATTAAAAAAAATCACTTGAAAATTAATATATTAATTTGAAATGTTAATATATTTTATCATATTATTAAAGTGAATTTTAAAATTGGTGTTTTTTCTTTTTAAAAGATTTAAATATCATTTTTGTAATCAAATTAGTCACTGAATATTGTCATATAACTTAGAAGTTATTTTCATCCTTAAACTAACATTACCACCTATCAATGACAAAAAGGTCTTCATGTACTTTCATGTATGGTGTGACATAAAACAACTTATTCAATACCGATGTCTTGAAACCCTTTTTAGATTTAAGTAAAGGTCTTGTTACAATCTCTAAAAGGAATAAATTGATTTAATGTTTAAAAATTTTAAAATTAAAACAGATTCTCTAAAAAAATATCTATTTTTAATAATAAAATACACTGTTATAATGTGAATTATTAATTTTAAAAATTACAAAAATTAAAACAAAAATAAAAATTATTGAAATATTGAATTTTAAAAAAATACTTTTGAAACAATTGTAATCCGATTTGATTATAAGTTATGTTGAATGTGAAATGCATTTAACATAAAATAAAATAAGAGTTTATTACAAAACTATTACATTGAAGATGTTTTAAGCGTGTCTCTTAATTGCGAAATATTAGTAATATTTTTAAATATATTTCAGAAAATATATTTTTAAAATTTATTAAAACTCAAAGTTATCAGAAAAAAGCTTTCACTATGATGCTGATAAAAAAAGTTAGATATTTTTTTAATAACTTTCAACTAATAAGAAAATGCATTCAGAAAACTTTATTATTTTTTTAAGTGTATTGTGAGGATTATAAAAAGTTGATGATTCTTTATCCGTTTTCTTTCTTCTTCTTTTTTAATACATATTTTGTTCTTTTTGTATTTTTCATCTCTAAGATTAGATCGTATCGTGTAGTAATTAGTAAGTTAAAAATCAATCCCATTAGAAAAAATTCGATTTAAAGTGATTTTTCTACTTTAAAAATATTTTGAAGTTTTTTATTAGTTTTTTAATTTAATATTGATTTAATAGGAGGAAATTTAACTATTTTGAAAATAAAAATCCATATTCATATCTTTATCCTATGAAATTTTTTTGTCTCATTTTCATTATATTAATACTCATATCCACTTTTTCACTATTCTAAATATTAAATATTTTTTAAAATAAATTCACAGTAAATAAACACATGGTATTATTAAAGATTCAAAATCAAAATAAAGATTTACGTGATCGAACATTTGTAATTAAAAGGCAAACATTCTCTTGTAAAAAATAAATAATAAATAAAGATTTAGAAAAATTATAAATAATTAAATGTATGTCTAAAAATTATTTATTTTAATGAAATTGATGTTTGTGTTTCCCACTATGTAGTATACGAGTTGAACAAAATTATTCAAAAGAAAGTGTGTGATAAAGGTTGTTATGATAAAAGGAAATCTACCTTCCGAGTAAACATTTTAAATATTGAATAAGTGAAACAACAATTAATAGAGAATGAAATTTGTATGGTGAAAGAAATAAATAAAAAAATTTCAAATAAAATGAAATCAAGGACAAAAAAAAATATGGAAGATAAGTTTTTTAGACTATTTAATAAACTATAAGTATTTTAATAATTTAAAGTATAGATAAGTATGAAAGCATAGATAGATGGAGACAAGAACATAACCAAAATTACATCTTCATTCTCATTCACATGTCTAATTTTTTAAAAATTGATATTACTCATATTCATATCTAGTCAATATAGACATTTCTCCTTAAAATGAAAACCTGTTAGAATAATATATGTGGAGACAAATTCATTTATATGTGGAGACAAATTCATTTGTCATCCATAGAAAAATTATTCTTTTTATTAGTTTGGCTCTTAACCAAAATTTTATTTTATTTTTTTATATTGTGATAGGGTTTTTGAAATTATGATGATTTTGTATATGAGATTAAGTATGTATTTTCATTTTTATTTTGATTAAGAGATTTGACATATTGGATTAGAAAATTATTTTAAATTGGAAAGTGAAACTTATATTGATTTGAATTGTCTTTGGGTTATGATTGAATTTTATTGAATCGTACTTTTAATTTTTCGCAGTTAGATTGAGTTGAAACGATTTATATCCTTATTTGTGATGTTTATATTCAGGTAAACATTTTCTTACTTAAGTATATATATATATATATATATATATATATATATATATATATATATATATATATATAATATATTTTATTTAT
>Ga0209489_107783_pt1 | contig 15492 bp, 6 predicted proteins | sample SiratrowhiteBW_FD_187527 | JGI IMG/M metagenome (GOLD analysis project Ga0209489, IMG submission 187527) | Root nodule microbial communities of legume samples collected from California, USA - Siratro white BW (SPAdes) (version 2) | ecosystem: Host-associated > Plants > Roots > Nodule | place: USA... | reverse complement strand
TTTTTTTTTTTTTTTTTAATTATAATGGTTTGATTTAGAAAGCAAATGGATAACATTTCCTTTGATTTAACAAAGATGTTGTACAACGAGACAAATTAATAAATGCAAACGCTAATAATGGTCTTAGAGTATTGATTAAGAAAATCAAATTAAAAAATATGGATGTATTAAAAAATTTATTGTGCATCTTTTATATTCATTAATATTTTTAACAATTAAACATGTATATTGTATATTGTGTGTTTTATGTGATAATTTATAAGTTTCTGTAAAATTTTAAAAATTAAAAAATATATTAGGAAATATCACATTATTGTTAATTAATAATAGTGCAGTCTCGTATTTTAAAGCAGAAAAAAATACATAACACGAAATATTTTCGCTATAAACTGTGAGAATTTATTTCATCAGATTAAATAAGGAAAAATTAAATAATGATAGTTTAGAAAATAAAAAATTATAAATAATTCGTGTGACTCAAAACAGGTCATTCATGTAAAAATGTTCAGTAGAAAAAATTCAGGAGACTTATTATTAACAAAGATAAAGTATTTATGGAGGTCATCATTTCTTAAGAGTAATTTTAAATGTTAAGTTAATTTCAAGACAATGGTAAACAAAATTTAAAAATAAGCATTTTGTATACATGGAATGAGATTATTGATAGTAGTTAATATTTTTTAAAAGGATTAAAAATAAATAATATGATGTATTAAATAGTTCTCACATTACATTTTTAAACATTTTATTTAAACAGTAAATAATAATATAATATTTTTTAAGATACATGTGTCCTTAATAACTAACTAACTAATTAGTAGTGACATGTAAAATTCATCATGCAATATACATAAAACTCTACATTATGAGAATAATTAATATGGAATCAAACTTATACACATAGTCACTTCAATTTAATTACAAGAGTTAGAAATTTTATCTATATTTGTTTAATGAATTATTTTGGTCGATTTTTTTTAATGACAGGGAATAAAATTAACGAGAATATTTAAGGGTAATTCAATTTTATTATAAAATAAAATTTTATTAAGAGTTTGTTTTTGATATGAGAATGAGAGAGAAAAAAAAAAAAGGTTAAAAAGGAAAAGAAAAATAGAGAAAGATCGTGTAATGAAAACAATGATGATAAATAAATAAATTTGATGTACAAGTGTATAATATAAGTATTATTTTTTTCAAAATTTCAGTAGACTAGTACGCAAAGTGGCACAAGTCTATGGATGATTTGTCAAACACTTTTATTGTGTGGGTTTGATTTCAAAATTCAATAATATTAAATTAGCACGTGAAAATGATATTTTACCTCTTAAGTTAGGTTTCCTTATAGAAAGAGATATTGGAAAATGTATTTGAAAATATCATAATGTTAATAAAAATATTCTAAACCTATTGATTTTCATTATATATATATATATATATATATATATATATATATATATATTATTTTTTATTTCTATGGTAAAAGAAGAGTATCGTGATATCATATATTTCTATAAAAATAAAAATTATTATTAGTATAAATTATCTATTCTACTTAATTTTGCATATCTCTTATTGCATTTTACTTTTTAATTTCTTTAATTAAATTATAAATTACGAAATATAAACTAAATACTTTCATGAAAATAACTTTCATGAATTTTAATCCGGGAATAACTTTATACTTGTGTATGACTATTACCTATGAATAATCTTTATTATTGAAATTCAAATTACATATAAGTTATATATGTAAATAATCTCTTTGTATGATTAAAAGAATTATTATCTCGCAAGTTTTTTTTTTCATGATTTTCTCATTTTTCTTTCACTTGTTTTTTCTTATATTAATTTTTATTACTCTTTTTCTCAATTTTCTTAACATTAATAATAACTCATGAAGTTAATACTGACCTTCATGTTAACATAGACTCTGTTTCCTCCTTCTTTTTATGACAATCCTTTTTTATAATTTTCTCACTAATATCAGTTTTCCCTTCTCTTGTATTACCTTCTTCCCTTTTCTTTTGTCATCCCAAAAAGTCTATCACTAACAATGACATTCTTTTCTTTATCTTGAAATGAGTGTGAATCTCTTATGGTAAAATATAGGTAGGCATGAGAATTATATAAAATAATGAACGTGATTAGGCTACTAATTCAGTCAAATCAGAACATAAACTCTGAGTTCCTTGTGCACATTTTTGTGTGCATAATAATAGCAACACTACACTGCACTACCCCATCACTACAACCAAACAATAATTAGCAACACTGACATGATTCCTCTCTCTCTCAAGTCAACAACTGCAACACTGCCCTTTTGAGGCACAGTACTACTATCTACCAATCTTGCGGCATTCCAACAAACCCTTTTGGAATACTTGTTTGGAGTCTTTGAGTTGAATTATCTATTTCACTTGGTTGTTGGTATGTGTTCAAAGTTTGGATTTTTATACGTGTTTAGATCCTAATAACTAGTGTTCTTTGTACGAAATTTGCTTGTAGGGACAACATTAGGAAGGTCATGTTAAAATCAATTGCTTGTGGGGGTGTTTAAACCCTCAGAATCTCCCACCCACTGTACTGTGGATGAGCTCTTCTCACATATTCAACTCCTACCATACACCCTGGTTGTTTTGTTTTTTATAGTTGAATATTATGACAAGGGTCATGGCAAGGAAGTAAATAAATCAAGAGATGTGCATATAGAGAGAGAGAGAGAGAGGCAGACAAGTCTAACAAACCAACTTCCCTTTCTTTTCTCATCTTATCACACTGCAGGCTTGTTGTGTTGTGATCATTCAGTAATTTTAATCTGTATGAGACAAGTTGTGTCTACCCTGCAAAGCCAGAAAAATGGTGCCAGAGAACATGAAGAAACAGCTTGCTTTGGCTGTGAGAAGCATCCAATGGAGCTATGCAATTTTCTGGACTGATTCAACCGCCCAACCCGGGTACCAAACCAACTGTTCTATTCATATGAGCCAACTCTGTTCTATTTTCAATTGTTTGACTTTGCTCTTTCCCCTTCTTCAATATTTTGCTTTCTCCAATACCGGAGAAGATTCTATGTTACATGAGACATACAAAATTTGCCATCCGTGTCTGCCATGTTTGGTTGAACCTCTAGATAGGATGCATCTTTCTCTAGTATAGTTTGGCTTATGTTATAATACGAGGTAAAAGCAAGTGTAACCTATCCACGTTTTCTTATCTAAGGTGTGTAGTTGACTAAATAACAATTTGAAATTCTGAATCTACTGTTGCATTTTCTTGTATTCTTGCTTGTGGGGTAGTTGGTTTGGGGCAAAGTTCAATTTTTTTGTTTCTCACAGGGTGTTGAGATGGGGGGAAGGGTATTACAATGGAGACATTAAGACAAGGAAAACAAGTCAAGGGGTGGAACTTAATTCTGACCAAATAGGGTTGCAGAGGAGTGAGCAGCTGCGAGAGCTATTCAAATCCCTCAAAACTACAGAAATCAGCCCTCAAAGCAAACGGCCTTCGGCAGCACTCTCCCCAGAAGATCTCACAGATGCTGAGTGGTATTACTTGGTTTGCATGTCCTTCATATTCAACATTGGCCAAGGGTAAATAAATAGTAAATCTCCTCTATTTTTCTTTCTTTCGAGTTTTGGATCATAAAGTTGTGTTCCCAAAATCGGGTGTTTTACTGTTTTGTGTAATCTCAAGGGTGAGTGAATCTTAGTTATTCAAATCTTTGTGTGCTGGTAGGTTACCAGGAAGAACTCTGGCAAAGGGTCAATCCATTTGGCTGAACAATGCCCATTCCGCTGATTGTAAAGTTTTTAGTCGTTCTCTGCTGGCAAAGGTGGATTCATTTTCTTGATTTGGCTTGTTCTTTCTTTCTTCTGCTTTTGGTTAAAATATCGAATTATTTGGCTGTCGACCATGCTTGAAATGGCAGATAATCTAAATTGTTTTCTTTCTTTGGTTTTTGTTCCATAAATAAACCTGTGGCAATTGTCTTCTCTCCTGGTCAGAGTGCATCCATTGAGGTACTATCTTGTTTTCTATTTACTTAATCGTCCTTGTTTTATAATTTTTTATGTGTAATTACAGTTAGCATAGATTTGTTAGAACTTAGAATAGGTCTTCCTTTTGAAACCACTCTTTAGTGTTTGATCCGGGCACTGCTGCAATAGAAACCATTCTAGTTTCAAAGCATAGAATTAGACCTGTAATTTATTGCAGCGTGCTTATTACCTAATCAAGGCAAGACTCTCTAAATTTGTTATTTGTTGTTCCATGCATGTAGTTTTCTTCAATACAAGTAACTAAAGTTCTAAATATAAGACTCTGAGGAACACCAAAACTAATTTGTGTCAAATTTAGATGGCAAAGACTGATCAATGCACCGTGTAATTTGTTTCCTTAATCTCAACTTTCAGACGGTCGTGTGTTTTCCTGTTATGGAAGGGGTTATTGAGCTAGGTACCACTGAACATGTAAGTTTTCACCTTCATTTATCATTAACTAATATTACTGTTTTGTTATTCTCCAAACAATCATGTTACTGAAACTTGTTCTTCCTGTGAAGGTCTCAGAAGATTTCAGTCTCATTGAGCGGATCAAGACTTCTTTCTTGAATAATTTGCATGTCAATGTTCCTAATAAGTCAGGAACTACATTGAAATCAAGGAACCAGGAAGATCTTGCATATGTAGCATTTGAAAATAATGTTGAATCAATTCCAGAAATTGGGTATGACATAACCAACAGAACCTCTCCTGATGGTAGTTCGAATGCATTCCAAGCTAATCAACCACTAGATGAAACTTTCATGGTTGAAAGGATAACGAGTGGCACTTCCCAAGTCCAAAGCTGGCAAGTTATGGAAGATGAGCTGAGTAACTGTTTTCATAACTCCATGAATTCCAGCGACTGTATATCACAAACTTTTGCCAGCCCTGAGAATATTGCTTCTGCACCCAAGTGTAACAACCCTTCTGACCCTTTTCCCCGAGATATTCAAAAGTGCAACAATCCAAAAATGACGCTAGTGGATCCTCGAAGTGATGATTGGCATTATCAGAGAGTTCTGTCTGACCTTTTAAAATCCTCCGATCAGTTACTCATGAGAATGCATTCACAAAAGTTTCATCAGGAATCAAGCTTTGTTTGTTGGAGGACAGAAGGGGCAATGGATTGCCAATGGCCAAGATCAGGAACTTCACAGAAGTTACTGAAGAAGGTACTGTTTGAAGTTCCTCAAATGCACTTGGATGGTCTGCATGAGTCTCAAGAAGAGAATGACTATAAAGAGGGAATGAGGCTAGAGACTGATGAAATTGGCATGAACCACGTCATGTCAGAAAGAAGGAGAAGAGCAAAACTAAATGAAAGGTTCTTAACCCTTAGGTCAATGGTCCCTTCAATCAGTAAGGTAATGTATATTTCGCTGATGCAATTATTTGCTTGATTATATCTTACACTGCTGAAATTAATGAGTTATACAATTCTTTCAGGATGACAAAGTTTCAATACTTGATGATGCAATTGAATACCTTAAGAAGCTTGAGAGAAGGATAAAAGAGTTGGAAGCTCAAAGAGGGGTAACAAATATAGATCCAGGGACTAGAAGATCACCTCAAGATATGGTAGAAAGGACTTCTGATCATTATTTTAGCAAAAACAACAATGGCAAGAAATCAGTTGTAAAAAAGAGAAAGGTTAGCGGTGTAGATGAGACAGGAAAAGAGATTAATTCAGATGCTTTAAAAGGCAGTTATGGTAATGATGTTACTGTGAGTACTAGTGACAATGAAATTGTGATCGAAATGAAGTGCCCCTCAAGAGCAGGAAGGCTACTAGAAATTATGGAAGCAGTCAATAGTTTCAATATAGATTTTAATTCAGTTCAGTCAACAGAGGCTGATGGAAATCTTTATCTGACCATTAAATCTGTGGTGAGCACTTGGTTTTATACTTTTATGCATTCAGCAGAACATAACTAGCTATGGAATGATCGTTTCTTAAGCACCTAAATTGCCCTTTATTGGTCATCCTTCTATTTTCAGTTCACAGGAGCAACTGTTGCAACAACCAAAAGAATCAAACAAGCACTCCAAAAGGTGGCTTCGAAGTTCTGATTTTTTTTCTCTTCACCTTAAACCCACAGTGGTGTTCAATTCAGTTCTTGCCACTGCATAGAGAATTCATGAGATTAAAGGAGTCAAAATAGCGTATGTTTTTGAAGATTTTTTACTAAAGGAAAATGTGGTCTCACTCTTTCGGCTATACTTTAACTCGTGGTGATGCAACATGGACTTTTAGGCACTTGTAAAAGGTTAGGTAGGCTTAACTGACTAGATTCATGTAATGTAATTAGCTCCTATGGCATCACAAAGCTTGACCAATGACTAAATATTGATAGAGAGAGGTACATTATTAATTATGATAGTCTTTAGAGCTATGCGTGAAGTTGAAAATGAACCAACAACCTACATAATTTTCTTATTGTGCTTACTAAAAGGAATAACTATTTCAACCATGGATCTGTAATTCACAATTTGTTTATGCCTTTCTAAGTCACAGCGAATCTATATGTCCTGTGATCCAAGAAATGTATACAGATTCACACATGCTCAAGTTGTATCCTTAAAAAACAAGAACAAACATGAAGAGTAGAATTGCCGACACACTAATAATATTTTAAAAAGTGATGGTCTTTTAACCCACCTTATCATGCTCTTTTTCTATTAAATCACTGCTTATGTTTATTGTTACTTACTGTTTTGTTTTTCTTGAAAAATATACCTTATTATCATGTGATAACATTACTTTTTGTGATTTTCCTTCCACTTCTGATTATGCACTCAAAGTTGTAGAGGGTGATAAAGTAGTAGAGGGAAAATGGATATAGACTCTATTTTCTATAATAAAATACTGCAACCAACCAGTGACTATATTTTGACTAAGTTCATGTTTTCAACCAACTACTTCATTCATTTTTATTTGATTATTCCCTAATCACGCTTAGTCTCGGTCAAATTAAGTTTACAGTACTATAATCTTGTTTATGCTTTTTAATATTCAGAGATTAAAGCAGTAGGTTGCTGGATTTTGACGGTTCCACGCATGGAACAGATCATAAAATGGGGTGGTGGAGCCAGCCTGCATTTCAAAATTTGCTGTCATAAATTTTATTTGGTCAAATATTATATATATATATATATATATATATATAAAAGATTAAATCACGAATTTAGATTTGATGCATGTGTCGCTATTAAATTTTGATTATCGAATTAGACCTTTAATTTTTTTTTGTCCTTACTATAATATTGGAAAGTTTTCATCATTAAATTAATTTCTTAAGACTTATTGGTTTATTTTCTTGCAACTTTTATTGGTTATTTTACTTTTTCCCAAAGTAAAGATTAATCCCTTAAGATTAAAATTCATTTGAGAAATTGATCTCTCCCTGCATTACAATTAAGTGAATACATGTGTTTCATTACTGACAAAGGCACTTATAGCCAAAACATGTTGTTTTAGTGAAATTCAATAATAATAGTAATAATAAATATGATTTAATAATTTAATGAGTTTTTCTTGAAATTTTAAATTAATCTTTTTAATGCCTATAATTAAAAAAATAAATAAATTCTCTTGTTAAACGGCATCATAAGGAACATTTATATGTAATTTAGTTACAAAAAATATAAATAAAAACATATTATTATAGCTAGACTCTTCAGCTTTCCCCGCAACATTTTTTGTAATTGCTTTTTTTTAATGGTACTATGTGTTTTATTGATGAATTTTGTTGTTCCTATTTAAATAGATAGAGTGAATGTATTACGTAAATAGTTTTATATAAATCCTTATAGTATGTAGTTGATTAATTTGAAGGTATCTTTGTATTGATGGATTGTTTTTGGATATTGGTTTTTACAAAAATTATATTGAGAATGATTTTATTGAAATTAAGTAAGGTAATGTACCTATTAAAAAGATTGAATATTTGCTTAAATTAAATATAGTTTGGTATATACTTGATGCACGTAGAAGGAAAAAAAAAAACGTTTAGAAAGTAAAAGAAAATGTTTTGATTCAATTTTGAAAGACATAGTTTGATAGTTGATTTTGATATGAAAGTCATAAAAAGAAAATTTCACTTATTCTAATAATAAATAAATGAAATTATGCCGTTTCAGTGAAAAACATACTAAATCCTACACCCGTAAGGTGTTAATGTAAAAAAAAAAAAAAAAAATCACCATTTTTCTATTATATCAAATCATTTGCAAACCCTTTTCTTTGCGTGGTCATAATATGCACCTTATTTATTTTTTATTTTAAAAAATATCCAGAGGGAGTGATTTATGAGACTTTTATGGACCTTTTGTGTCCATAAACTTTTTCTTATGTGAATTTTTATGACATGACCCATGTGAGTGAATGGCAAATCTTGTGAGGTAAACCACATTGAGAAATCTAATTTTGAAAGACATGTATTACATCTAAAAGTTTCTTAGCTCTTAAAATATAAGACTAAAGATATAAGAACCTATTTTTACAAATAAGAAAGTTTTAAAATTTATGAATAATGAATTACTGTTTTAAGATTATAAAATAGAAACTTTAACCATCTTATTTTTATTTTCTAAAATCATAATATTTTTTAAAATATTTATCAACCTCCTTCTTCTTCTACCCAATCATTTCCCAAACCAATGAGTATCACTCATTTAATTCCAGATTCCAATTATTCCAAATAGTGCACCACCACACAATCCTCCAACAATATTTAAATAAACCTCCAATCAAATACTAATTTGAGCACCAATATCAGTAAGAATCCCATCATACAACCCACCACCAAAAATCAACACCTAACAAAAGCAACTCTATGAACTAAAAAAATTCTCACCACATAGGCTGAACCCCACACCCCATGTTACCATCTTCACAAAATTTTAACTCTAAAAAGAAACTGAAAAAAGTTTTCCCTTAAAAGCTTTACCAAGTCTATTTTTGAAACTGAAATAAAACCCCCAAAGAACTGTGAAATTCACTCTAAATGTCGCCTAATTAGTTTCTAAATTATAGGGAATAAATTTCTAAGAAAAAAATATCCAACCACAATATACACGCAAAAGAATAAAATTAGAGTCAGAGAGGTAGAAAAGATAGAATAAGTCAGGAAAATGATAGAGTAGAAGAAAAAATAGAAGATAAAAAGGCGATATGTTAAAAATAAAGGAAATATTTAAATATTATATATTACACTTAATTATATTTCAATTTTGTCACTGTATACATAACAATGACATGAAATATGCACTGAGAGGTGACTTAAAATTAAGGTTTCGTTACCTCCATCAATCTAAAGAATTAACGTGAAAATATATCTTCTTTTCCAAGATTAATTTTAGATTTAAACACATTTAGAGATTAACTAGAAGTCACTATACATATTTAAGGATTAAAAAATTACTCAATTTTTTTTATATACCGTGTCCAAATTTTTTATCACATTGTTTTGTATTTTTTTATAAATAAAATGTCTGTGTTATTATTTCTTATTTCATGTAGTTTGTTTATTATATAAATATAAAATAATAAAATAAATTATTTATTTACATTATATTGAAATTGCCGACAACAAAAAGATTTCTTAAAATAATATTATGATGAGAAATTTAATTATATAAAATCAAAAATTTTCAACGGTTGTAACCTTCCATGTTTAGTAACATTTTTTTCTAATTTACTGCTTGTCTTTGTTTTTTTCTAGTTTCTTAATTGTTTTATATTTTTATTCTACTATATTCTAATTTTTGTTTATTCTTTTTCAACTTTTGATATTGGTTTTCTATATTGTAAATTTTGTATCTTAATTAAAAAATGTTACTAAAAATAAAATAGTGCAACAGTACCACCAAAGAGTGATAATGTCATTAATATAATAACATGATGTGACTTTTTTTTTTTTTTTAAATGTGTTAAGAAAGTGAGAGAGCTTATACTGTAAAAGAATATGATAGTAATTTTTCTTTAACTTAATCTCGACAGTTATTTCTTATTTAAATACAAATTGAAAGCATTTTTCAGTCGCAGTCAAATTAAAATTTAATTATATATGATTAAAATGTGAGTAAATATTCGTCAACACCATAAAAAAAGTTAAATCCACACGGAAGAATTTGCTTGCTGAGTGTTTAAACGGGTTTATTACTATACACCACTCGTTTTATTCTTTCTACTTCAATCACTTTTATAAAATCCCAACATCAATTTGCAATCTCTTTCAATTTAACGTCTCACAACAAATCTCTTATATTTATATTTTATCAATTTATTTAACAAATTATCAATATTTTAATTAGACCATAATTTTGAACATGACAGCAATCAAATTTAAACAATTAACTATCACACATTTAATCCTTAATTTTTTTTCTTGTTCCTTTAAATACGTTGTTTCCTTATTTAATAAAAAAACATAAGTGTCCTAATTCACATTTAAACTTAAATAAATACTTATTTAACGATACTATGACATTAAATTTAAGGGTTTGATAATTCATATAATAAAGGTCGCATTAAAAAAAATTATAAATAATCTCATAACATAGGCTAATTATTTTATTTGATTTAAAGACTTTTATTTTTTGTATAATATTAAAAAATTATTAATTTATACTTGATGCTTTTGCATAAAATATTTAGAAGAATTAATGTTTTTACATTAAAGACAATATGTTTTATTAAAAACATAAATGACATTAAGTTTTATTAAAAACATTACTAAGCTGTAAATGATTTTATATTTATACAATATTAAATAGTTTTAAAAATTACAATAACTACTAATAACATTATTATTATTATTATTATTATAAAGTGTCAGATTAATTGTAAGAATTGTACACGTAGCTTAAATTATAAGATTTATACAATTTTATTTAAATAATATATTTTTAAATGTATATTATTTATATAAATTATTTATGGAAAAGTATTTTATATCAGAGTAGGAAATATTATTGTAGTTAGCAGCAAAAAGGTTGGTGAAGAGGCAGAATCTGATTGCATAGGAAAAAAAAAACACCAAAAATAAATGGAGTGGTTCCCGCCAAAGCTAAAACCCTAAATGCTAATTAGTGACAGTAATTACTAATTAATAAAGCGTCACGTTTACCCCATTTTCAAAAGTAAGGGCGTGTTTGGTTGCGAGTCCCGAAACCCGAGGAGCTTTACGCTGTGACAATAGCGTTTTGGTTAGCTTTTGACGCGAAATGAAGCGGTAATTTAACGAGTAACCAAACACGTGCTTACTGTAGCATAGTGTTGTGGACATAAACCCTGACCCGTCACCACTGTCACACCATAAACCCTAACTAGGATTCTGAAAAATTGAGCTGGGTTTGGAGCAGCCACCGTCAGAATCCCAAAAATGGACCCTAAAAACGTGAAATCCGACCTCGTTCTCATCCTCGATTACGGTTCCCAATACACGCACCTTATCACGCGCCGCATCCGTAGTCTCTCCGTCTTTTCTCTCTGCATCTCCGGCACCTCCTCCCTCGCCACCATCGCCGACCTCAACCCCTCCGTCGTCATTCTCTCCGGCGGTCCCCACTCCGTCCACACCCCCGACTCCCCCTCCTTCCCCGACGGCTTCCTCCCCTGGGCCCGCTCCCATGGCGTCGTTGTCCTCGGCATCTGCTACGGTCTCCAGCTCCTCGTCCAGCGCCTCGGCGGCGAAGTCCGCGTCGGACACAAGCAGGAGTACGGCCGCATGGAAATCTGCGTCGACAAACCTTCCGCGCTCTTCCCCTCCGCGAAAGTTGGTAAACGACAGGTCGTTTGGATGAGCCACGGCGACGAGGCCGTCACGCTCCCCGATGGCTTCCACGTCGTCGCCCGCAGCGACCAGGGCGCCGTCGCCGCCATCGAAAATCCCTCCGCCAAGCTCTACGGCCTCCAGTATCATCCCGAGGTAGTTTTTTGAAAACTTACTCTCGATCGGACATGATATGTTTTTTGCCGTCCTAATTTGAGCATCATATAATAGTTTTGTATGAAAGATATTTGTGGTTTCTAAAAGCACATATAAACTGCGTCAAGATTTTTGCAGGAAAAAAAATGAGATGTTTTGATGAATAAATGACGTATTTTAGCTAATTTAATCTCACGTGTTGTTAGTTGGGGGTTAATGTTGGGTGTTTTCTTGTGTAGGTGACGCATACGGAGGAAGGAATGGAAACCTTGCGGCATTTTTTGTTTGATGTTTGTGGCGTGGAAGCAGGGTGGAACATGGAGGATGTGATGGAGGAGGAGATAAAGGTGATTAACGATACTGTGGGGCCTGAGGAACATGTCATATGTGCTTTGTCTGGTGGGGTGGATTCTACTGTTGCTGCAACTCTTGTGCATAAGGCTATTGGGAGTAGGCTTCATTGCGTGTTTGTGGATAATGGGCTGCTTAGGTATAAGGAAAGGGAGCGTGTGATGGAGACCTTTGAGAAGGATCTTCATTTGCCTGTTGTGTGTGTTGATGCCGTGGATCAGTTTCTTTCGAAGTTGAAAGGTGTGACGGATCCGGAAACTAAGAGGAAGATTATTGGGAAGGAGTTTATTTGTATTTTTGACGCATTTGCTCAGGAGCTTGAAGGAAAGCTGGGGAAGAAGCCGGCTTACTTGGTTCAAGGGACGTTGTATCCGGATGTGATTGAATCATGCCCTCCACCTGGGTCTGGGAGAACCCATTCCCATACCATTAAAAGTCATCACAATGTTGGAGGTCTTCCAAAGGACATGAAATTGAAGCTTATTGAACCGCTTAAACTTCTGTTCAAGGATGAGGTTTTGCTTTTGATCTGCTGGCTTGTTTGAATGTGCCTGGATTCTCAGGTTATGTTATACATTTTTTTTTTTCATGTGGATGTAGGTTCGTCAATTAGGGAGGGTCTTGAATGTTCCCGAAGCATTTCTTAAACGTCATCCATTCCCCGGGCCTGGTCTTGCAGTGAGAGTTTTGGGTGACGTGACTGAAGGAAATGCTTTAGATATTCTACGACAGGTAAATTAAGTTTTTGTGCTTGTGTATGCTTTCAATGTTGATTAATGTTACCCTTTGGTGTTTACTTTTGAAAATTGGTTTTCCAGGTTGATGAGATCTTCATCCAGTCAATCAAGGACGCTGGGCTTTATGATACAATATGGCAAGCTTTTGCAGTTTTCTTGCCTGTTCGATCAGTTGGTGTTCAAGGTGATCAAAGAACACACTCCCATGTTGTTGCTCTCAGAGCTGTTACAAGTCAAGATGGAATGACTGCAGACTGGTAAGTTTGAACTGTACTGTTTGGCTATGCTGCTGTATATCTATTTTGTATTTTCCTTATTACTGCTGAATGTGCTGTGCTCCATAACCTTATTTTTTTATTTTCTTTTAATGGTGTACTAAATTACCAATAGTTGGTTGAACATGCCTCTGTTAAACTATTGATGGGAGCAAATAAAGTTTGGTGGGCATGTGGTGTGGTTCCCATTATATGGCATGATATTCTGCTTTTCAATATTGTTGCGGTGGTATGTTATTTGATTCAGGGGATACAGGGGAAGGTCTGCTGGTGCTTGTAACAGGAGTATAAGAATTTCCATTCCTGCTCCAGAATTTAAATCGCTCCCAAGTAAACAAGAAAATTTTGAAAGATTTCAGAGAAAGAGCTGTCACCTTATCATTTCATTAAGTGATATCACGATCTTAAATTCAGTGCTAAGGACACTAAATTTGTTGCTAAAAATACATGAGTTTCAGGGCATTTACGATCGTGTGATGCAAGTTCTTTTAAATTATTCTATTGGCTTCGAATAATCTTTTACTGTACTGTGGTAACCTCATGATGAAACAAATTTCAGGTACTACTTTGAGCACAAGTTCCTTGACGATGTATCTCGAAAGATCTGTAATGGTGTCCGTGGTGTCAACCGTGTTGTGCAAGACATTACCTCAAAGCCACCATCAACAATTGAATGGGAATAATTAGCATTTAGTTTTTACTTTACAAAAGTGGTGAGGCACTATGAAGTTGTATATGGTTATTTTATTAGCTTGGAGGGAAGTTATGGGAGCGGGAATTTCTAGTGGAATTAATATGATTCTTGTGATTGTGATTGGAATAGGAGTTTAGAGGACCATAACCTAAACTATTACATTGTAATGATTTTTTGCCCCCATGAATCAATTTTATTAATTTAATTTTTGTTGAAATAGCGATGATAAAGCTGAGACTGATATGTGATTCTTATATTAGCCTTTTCAGGATGTATTCGCTGTGATAAGTTTCTCAGGATAGACTTTTCTCGATTTTCTCGATGATTGCGTGGTAACAAAATTGACAATCTTCTACAATTTAGCAACATAAATTTGATAAACTTAAAAAGGGAGGTTTAATAAAATATTAATTTTATTAGGACAATTTATGGAAAATGTGTTGCTCTTTCTAAGTTGTTTTTATAGAAAATAAATAAAAAAGATTGCTAATTTTTTTAGAGTTGATAAATATTTTGTTGAAAGAAAAGGTTAGTTCAATTTTTATTTCACTTTCATAGTAGTCTTTATAAGTAAATATTGAATTTTATTATTTTTTAATTATATTAATAGTATGGAGTATTCGTGGATTTTATCAATGATTTAATACCACTTGCACTAATAATTTGCTGATAATTTTGTAAGTTCTATTTAGGTTCTTCAAATTAATTTTTTAGTGTATTTTTAAATATATATCAGTATTATCACTAAAATCTGTGTATTAGGGATTGAAGAGAAAGAAAATGGGAATTTAGATGAAATCTTTACAAAATTTGAAAATTATTTGAATTTTCTTTGTTTCAGATATTAGAATAATACTGAAATATTATTTATAATTTTATTAGTTAAATATTAAATGAAGGAAAACAAATGTAATGCCCACTTGTTGTGCTTTGTGTCCTTGCTCCAATTTTATTTTGAATGGCCTCAACTTTTTAATGTATATTTTATGCGGTATTGCATTCTGCAACCCATACTTTTCAAGCTGCATCTCTATAAAAATTAAAATTTTAAATTTATCCTTCTGAAAATAAATTATTAGTGGGCTTTGGTTTTTGCACTTTCGGTTTTCGATTGTGCAACTCGGTCATTTCTAGATTATAAATTTTGAAATATTAAAAGTAATATTTTTGTATTCCAGATTAATATTTAAGCATAAAATGCGGAATTTAAAAGTTTTTTTTTTTTAAGGAACAGTTTGTTATTTCACCACAATATGAAGGTGTATCTTGAAAAGTATGGGGTTGTAAAATGCAATACCCATTTTATGCTTATCTTTCCCTTCTTTAAGTCCAATTTGGGTGGACTAACTTTTAAACCAGACCCATTTTTAGTGCATTCAAATCATTAAGAGAATAAAATTTTCCTACTTTTCTTTCTCTCTCTCTTTTTTTTTTTTTTTTTTTTTTTTTTTTTTTTTT
>Ga0209489_107779_pt1 | contig 15501 bp, 5 predicted proteins | sample SiratrowhiteBW_FD_187527 | JGI IMG/M metagenome (GOLD analysis project Ga0209489, IMG submission 187527) | Root nodule microbial communities of legume samples collected from California, USA - Siratro white BW (SPAdes) (version 2) | ecosystem: Host-associated > Plants > Roots > Nodule | place: USA... | reverse complement strand
ATATATTGTTGATCAATGTTACGAGAGAGTTTAAGACTTTCTAAAATGTAATTTGATTTTAATGATGTATCTTCAAATGTGCTTTCCATTAATTTAAGGTTTTTTTTTATTTATGTATGTTATATTTATATATTCTCTTTTGTAGAACTAAACCTTTTTGGAAATAGCTATAGAAAATATTAATTAATTATGTTAAAAGAAAATTAACTATATTGATTTTTTTAAAAATAATCAATCGTTTGTATTTAAATGATAGATTAAGTTGTTTCTATTGAGCTTTCTTATATTCAATTGTGAATAATATAACTGATTAGATAAGTTTTATATTAGCTTTACATAAAAGCTTTTTCTGTAAAATTTGAAGTTAACAAAGTGCAAAATAATTACAATTATTCTTCTAACTTTAAAGACTTCTTAAATAATTGAATATGTATTTTTCTTCTTAAATCTAGTTTCTACCTGTAGGCATTTGGTAAAATTTTTACATAATTTCTTGTTTTTATTTTTTCTTGACTATATTAAAAGTGATATTTTTCATTTACTTTTTAAAAAAATATTTTTTCTATACATATAAGGTTATGTTTCATGTAGCAAGTTTCTTAATATATTTGAAATAAAACTGTACATGTACAGTGATTATATGTTTTGTATTGTATGTGACCTGTAACTTGTAACTGTAATATAAATTTCAAAAATATGATTAAGATTGTGACGATTAAAAGCAAATATAAATTCGAATGGAATTAATTAAACAAGTCTAAAAGTATCTGTTTCATGTTTTCTTACCTCTTGTATTATATCTTTTTTTCAAGTGTATGTAAGAAAACTTTTACAAGTTCTAATAATTAATAAAAAAAAATTAGAAACATCAATTCATTCCCTCAAACTATTTTTCTTTACATGTATTTATATTAATTTTTATAATAAAGGCATTTATGATTTTCTATAATTTTCTATAACACTGAGTAACACAATAAATTCAATAAATGTCATCAATATAGGTGAGTTTAATCATAATTTATCTCACAGAATCAGTTTTTAAGATACTCATCTTCACTTTTTTTATGTGCAATCGATGTAAAATCTTCTTATTTATCATTATTTTATAATCAGAAATACATCAAATCAAAGTTAGGATTATTCTTTATTCAATATGATTTGTCTATAAAATAATTTATGAGAAAGGTTTCTCTGGTTAGAATTGAAGGTGATGAAGCAGCACATGCATGCATGCGTGATAATATGCCATTGCTACAGAATGGACAGCATCTTCTCTTCTTTATGCTTTCTGTCTTCAAACTCAGAACTTCCATCGCAGAATCTAACCTTCAGAATACAGATCGATCTTCTGTTCTCTGTGTCTTTCAAAATACTTTTCCTTTATTGAATAAAGGGTTTCTTTTTCTAATTCGGAACATTTTAATAACATGTAATATTTGAATTTAGACTTATTATTTTAAAATAATTCACAACCCTCTTAGCTATTATTTTATATTTATTAATTTGAAATTTAACACATTAGAATTTAACTGATTATTTTAGTTTTGGAGTAATTTATCAGTTAATTTTGCTAAGTAGTGACTTTTGTCAAGAACAAATTCGAGGTACTTTTATTTCCGGAATAAAGGAATGTCTGGTTTTCTTTTTCAAAAGAGTGGTTCAAATATGTGTAAGTTTGTCAAAATCAATAACATGATTGGATTTTCACCACACAAATGAAATAAAATATCTAACAATGATAATATTCCAATGTTTGCAAAATATACTTTATCTTTTTTTTTTAAATTATCACATTTTTACTCTCTTTCTCTCTCCTTTATTTTTGTGTTTGTTTCAATCGTTTTTGGTATATCTATGAATCAAAGAGAAATAGTGAAAGTTTGAAAGTGAAAGCAAATGGAAAATAATGATGAAAACTTGAAACACTATCGCAGTTACCTTAAGAGCAATCTTGATGAAAATTGGACCCACGAGCAATATTAGTGGCATGGCATGCGCAAAATATAATCGAATAGTTTCTTTATTCGACAAGGGAAGACGCTCTTTAAATGTTTTTTTATAATTAAAATTAAGATGTAATTAAGTTTTAACTAATTGTAAATTTGAGTTTTTATTAAAAAAATTACTTTATTAAGTTTTAAAATATATATTTTTTATTTTCGTGTGAGTACTCACCATTTGATTTGATTATTAATGAGAGAATATTATAGTTGCTTTAATTTTTTCATCTCCAATCAACATATCAACTTGTATTTTGTTTTCTTCTTAATATTATCTAGTTGACTAGTGTTTAATTTTAGAAAGTGAATAAGTGAATTGACCAAAATTAAAGAGAAAAAAAGTTAATCACGAAATTAAGAAGACAAAAGTAAAAACCTTTTTTATAATAAAAAATTAAATCATAAGATATTTACGAAATAAAAAAAATATCTTAAATAATGGAGCAAATTTTTTTAATAAAATTCAAAATTTTCAATTAAAATATTGTTTATATATAGTTTTTAAATTGGCTATTCTTTCTATTTTAAATCTAGAAAAATCCAATTTAATATTTTTAAATTTTATATGTTAATTCTACAATTCATTCATTTGTTTCTTTCTACTTAATATAATAAGAAAGAGTGTATGCCTAGTATTGGTTAACATTTATTAAAAGTTATAAAATCAATAAATAGTAATTAAATAAGTTGTGAAACCCCACAAAATTTCAACTAATATAAAAGCATATCAAAGAAGTTAGGTTAGAAATATTTGTGACACTTATCATCTTTGCATATTCTATACGATTGGTGTTGCTACTTTCAAATATGTTAGAAGATGAAGACAATCAATTGAGTCAATAAGTTTCCTCTTAAGAGAACACATTATTTAGTGGGTTATGAAGCAATAAGCAACATGGCATTGTCATGTATAAGGACTTGTCAAAGATCTTCATTGACAAAAACATGGTGGTGATTGCACCTTCCTTTTTTTTTCGTTTTTTTCCTTTTTAAAATATTAGTCTATTATTCAGTGATTGCAATTTGCTACAAGTCATTCATGTAGTGCTGGCCTCCGTTAGATATATATTGGACCCAAAATAGAACAAAGAGGAAACAAACAATTTCAATTCAACTTTGAATGTGTATATATTCATAACCGACCAAGGCTAATTAAAACCTATTAAAGCAGGACTAAAAACAATTAGTGAGTACTTCACAATAAGAGATCAAAACAATTTAATCTTTGCATAACCCAATTCAACCTTAATTAACAATATAATAAACCATCATTAACGATAGTATTAAACCTTAATCATCATGGGTTCTTTGTCTTAACTTGTTTAAGGTTTGGATTGTAGCTAGCAACATAGACATAAAGAATATTGGAAGTGTTATTGAGCCAACTCATGAGCACTAATTAAAAGCAGATGAATAAGGAAGTCAACATCTTCACCGTTACAGGGCTAATGAAAATGGAGCATATGTCCTCTTCTTACATGCAATAATCCAATGACATGATTAAAGAAGCACAGAGAGAAAATGGGTAGACCAAATGCAAAATAAAAATATTGGTACCATGTGATTGGTAGCTTCAGTTACGTGAGTGAATTTACATTTGATGCATAAGAAATATTGTATTATGCATGGCATGGACAAATGATGCATGTTTAGTGCAAGATTTCGATTTAAAAAAGTGATAACGTAAACATTCAGCATGACTGATTGATAATAATATAGGAAGATCAATTGTCTGTTTTGTGCATTCAGGGGAAGAGAAGTTTAGAATAATATCCTAATAACGTTCCAGAGCCTTCTGAAACGTATTTAATTAACTCATAATCAAAAAAATAATTTGACTGGCAGAAAGTCTAAACTCTGAAACCAATTTGGTTCTCTTTCCAGACATTCATTTTCCACCTCATAATAATAATAATAATAAATATTATTATTATTATTATTATTATTATTATTTTCTTTCGGTACACCTCATTTCCCACAATTTTTTTTTTCGCAGACCCGGGAAAAATTTAGTTAGACAAGATACACAGCCCATGTCTATACTTTACCAATTAATCCTCTTAAGAAAACTAATCCACAAGAAAAAATTTCGTTTCCCAAATTTGGAATTTAAATTTTATTTCTAGTTTATCTTTTAAAGTTTTCGTAATACCACGTTACTCTTCGTAAATCATTAAGTATGATAATAAATTAAAGATTTTAGTAAAAGTAACATTATCTTTGATTTATAGAAAACTTCATAAATATTCCTTAAAGTATTCGAAAGAATCTAAGTTTTAAGAACTATAATTCCCGTATAAAAAAAACAATTGGTACCAAACGCCCAGTAAATGTGCCTTGGCCATAACTTCCTGCATGCCAAAAGTTTCAACTAACACCCTTTTATTCATTCCGAAAAGATTAACTGAAAAGTAGTTTTGGATTTCGAATTGTCGTTTTCGGATGAAAAAGGAGTGTTAGTGTAATGCAGTTCAAGGTAAGTTTATAGACAGAAATGCCGTGGTTTAATTAACTCCAAATTGAAATGTTTTAAAGCAGAAAATCCACACACAACAAACAAGCAAATGAAATCTTTTAAGGGTTTTATTTACAGCAAGTAAATTTTGACGTCTCAGCACAAATATTACACACAAATATGAAGATGATGTTGGCCATGTCATGCAGTGATCCAGTACAGTTTGAATTGTAAACACAAATGCAGCAAAAGAGATCACATTATGGTGCAACGGCTCTTTTCTTCAGTTGACTGTGAGTTTACTTGCTGGAACCTGCTCGACTCAGATGGGTTGTATGTAAATTCCGAAGTATCAAGTCCATACTGATTAACGACAGTACTAGTGTTAGACAGTAAAACCACATACATCACCATAATTCATCTAAAATAGCTAATAATAATGTGTGCACGAGCGTGTGTCTGTTTTTCAATTATTCAAAGAACAAACGATAATAGACAGTTAAGAATGGGATCTAATTGAATAATAAATCTAAAAACATGAATCAACAGAATGATCAAGATTTAAATCTTTAAAGCTCAACAAATTCATAAACAAGAAACTATCATATATATATAAAGTCAACTTCAGAGAAAAAGATTTCACCTTCTCCCTCATCCGTGTACTCCATGCATCATTTCTGCTTGGACGCTGGTCAATAGTGCCCGCAACTGGTAACCCTGTTACCGGGGCTGCAGCTGGTCTGTTGAGCAATGGCTGCCGCACTTGCTGCCTTGTATTAAGGAACTCCTCATCACTATCATAATCTGCTGGCTTATTTACAGCCCTAACAATAAGGGCTAACAAGAAAAGTAGGGCCTGCAATTTCATACACATTCCTTTAGATAATATATGAAAAAACTCCTACCCAATTTTATGTCCCACAAACACAATGGATACATTGCCCCACACACATGTAGAAAGCTTTCATTACTATGGACCCCTCCCTTTCCTTCTAGAGTATGTAAATGGGGACTCGATGAGATATTCAACCAGGTACTCGAGTACATTAGAAATTTAGAACTAATATTATATTTTATATACATACAAACAATGTACGGCTTCTCACAGGCACACTGTTTAAAAAACTCCTTCACAGAGAACTAGGAAGTCTCAAAGGAAGAGGAAGGAGGCTTCAGCTAATTTAGAGCCAACTCTTAGATCAGGAATATTGGTAATATTTTATGGGGTCGATGTTGGGCTTTTTGTTATTATTTTTATGTTTGTGTAATTAGGCCTTTATATGAGTTACATATTGTGAGCTGACTTATAAGATAGCTTGTTGGATCTTAGACTAATTAGTTAGATGCACCTAGTAGTCTTAAGTTCATAATATTAGTTGTCAATTGTTGACTTGTAAGAAGTTTTAACTCATTTGTGAACAAAGTTTTACAATTGTGAGCAAAATTCTCTATGTTTTTAAGAATAACAACTGATTCTAATCTTCGAATTTTCTTTTCCTCAACTTATCAATCACTATGGATAATAGCATTAATCTCCATTTCTAGATTTCATTCCACTTTTTACCTTTTCTTTTTCTACAGTTTCTTGAAATTTCATCATAAAAAATAACGTGAGATGCTGAATTTGATTCATCAAAAAGGGGTTCACACGATGGATCAAATTAAACATATCACATTCAGCCTCCTCATCAAGAGTTAACTTATTCTCCATCGGTTATGGGCCCAATCTAAATAAAAGCTTATATAAAATGGATGGCTTGCAATCCGAGAAACTATTACCTGCTGCCGGTGGGTACAGGCACAAATACAAAAGACTGCAAAACAATACGGCTTTCTTTCAAATTCCAATCATACAACTTCTTGCTTACCTCAAAGACAACAATTCCAAGAGCAACCCATCTCACAATATTCCAATTCTCACTCAGAAATTCATATATCGCATCAAAAACTCCAGTTTTGTCTGTTGGAATTTCCTGAATGAAATATAATTATAAACGACAGATACCACTTTAATATCTGTCACAAATTACAAGACTATTTACTTACTTCTTTCCAACTTTTGTCGAAGAATATAAAGGCTGCACATCCCAGCTCTACCAAGATCAATAATACCACCAGAACTGAATACTGTGTTGACTTAAGAAAATCAATAACAGATCCTTAGATAAGTACAGATCAAGGTATGTAATTGTACATATATAATGGGAGAGAAGAGCAGAAACTTAAACTAGTGTTTTCTTTGTATGAGTGGAAATTTATGAGATCATGAAATAATTTTATACTATATAGCATGAGACACTCTAATAGGATACACAGCTCAGGCAGCATCCATTCCGTGTTGCAGCTCCAATACAACCAAAACAAGAAATAAGAAAGAGAACTACTCCAATACCAATAAATAAAAAAATAAACCTGCCAAACATGAAATAAAGAACTGGAGTGAGATCGATCTTCGTCAACTTCAAAAGTAATAATGTGTTGTGTGCGTGTACTAACTGTACTATAAGCTAAAATGGGACAGTTTGTTATATAAATGTAAAATATCAGTCAAGACTCAAGAATGAACAAAAGGTAAGACATTGGGATCACAAAGCTCCATCAACATACAATAACAATAATTGAAGAAAAACAAGGGGCAAATACGACATGTGGTATTCTATTGTTGTTTTTCTTTTTCTCAAACAAAAACAATTTTTTTCAGTAAAAAAAACAACTACACCTGAAAAAACAAAGGTTAATTCAAATTCACATTTTGCGGGCCATTCTGGAAAATGCACAAGTAGGTAGATCAAAGTTTCTTTCTTAATCAATGGCAAGAATAATTAACGGCGGACCAATCAGACCAACAAATGAAGATGCTTAGCCTTAAATTTGACCTTTTCAAATTCTAATTATTTCATAACCACAACAACTCCACATTCGATTGACCAAACATTCCAAAAGTTCCACCTTGCAAATCTCACTAAACATGACCAAAATCAAACATAACAATATATAGCAGCACAAACCTAAAACTAGAGGCTGTACCCAAGAACATAATTAAGATGTTGAGTCCAACTCCAAAGCGCTATTATCTTCAGCATAAAGTACCGAATGCATTTGACCCATAGTTTTTCTAGAGCAACTCAGAATTGTCTTTTAACATAACTATGCATTTCATACAATACAGATTACTACATTGTTACAGGCCATTAAAGCAAATTTCCCCGAACACCTGGGGGAAAAGAGCTTTGTCTGCATGAATATAACCGACGGAAAACTAGATAACATACAGCAAATTGATGCAGTAAAAATAAAACCAAAAATGAAACCTTTAGCAAGTCAAGAATCAAAATAAATCAATGGATATGCCCCAATATCAAAAGGGCAAGAGGCAGAACTCATACCAAGCACTGGGCAGGTTATCAAAAAAGTTGTTGGCTAGGGAGACAGTCATAAGCACTGGCCGGCCAAGTTGAATCAAAGCAGAATCATCACTCACAGGAGAAGTCGTCAGAGTATTGCCATCCGAATCTTTAGAAAATTGAACAAAAAGATAAATTCCATAGCCCACTATGGCCAGACCAGTGAGGCTCAATATGAAGTTCAAAAGCTTCAAAAGGCACTCCCAGCATCCCCTACACGCCATCCTCTCTACCTATAACTGCACTTTAATCCCTCCACCACAGCTCAAATAGTAGACCAATGCCTTATATATATATAGTTTCAGCAGAAACAGAGAGGCACTTCCTACAGTATCAGGTACCAAATAAATAAAAACTATCACATAAACTATAACAACTACAGTTCAATTACAATTTTAAGAGATATGATAGCTTCAACTTGTCTGTTGACACTTTACTGTGAGAAACTAATAACAACAATGAGTTAAGCTCTGTTTGGGAAAAAGTCGAAAACGTGTTTTCGGGAATTCCAAAGCACAAAATGAAGGAAGAATTTGTTACTTTGGAGTTAAATGCAATTCTGGAGGTCCCCAGCTGATGTTCAATCCTCTGATCTTCAAAACACATAAAAACATTTCTCAAACGAAAAGAGAAGCCATATCCGCAAATTATACAAATAATAAATGCAAATTTATATCCTTAATTCCTTTTATAAAAAAAAAAAAAAAAAAAAAAAAAAAGTAGAGTTGCTGTGTTCACTTGAGCCCTATTCGCAGCGAAGTGTAACTCAGGAAATTAACAAGAGTTTCGGCGATTGATTAACGAAAACTACAGAAATGAGGAAAGTGAAGAATGAACCTAAGCTGCAAGAACTTACAGAATAATCGACGAATTCGAGTTGCAAATTGTGAAGGTTGGGTTTCCAAATTGAAATTAAAATGGGACTCAGAGAAGAGAACAGAGAAAAAGCGACAAATCACAAATTGCCACTCTGGCATAGGCAGGATCCTCTACAGCGTCCATAAAAAGTAAACGATCTCCACCTTTAATTTTACAGCAAAATAATTAATAAATAGTGGCTAAAAATTATGAACCGTTGGATCGCTTTGAACGACCAGTCTCTCTTCGTCCTTGTTTGTTACTCACATTAAAATAAGAATATAAAAGAAATTGTTTTCTAAACTTAATAAAAAGCAACAAAATAAGTTCTGGAACTTTGTAGTATAATTGCTTTAAGTTATTGAAATTATACAGATTAATCAAGTTGATTCACAAAATTAAATTTGAAATTTTAAAGTTTATATTTTCTTAACTCATTTGACTTTAAACTAAAATATTAAACCTGACAAGTTGGGTGTGGTGGTTAGGCTCGTTGAGGAAGTCTATTAATTTTCACTTTGTGCGGACCTGTAACACTTACATTATCATAAATAAATGAGATTAGTATTTGATTTAGTGGATTTTAAAATAAAAAAAACTACATTTTAAAATTATACAAATCTTAATTCTAAATTGCATTTAATCTCTTAAAAAACTGTAAAAATATTTAAGGTATGGTTTCAACTCTTGGTTTTTACTTTTCCACAACCACTAAACCTGCAAAGCCATAAATAATTTTAGATATTTAATTGATAAATTTGTATAAGGCATAAAATTTTATATTTAAAATAAATATATCATCATTAACTATAGCTTTTATAGAAAATTAAGTCGTTGTAATTACCTTGTTGGAATCAAATTATAGTCAATAAGAATTCCTTTGTTTGGTTTAAGAATGAAATAAAGAAATAAATAAGAATCAAATACAAAGAAGGGAAATAAAAGAAAAATAAGAAGGAAAATTGTTTTATATGGATGAGAAGAAAGAAGAAATAAAATAGTTACAAAAATTTCTCTCCACCCGTTTGAATGGATACAAAAATGGATAGAAAAGGCTAAGCAAATTATATAAAATTATTTTTATATTAATAAAAAACCTTCTCTTTATTCCTTTTTACAAAACGGTATTTATTATAATTATTTAATTTTTTAAATTGTAAAAAATACATCTAATTTTAAACAACATTCATAAGCATTATCCATCCACAACTTTCCTTTCTATATTCCCATCAAAACAGACAGAATACTCAAAATCACTCTCAAATTTATCCTTCCCAGATAAATCAATGCAAACATGAGGTTAGGGACAAAATCACAGTTTTACCAACTAGCAAGTAATGAGGGTGGACCACTTCAAAACAAAGGACAGTATGAGCATCTAATATCTAATGACTTCACTACTCCCCCTAATCTATGAACACAAACAATGAACTGTAAATTTCGATGTCTCGGCACAATATAACACGCTAACATGAAAATTATCTTGGCCCTGTCATGGTGTGATCCACTATGGAGCGAGATGTGAACAAAATACTCCGCAAAAGGGATCACATTATAGTGCAGCGGCTCTTTTCTTCAGCTGTCTGGGAATTTACTTGCTGGAACCTGCTCGACTCAGATGGATTGTATGTAAATTCCGAAGTATCAAGCCCATACTGAAGGACAACAGTAATGGTGTTAGACAGTAAATAACAAATAATAATAATAATAATTTTGCAATGAACTTATTTGAAACATGTCCTGTGATAAAAGGTATTCTGTTTTGAACCTTGCGTGACATCAGAAAAAATTAGATGATATTCAAGTTTAGCTAACCTTCAAGACATGAATTCAACAGAATGACCTAGATTTGAAACTCCATAAAGTCTCTCATGAAATCTTATAACCATGTTATTCAATGATTAAATATTCTTCTGATAATGGAATAGTACTTTAATCAAGAAAGTCATTCAACTTAAAATGCTCAACAAATTCATATGCCAGAAGAGACTATCATATATAGATAGTCAAAACTAAAAAGTTAGCTGAGATCACGTGACCATTTAAAAATATTTATGTGTATTTATTTATTTTTTAATCTTGATCAGTATAATTAGATTTTAAAATTAATATCCATTCATTGTCTACATTTGTTATAATAATCAAGTATTCAAACCTAAATATCTCCTTTGTATATGAGTCCGTGTTTGTCCGTGTGTGCGCATATATGTGTGTAAAAACATCCTGTGCAAAGATCATATCTATTGGCTTAGTTAAGATCTCAACCGAGGAAGCCTAGAGCAAGAGCCAAATATACGAGACTGTATGGGATAATGTTTGGTAACCATGACGCTAAAAATCCTGGATTGCACCAGACAAACACAAGTATGGTACTATCCAACACAGACCAGGAGTAGTCAAGCGTGTAGGAATACCTGTTAAAACAAAAAGAGAAAAGAAATATGCATAACAATATTAGCTAAGAGAAAAAAGATTGCACCTTCTCCCTCATCCTCGTACTCCATGCATCATTTCTGCTTGGACGTTGGTCAATTGTCCCAGAAGCAGGTAACCCTGTTGATGGGCCTGCTGCTGGTCTATTGAGCAATGGCTGGCGCACTTGCTGCCTTCGATTAATGAACTCCTCATCACTGTCATATTCTGCTGGCCTATTTGCAGCCCTGACAATAATGGCTAACAGGAAAAGAAGGGCCTGCAAAATTTTATGATAAGAATCCTAACCAAATTTATCTTCCAGAAATAACAATGGGCACATTACATCACACACACATATAAAGATCACATTACTATAGGCTCTCCTTCGCTTCTGGTGGTAGGTAAGTGGGGATTCGACAAGACATTTTCAATAAGGTACTCAAGTACATTTGAGATATAAAAGTATATTACATTATATCACAACAGAAAAATTGAGGTTTCTCACAGGCACATCATTTATAAAATACCTGAATTTCAAAGTTGATCGTTACTTAACTTTCAACCTTCTCAGTCCTTGATATTGTCTCATATTATCTCTTCCAGGTTTCTCTTTTTCATTGAAATATCTAATATATCATAACTATTTCTAGTTTCTTTTGGGTCAAGAAATTAAGTCCCCAAATATACCTCTGTAATTCCATTTCTCATCAATAAAGAAGCATCACAAAAATGTTGGCTAATGAGTACTGGACCAGACCTTAAACTCCAAGTGTCCAAGAAATGGGGAAAAGGGGGGTAGGGAATCCTATTGTTGATGATAATTGACGAGTGATTACCATGAAATTATTCGCAGGAAGGTGGTAATAATCAATTCATTTTCATTGTCTTTCTGGTATCTAGATGTTTCTATATAAAAAAAAAAAAGTGCTTTTTCCAGATCAACAGTTCAAGCATCCTCAATCTGTTATTTGCCCAATCAAAAAATAGGTGCTATACAAAATGGATAGCTCGATTATAATCCTGGAGACTATTATTTGTGGTCTGTGAGTACAAGCACAAAATCACATGACTGCAAAACAATATGGTTTTCTTTCAAATGACAATCATACAACTTCTTGCTTACCTCAAAGATAACAATTCCAAGAGCAACCCATTTCACAATATTCCAATTCTCAGTCAGAAATTGATATATCCCATCAAAGACTCCAGTTTTGTCTGTGGGAATTTCCTGAATGAAATATATTATAAGATGACAAATACATTTTTAATTTCAGATTACAAATTTCACAGACAACTTAACTTACTTGTTTCCAGTTTTTGTCAAAAAATATAAAGCCTGCGCATCCCAGCTCTATCAAGATCAATAATACCACCAAAGTTGAATACTTTGTTCACTTAAGGAAATTAATAACAAATCCTTTGACTAGTACAGATTAATTCATGTAAATATGCACACACACAAATACACTAGGAGACAAGAGCAGAAGCTTAAACTCATGATTTTTTTGTATATAGCAGAAATTTATGCCACCACGAAATAACTTTTACTTTAGCATGAGACATTCTAATAGGATACACAGCTCAGGCAGCATCCATTCCGTGTTGCAGCTCCAATACAACCAAAACAAGAAATAAGAAAAAGAACTACTCCAACACCAATAAATAAGTAAATAAACCTGCAAACATGATATAAAGAATTAGAGTAAGATATGTCTTTTTCAACTTCAAAATTAATTTTATGTGTTGTATATGTGTACTATGAACAAAAAGAGATAAATTATTATATATGTGTAAAATATCCTTACAGAAGAAAAAGGAAAAAATGCATGTGGTACTTTATTGGTGATTTTCTTTTTCTAACACAAAAACGTAAGTCAGTATAAAAATACAAAAGAAGAAATAAAAGTTATATTAAATTCATATTCTGTGCACAAATCTAGAAAGCGCATAAAGAATAATCATTAGTAGACCAATTACACCACAGAATGAAGCTCCAACTATTTCATATTCAAAAGTCCACCTTGTAAATCTCACTAGATGGGCTCAAAATAAAACAAAATGATATAGTGGTACATACCTAAAACTAGAAGCCATGCACTAGAAATCTAAATGAGAGGTTGATTCCAACTCTAAAGCCCTATTATCTCTGGCATGTAGTACTAAATACACTTGACGAATAATTTTTTTAAAACAACTTAGACTTGTTTTTTTACTTAACTATGCAATTCATTCAATACTGATTATGTATGGTCAAATGTCATTAAAGAAAATTTCCCCCAACCCCTGGCATGAGAGTAATCTATAGCAAAACTAGATGACAGATAACAAATCGAGGCAGCAAAGTATAACCAAAAGCAAAACCTTTATCATCGAGTCAAGAATAAACATGAATCAATGTATATGCCCCATAGGTGGCAAGAAGAGAGCAACACACATACCAAGCCTTGGGCAAGTTATCAAAAAAGCTGTTAGATAATGACACAGCCATGAGCATGGGCCGGCCAAGTTGAAACAGAGCAGAATCATCACTGACAGGAGAAATTTCCGGAGTGTCATCATCTGAAGCTTTAGAGAATTGGACAAAAAGATAGATTCCATAGCCCACTACGGCCAGACCAGTGAGGCTCAATATGAAGTTCAAAAACTTCAAAAGGCACTCCCAGCACCCCCTGCATGCCATCCTCTACCTATAACTGTACTTTACTGCCTCAACCACAGTTCAAAAAGGGGACCAATTCCCTGTATAAATTTTCTGCAGAAACAGACAGACATTTCTCTACAGTATCAGTTAAGAAATAAATAAAACTATTGCATAAACTATAACATCAGCAGTTCAATTAGAATTTTAAGAAATACACCAACTTCAACTTGTCCGTCTACACTTACTGTCTCAAAAAAGACAGAAACTAATAACAACAATAACTTAAGCTACCTTAGGATAAAATTGCGAACGTGATTTTGGGAATTCTGATACACATTCCTGAAAGCCAGAGCAGGAATGATTTGTTTCTTCCGAGGTAAAAATACAATTGAGCTCCCGAACTGATGCTCACAACTTAATGCAACGTTTGTACTTCAATTACTGAGAGTTTAAAACTAAATTTTGTGTTCCAAAGCAGTACTTTCTTCTCTCTCCATTTTGTGCATTGGAATTCAGAGATGTCCAATGAATTCTTCAAAAACATTTTTCAGCTTTTTCTAAACATATACCTAATCGTTTGATTCCTAAAATTTCTAAAAAATGGACGCAGCGATATCTGCTAATTTTACAAATAATAAATGCAAAATTCTATTCCTAATTCCGTTTTAAAAAAAACAACGATGATGCTTAGAATGTAATTGAGCCCTATTCGCAGTAAATTGCAACTCATGAAAATAATAATAACTTCAGCGATTCATAAAAGGAGAAATAAATAAAGAAATAAACGACAGAAGAGATGAGTGGGTCTAAGCTGCGAGAACTTACAGAAGAAACGGACGATTTTGAAGTGCAAATTGCGAAGGTTAGCTTTCCAAAATTGAAATTGAAATCAGCGACAGAGAAGAAAAGAGAAAAAACAGAAGACCGAAAAAGTGACAAAGCACAAAATGCCACCCTGGCATTGGCAGATAATCCTCTACAGCGTCCACAAAATGTAGGCGATCCCCACCTTTATTTTTAAACAGAAAAATATTAGTAAAGATTGATTAACATTTTGAACCGTTGGATCCATTAAACGGTCCGATTCGCTTCTCCCCGGTGTTTGTTATTATACTACCAACCCACAAATTGCGGTGTTCTGAATGACATTTGCCCTTCTCTTTGTCCTACACTCCAGCACACTGTACCAGCAATTCCAATTTTTTAATATTTTAATGTTTTAATTAAGTTATTTTATTTTTAGTAATCATTTTTAGATGACTACTAATTCACGTGCACTTAAATTTTCATTGTTGCTAAATAATATTCCTAGTTTTTCAATTAATAGTAATTTAGTCAGCTGTTTTGATTATTTTGCTTTAGCTACATGTAAATAGTCATTTTTTTTTTCAGAATATATAGAAGCCATCAACTCCAAAACCTAAAAGCTATTCTCATTTAAATAAATTATGTATGGTTGTTGATTATTAGGGTTCAAGTTGAGGTTTTGAATGGTAGTTTCAACCTAACGTTTTGCATTATCGTGGTTTGTTTTGTTGATGGTATTGAATCACCTCCTTCTGTTTCTGTTTTTTTTTTTTTTTTTTTTTTTTTTCTCTGAATTCAATCCTTTGAAAGTGGGGATAGTGATGAAAGGCCCTTAACACACGTGTAAGAGACGTAATACATTAATAATGCGATATTTTTGTGTATTCTTACAACTTGCTTTTGTTTTTAGCAACTCAAACC
>Ga0209489_107778_pt1 | contig 15501 bp, 10 predicted proteins | sample SiratrowhiteBW_FD_187527 | JGI IMG/M metagenome (GOLD analysis project Ga0209489, IMG submission 187527) | Root nodule microbial communities of legume samples collected from California, USA - Siratro white BW (SPAdes) (version 2) | ecosystem: Host-associated > Plants > Roots > Nodule | place... | reverse complement strand
TTTTTTTTTTTTAATTTTTTTTTAATTTTTTTTCGTTAACGTTTAGATTTCCATTGTTGAGCTTCAAAGATGTAGGCACTATTTTGCCAAATTTGGTGATCAATTTGTTGGGTTTTTTTAACCACTTGTTTTTTATTTGTAATATTATTATTAATTGTTGGTTGCTTTCTATATGCTAAGTTTGATTGTTCACTAAATCCAAAGGTGTTTAAAACGAATAAGACATTCCATTGATTTGAAACAAAATAAGAGTGGATTCAATTGGATAAATTGACTGCTATTTCTTTTATAGTCTATAGAATTTTTAGTCCACTTTTTATTTTGGAAAGATATTCTAAAATATGAAAATTATATTTCTGAACACAATAGATAAATCAAGATTTTTATAGGAAGCAAGAAAGTTGAACCCTAATTTGAGTGAGCAAGAAAAAAATAAAGGTTTTGCTTTCCGTACTTCCATAATTACTAATTCAACCCTTATTGAAAGAGACTAAAAGACCATTCCTTGTTACACCAGTACGCCGCTGCTCCTCCAATTACAACTCCATTATCCGTTACTGTTACACTCTTCGAGAGAAAGAAAAGGAAGAGAGAAGGAGTTGTTTTAGAAAACTTAGTTCAAAAATCTTGTTCTGAAAATTATGTTCTGAAACACATGTAGTATGTTTTAGGAAGTTTGTTTTAAAATATTTGTTTTGAAAAGCTTATTTGGAGAACATCTCACATATTCAGAAAAGTTTATTTCAAAATTCTTCATCCAAAAGGGAATGCATTTTATATGTTCTGAAAATTCTGTTTTGAAAATTCTATTCTAAAAATCATGTTCCAAAAGTTCCAAAAAGCTTGTTATGGAAATATGGAGGTGCATTTAGAAATTCTCAGGGTGAAGAAAGAAAATGTCAAAACAAATGGTGCATAAAACACGAAAAAAAAAAATAGTTGTCTAAATTTGATCCAAAATAAAAACAGATATATCTTCGATATTTCTTTGCCTCCCTCTTTACTCCCATTTATTTTCAAAATAAGTCTAGTTTTAGTAACATTCTTAGTAGTTTGTCAACTGAACTAGAAGAGATTAATATTGGGGGTCACTTTTTTAGCCTCTGAATTCAAAAAACAGAGGTTGGAAGATTATGTACTGTTATGGTTTAGGCTCAATCTAAGTAAATTCTAGCAGGATGTCAACAGTTAGAAGAAATTGATATAAAACACTTAAGTTCATTTAATAAGCGAATTTCGATAAGAGATAAATATACAAACATTAAGTTAAAAAATGGTGTTGCCAGAGAAAAAAAATTACATACTTATTAAGAACATGTATGAATTGAATCATAACAACTTCCTTATTCCATTTAACCGAATCAATTAGAATTTTTAACTAAATTGTAGTTTAACCATTTTGTTTATAGTAAATATACTTTCATGATTGCATTAGTTTTCTCTAAGAGTCACATGCATGTTTATCACCTAAAGTTGAGTTTGCAAAGTTAAAGAGATTTTGTTTATTATACTTAAAGACTCTGTATAAACTAAATTAATTATGGACTAATTAACAAGTATAACACAATTATTGTTGGTTTTAGGTTACAAGGAGAAGTGATCTGGTGGTGATGGGTGAAGTGGCATCAACTATTTATTCACGCTAATTAGAGACAAAATGTTAAAAAGACTAATTTGGAACAATTTCCTTTGTTTTGATTGAAAAAAAAAATGCATGAAAGTATAACCAAAGGATTGGATCATTTCTAACCATTCATAAAACATATTTTTTCTTCGTGATTGCTGAAATTATGGTACAACATGGCAACACAGGCACATTGAAGGCAGGTTGCACTTTCTTGCAGAGTCAGGCCTCATCTTTTTGCACTTATTTTGAAATGGACCTGACAATTTCACTTCCCCTAACAAGAAACAGCGAAAAAGACAGGCTGAAGAAAGTTTATGTAATGGGCCAACACTTCTCACTAAGTCACTAAACCTAATTTGATTCTTCAACTGTTAACTCTTATTTACAGCTGAAAGTCAAGTACTAAAATGTTTCCTAGTTCCACCTTGTGGCACCATCAACTGATGGCGTTATTTCACTGTCGGATTGTGAATCTGAGAAGCTGTAAGGTATGCCATTCATTAATGCTGTTGTGCCAAATGTTGCATTCACACCCCACTCACTGCACCCAACTTGTGGATTATAGTTGCTGCCCTCTTCAAATTTATCACCAAAGTAGTTCTGATCATATGCTATAACTGATGCTTGAAGATTGTTTGGAATTTGCTCCATAGTCTCACCTATAATAGAGTTAGGTTCACATAAATTAATGTCAGCTATAATAGAATAATTCTGCACAGGTGAATAAATTATAGAACACAAATATTATACCTTGGGTCAACAAAGCCCCATCAATTTCCTCTAAGTCATTCCATCTAGCATATGCTTCTCTCACCAATCTTTCAATATAGCTCTGCATGTGTACATACCCATTGAAATGAATTATAGGATCAAAATCAAGAGCTATAAGTTTGAGTGTGAAGAAGTGAAGTTACATACCCTTGTGAGGTTGCTAAGCTCTCTTCCTGGAAAACTTTGGCCATTAATATCAGCTCTAACCAATTGGCATATGGAATTGAGAAGGATGGTAAAATTAGGCCCACGGTAGACATAGTATTTGTTGCCCTTCTCACAGGTCTTTGCATGCTTCATTGTCACATCCCACATTTTTTCTGACATCCCCATGCCCAAAATCTGCTTGCAACAACATCACAAAACATCACAATTTACACCCTCTTTTTTCTTCTTTAAAATTAGTGTGATTTTTTATTGATTATTATTAAATAAAAGTTTCACTGCTTTTAATTACTCAATACAAGGAATGGAGTAATAAAGTTAAGTACCTTTCTGAGCCTCTGGGCATCCACAACAGATAACTTGAGAAAGTCTTGCACACTGTTTATTCCCTCTTTGGACAGTTTTTTGTGGAAAGCTCCGTCTTTTCCAATCTTCTCTAGCCGCCACACTTCGTCGTGGAGCATAGGTGGGTGATGTTTCTTGTACACTTCAAATTAATCAAAAAAATATATATTCAATATAGGACAACAACATCCATAATAAACCTATGTACTTTGCCTAATTTTATGTGTCATGATCCAAAAATAAATAAAAACTCTAAATGATCAATTCATCACAGCTCTTTTTAAATGCCCACTTGACACATGCTTGACTTGGTTTTGAAACCATTGACCTTAGACCGTCAGATTGCCAAAACCAGAGTAGAAGTTGGTATGAATTGCAATGAAAAAGAGTTATAAGAGTTGAAGTTTTCAGAGGGTATTCTTAATTTCATACTATGTGTTGATGTATTATTGGTTTGTTACGTTGGTGGGACCATAGTTGTGATCTAAGCAAAGCCCTCACAATTACTTGTATGTTTGACCATCAATCACTTTCCACACATCACAAATAAAGAAAGATCAAAACAAAATAAAGGAGATCAGTATGGCACTATTGCTTGCTGGAAAGGGTGAAAACGAAATGCCCTATTTTGTAGGAGATATAGCCAATGTACTTTTCTATGGCTGTAAAGTACGATACTGATATTAATTAATAAATTTGAAGTCACAATCTCTTAACAATTTTAATAATATAATGATAGCTTTACCTTTAAACCGAGGTTCTAATGTGATTTTGCACTGTTTCAATCTTACACACATTTGAACAGTTTTTCACAGAAATTCCAAAACCTGTAAAAACTAATGCCTAAACAAACGAGAATTTTCACTGTTTTGTTGTAATTTTGTATCCACAAGAGGGAAAAAAATCAACTTCTGCATAGTAAAATATTCCAGAAACAAACGCATCATAACTTTATCAAGGAAAAAACTATGGTCATCATTACTCTCTTTTATACTTTTCTCTTTATATAGTTCAGTAACTCTCCACTTCGACTTATTTATCCCCACCAACCATTTTTTTTTCTCTCTCTTTTCTTCCAGGATTCTCATGACAGACTACTTGGATCGATAATAGCAATAATTGTACTAATTGGTAATATTATATTAAGAGTTTATTCTGTAATGAATTACCGACGCAACTATATTAGACTAAATAGGTTGACTGAAAAGATACTTTTCTTTGCAGACAAATGAATACTTGTACCATATCCACAGGAGAAATTATATATTTTAAAAGTAAGTTTGTGCCAAAATGTTAAAAGATATGGGAGATGAAAAGAGAAGAAAAAACAGTTTACAGGAAGATTGATACAAAAGAAAATCAAACAAAAGCAGACTATACTTATATATTCCAAGCTATCAAACATATAATTTTGCTACTTTAGTTTAATGTGACATACCAAGAAGCTATATATAGCAATTAACAATATAGCACAATACTTATGTATATTGTAAAACAGTCATGCGTGCAGATAGCTAAAAAAGCAAGACAAAACAAATAGCAGCTGTATACAAACTATTTCGTATTGATAAAATGGAAAGTTAGAGAAAGAGAAAACACTTACATTCACCACGGTGATCCTTCACAATAAATGGTTCAGTCATGCCTTCACGAATTCTAATAGTTTGATTAGTCCCAGGAGCAACTCTAACAGCAACTCTGAACTTCCTGCTTCTTATCCAACTGGAATTATCAGTGAATTCAATGTCTTCAACTGGTGCAATCCCATCCCTCATTGTCAGATTCAATTCTCCTGTGAGCAATGGCCTCTTTCCTGCTCTCTCCTTCACTATGCGGTTGTTGAATTCCTCACTCGTCCATGACTCGTTGCCATCGCTATTAGAAGGGAAATCTCCATCAAGCACCACGATTTCTAGCTTGATGGGGTGGGGGAGACTCGTGCGAACCGTTTGACCACCGCTTTTGTCCACAAGAACAACAAGGATGGGGTTCCCTTCTGCGTCTAATATTCTGCTTCCTGTGAATATAGTGGGCAATAGCTTCTTGTTGAACATGAGTTCATAGCTTGTTGGTTGCTCCAATGCTTGGATCCTCAACGAAGGAGACCTGGTTAATGAAAGTGGAACACAATGCCTCATCACTCGCTCCATCTCTTCGTTCACCTGACAAAAATCAATCCAATAAACAAAAACATAAGTAAAACTTTCTAATCAAAGAATTTCATTAGTTGCAACGTTTATTTGCTCGCCATGTTATGAGATTAAGGAAAGTTTGACTTTTTACGCCATAGGGTATCGACCACTTACCACTCTCCTAAGCAAGGGTTCCAAGCCGGAGAAAAGGTTCTGCAAGTTCTTGACCATGACGACTTCTCCTATTACCCTGTGAAGAAGATAAGTTTAGTTGAAGCTAGAAAACATATAGTAAGAAGTTTTACAAGAGGAAGTTGGTTAAACGGAACGTACGAAGCAAAAGAAGGTCTTGTTGTAGGTCTCAACCGTTTATCACCAGACTTACTGGAATCTTGATCAGAATCATCAAAAAACCGTTTGGCGGCCATTTTTTTTGTTTGTTTGTGTGTGTGAAGAGATCCTGGGGGGACCAGGGAATGAGAGGTTGGTGTAACTAAGGTTGCCGACGAAGGTAGGCTATGATGAGGAGCAGGAGAAGGAGATTTGCATTTTATACCAGAAATGAAAGTGTGTGAAGTGTGGAAATGGGGAAGTTTAATTTATATTAGTACATAGAAAAGGAAAAAAGGGTGAAAGAAGATTCTTGGAATGTCGGAGGAAGCATCGAAGCAATTAGGATGTTATAACCGAGAAAGCGTATCATATGATGTAAAGACTTGGACGTCAACACCTCAAAGTCAACCCTCCAAATCCTTATCACGCTTCTCTCCGCGGTTAGAAAAGCTACATACACATACATACATCTATACATACATACCCAACCCAACCCCAACCCCAACCCCAACGTAGGACCCAGATATCTTCCAAGCCACGCATGTTGTCTATTTAGGGGCACAAACAATCCCCACACCATTAACTCATTATAACAAACCATCAATTCAACATCCATGCTTTTCCTTCCCAACCTTTTTTAACAAAAACCCTTCAACCGATTATATCACTAAATATCTCTGAATAAACAGACAAATACCTGTGATTTTCATCTCAACACGCACAATTGTCTTTTTTAGTTTCAGCCAAAAAGCAGTGTTCTTTGACCATAATTTAAGCAGGTTTTCTATAATTTTACTGTACTCCAACTCATTTCAAAAAAATTGATCTCTTGGAGAATGAAAATACAATAAATTTTTTATGATTTGTACCTGAATAGGCTTGTAAATTATTTTATAACATAGTGTACAGAACTTGAACTCTAGGGTATAGGATAAATCGTTGTTTGAGTGATTCAGTGATGTAGTAAATATGATGTAACATGTTGGGTTGTTATTGTAAGATTTTGTCGTGGTCTAACAGTTTGGTCAAATTACGCGGTTCTGGGAAGGATCGAAGGCTTGCTGAGGTCTCTCCATCATGTTCACCCAAACGCCCAAGCTGACTTGTTATAACTTGTATATAGCAGCAAATGATGATACTATCAGGTTTTTTTTTTTAATATCTTAAACATTGTTTTCAAAGTCCAAGTATTAGAATAGAACTACAAATTCAAGGTCACAGACACTTTGTTTGTCAGCCACTCTATTCGGGCCACATCTTTTCCTATAATCGTGAAAGAATCTAACGTTTTGTTTCCATCAGTATTAACAAAATAAAAGATATTACCATTCTTTCCAAATTATATTCTGCATAATCAAGTTGTTTTATGCATTACCATTTCACTATTCACATACATTTCCAACTATCTCAGATTCAATATTAATTATAACCATTCCGATCAAATAGGAAGGGACGGCATAATTTCAACAAATGATTAGTCGACAGCTATATATCACAACCTTAAAGGCCAAAAAGCCTCAAGAAAGAATTCTGCTAAGTTTGTTAGTCACACTTTGCCTAATTATCAAACCATATAAATCGACATAAACTGGTCAGAGTCCATGTAAGAGTACATGATTTCTTAGTTTCGAATTAATTAGTTACTATTTCACAATCAGTCATAACCTCCAAGAAAGTACACTATCAAATTTAGATTTTATGTATTATAAAGTGATAGAAGTTTATCCACGAAAACAAGAACAAAAGGAAACTGATCCGTATGGGCATAGAGATTCTATTTTAGGTCTAAAATAAAATTATGGAGGTAAAAAAGATAATTCATTTATGATTTAGAAATTGTATAAATGCATACCTATATGAAAAGATCTAATTCGGAATTCAATGTAACTATTAAAAATCACTTACTTATATATTTGGATGTTAAAAGATAATCATCTTTTTGCCTTAGTCAATAGCGATAAAAATTCTCAACAATTACAATAGAGATAAACAACTTGAAGAAAAAAAAAACTTATTTAAGTTGAAAGGATAATGAGAATTATTCTTATATAAGTTTGAAGGATCTTCTGCATATTTAAATTAGGGTATGCTTTGATATGTAGTCTTTGTTAGAATTCTCAATTTTGATCTCCAATCTTTATTTAAATTCTCAATCTTAATGAAGTAGAAGAAATATATATAAAAAGTTATCTGATGCTTAAATTAATACTAAGTCAAGAATATATCTTTTTGAACATTCATACTATTTATAGAGATTAAAAGTATTATATTCTTGCTTGGTATGTCCTTTTGGTAACTTTTTTAGCTATTGTGAGGACTTGCTTAACAAATTGATTAATATTAATGATATTTTATCTTAAATTATTGTCTTATTTATCATAAGCCTACTTAATAGGTACTTCACAATACAATTATATTGTCCTAACATGTCACATATTTCCATGATTTATTAATATATTGATAAGTTCATCTCAACCATACACAATAATAAAAAGAATAAAAAATGGAAGGAAAATTATTTAAGGAACTCAATTTGATATACTTCTCTAAGAATGTACAAGAAATAACTTTTATTTTCACTTTGTGTCAACTTGTAGATTAAAAAATTAACCCATAAAAGCTTCTCAATTTGCTCAACGAATATTATCCTTTGTCTTCAACTAAGTAACTTTTATATACGTCGTATTTTCATATATTTTCTTGTTTCTTCACCAATCTGTCTCCATTTTTGTTTTTTTTATGAAACAGTGTCTTAACAAATTTGACGTGTAAACTTTGGAAAATCCTGACAAACATGTCACTAACACTTATATATGAATTGTATGTGGTTTTTTACTCGGTTAAGAAGTAGGCCCTACTTTATTCAATTATAACATATTAAGTATGACAGTGGAGACGCAAAAGGGCAAAAGGAAGTGACATTGTCGTTACTCCAATTATGATGCTGCACTTCCACATCAATTATTTCACCAATACGAAGTTTATAAGCTCCTTCCTATGCCCATCACTTTTCTTCATTCTTCATATCGATCATCATCCAAAATCCTAAATATTAACATCTTCTATAACTCACATTTTTTCTGTGAGAAACAATACATTTTTTATTAATTATTATCACTGTTAATTAATCAAAAATGATGATAGATGAATCACCATATATGATAAATTTACTATTTATTTTATAATAATAATGATAGTAATGATAAAAATAGTGAAAACATAATATCAATGTTTGTAATTGAATAACCATCTAAAACAGTTTTACGCAATTATTAAACTCTATCTAGTTTTGTCTTCTTTCTATCAATAGATGCTAAAACTAGGGTGAAAAATCAACATTTTCGTTGTTTTACATATAAAGGAAACTGACGTGAAACTATGGCGAGGTTTCTCCGTAATGTTACATTACAACGCAGTACTTTGCAAATACTTTTCTATTCCTGTTTGGTCCACGGGACACCAACAATTCTTTAAAAGTCACTGTCATCCATCCAACTTTTCTTGTAAAAAATCATACAAAATTTTGTATATCTTTTCAGAAAGAATTTGGTATGGTCACGACTGTTCATTATTCTTGGTCAACAATTTTACTTAGGGAAAACATAATTGTATTCATGTATATAATGTCTAAAAATAGGATATAATTAGATTTATTTTATTGGTTATGGTATTTTAGTTATAATAACATAAAAATCTAATACATTTTGTGTGTTAATTAATTCCAGTACTCATCTCTTCATAATTTCTTCTTAACTTTGAAATATAATAACTTCACTTTTCCTTCTCTCAAAAGAAAAAAAATTATCTTAAAATGTTTAATTTTTTTCTATCAAATACTGGATCATTGGAAATTGAATTTACAGGAATTTGTAGCTTGGTTGTCTATAAAAAATTGTCCACTATCTTTTTGTGTCATGTGCATATCTGTAATAATTTTTCTGATCCAAAAAGTATGATTCACTATAGTAGCAACAAGAATTACATATAGTGTGTAGTTGATTGAAGTATAACATCTTACTTTCTAAACCACCAAGAAAAAAACTCCAGAAGCAAAGGAAAAACACTATCTGGATGTTATTTTCATGTCTTACTTTTGTTTCACTATTTTCTTGTTCCTTCTTTATTCTTCTGTGTTTCGTTAATTTCTCAAACGTTGACTTACATCTCCCTGTAATATTTTTTATTGTTCATAATGGATCTTGGAATTATTACTGTTTTTTTTTTTATATTTCTTCATTTTACTCTGTTTTTTTTTTTTTTTTTTTTTTTTTTTTTTTTTTTTTTTTTTTTTTTTTTTTTATTTTTTCATTTTTCTTTTTTTTTTTTTTTCTACTATTGTGTTTCACCTGGAAAGTTATAACATATATTCATGACTCTAAAGCCAAAAAAAGTGTACTAAGCTTACTTATTATTTCCACAAAAATTATGTAAATGTTTTTTCTATGGCTTTTGTTTATTTTCTATTTTGTTAGGCTGAAAGTTAAATTCAAGTAATTTGTTATTATCGTTTACAAATGCGAAGTTCCTTTCAGTAATAATGTAACCATGAAGTTATTATAATCTGCATTTCATAACTACAAGTCAATTTCTTTGAGCAAATAATATTTAAGTACACTAAAACAGTAAAATTCAACGATTGTTCGGACTGAAGTTAAAATTTAAAATATTTATTTACATATAAAATTTGAGGATTAATTAAAATAACATTTAAGTTTAGGATATTCATTTGTAGAAGGGGTAAATATTTTTCGTATAAAATAATACACTATGTTTTGTTTATAGTATACAATGCATAATTCTGTCCAAATAATACTTTGCTAAAACTCAATTTAAACTCTGATATGTATAAAACGATAAAAAAGAGTACAAAGAAGCACAAACAAACTGAATTGCATTATTTATGTCTATAAACTGAATTTAAACTCTGATCTGAATATCATTATGTTTATAAATAAACCCACTTTCAAGATAAACATGTTATAAAATGAATTGTTTATAGTATACAATGGATTCTTTTGATTAAATATTTCACTAGCAGTACTCAATTCAAACTAATAAAAAAGATTGAAAAAAAGCATGAGAAAACAGAAATCAGTTGAACTGCATTATCTTTGGAGCAAACCTGAGCAATCTATCTAAAGCCTGTGGCAAGAACTTTCTTGCAAACAAGTAGCAAATATTGGTGGTTTTCCCATTGTACTCACATGTGCTTCCATGTCTCAGCGTCTTCAGAAACTCAATGGTTACACTGGTTCTCAAAAACCTCGTTGGATGGGGTCCACCCTTAGACCAATCAACCCATGTCAGAGTTCTGTCAGAGTTTCTCTGCGGAAACTTGATGTTAACAAAAGTTGGCAAGTAGTGTTCATCACCATAGCATCCATTCCTGCAGTATTTGTTGAACAAGGGGAAGTATAGTTGGTCAGATACTATCTCAGTGGCAAGGGCACGGTCTATTTGGAACCACTGGGACCCTTTTCTCCACTGAGAAAGCGTGACCAGTGGCCTCATTCTGGGGCTGTACCTGCCTCTCCCCACTGCACCTGGCTGGTCATAGGCTTCCACAAAGGTCTTGGTTGAGTTGATGAGGTAGGAGTAGATGGTTGAGAAGTTGAACAAAGGAATGCATGATTCTGAGAGAAGAACAAAACGTTGGTTGGAGAAGTCAAGCAGTGCATTCGCTAGCAGACGCCTCTCTGCTCCTACCATGTTGAACTCACCCCATCTTGCCTCCTGGATCATGTTACAACACCAAATCAAATTTAAGGGTATAATGGTCATTTCGTTGAGTCTATATAGGTGCAGGGAGGAAATATGGGGGTGCAGGAAGAATCACTCTAGAATAATGTGGTTTGTTTAAGGCCCAAATTGTACAAGTCTCTTATGAAATACAAAAAAAAAACAAGAGTGGTAAGAACTTTTATGTGGTCCTTGTTCGGATTATCTGTTGCATGTGAGAGACGGTATGAAGTATGAAGAAAGGAATTATGGAAAGTTTGACGAGGACATTTAAAATGGAAATGGAGAATAATAGAATTTTGTATGAGCTGCAAAAGGAGTGGAATAAAAGAAAAGTATTGACCTTTAGTTCAACTTTGGAAGCAATCAACAAGAACAAGGAAAAAACTTCACACTCCACATGTTCAAGGGACTACTAGTTTACCTCATTTTTGTGGTAAACTATACTCCCTACATTCTTATATTCTTCTCTATTTTATTCTTAAGTATTGCACATTTAAATATATGACGGTTACATTTTTCTATATGGATACTCAAGCTACATGTTTTAATGAAAACGTGATGAGAGATATAAAGGGTTATTCTTTCACGGTTTGTAGTTGTAATGCATCAATGACTATTGAAAAATATATTTTCTCGTCTAATTGCTTAGGGTGTGAGTATTAATTTAGAGTAAAATTATGGTTATTATATCGAGATAAGTAAATCATAGGTAAAGTAAAAAGATATTAAAAGTTTGAAGTGAAAGAAAGTGAGTAATACCAGTCATCACAAATGGGAAAATGGGAACTCAAAACCGTTCCCAAAAAAGAAAAATGTTTGACCAATTGACCAATAACTGGAAATATAACAAAAAAAAATGTGGTTCTGAATTGATGACTTGAACAGTATAATCTTAGCTGGTACCCCTAGTGCTGACCATGAATGACGTTTAAAATAAGGTATAATTCGTTACATAAAACTCATAATAATGTGTTCATCTCTAATTGGAAGAAATCTCAAATACTAACAACTGTTCAGGTTCATGCAGACAGGCGTTACCCGAGTTCCAATTTTCTGAGGTCAGACAAAATGTAATAGTACTAATTTTATTATTATATAATGATAGTAATTATAGTTGCAAGTGGATTATTCTAAAGAACTTCAAATCAGAAGTAGTTATCTGCCAATAATATATATCATTTGGATGTGTAGTGAAGAGAATAACCCTCTGGTCTTTCAACACATACTAAAATTCCTTAGACTTTGGAGAAGAAATTGTAGTTGGAAACATAGTAAAACTGATAGCAAATAGGTGTAGTTTTTTTTTTTTTTTTTTTTTTGTCTTGAAGACTTCAAAAACAAACAACAGAAGCTAGTGAGGAAACCGTTTGATAAGGCGTTTATTGAGGCGCACCTCATGTTTGACATAAAATCAAAAGCGGTTTCTGTGTGCCGTCTCATTAAAGCCATGAAATACCAAAAGGTTACTGTCATTGGAAAAACTGTCATTGAAATAATCTTAGTTTTGGCACACAATTCTTGCACTTTGAGTACGTTAACAGATAACACAAGTCAATGGTAATTCATGCACTTCTGCAGATTTTTGCTTATGACATTGATGAAAAACTGGAATTTCGGATCTCCTAATGAAAAGAAAAGACATAACACATGAAAAGTGGTTCATTAACTGAGAAGAATTAGGACACACTGACCTTGCTTGGGATTCTGCGGCCATAAAACACAGAACTTTGAGGCAGTGTCTCATTGAAAGAAGGATGGGAATGGACATAGATAGAATAGAACCCTTCATTTCCTTTGAAGAATCTCTCCCAAAGGGGAGCCAAAAAGACTGGCCCTTTTGTCAGAAACATAAATGCAACCTTTGGGGTGTGTTTGTAAGGCAGTTCCTTAATCCTAGGAACCATAGAAGCTCTCCACAGCAACTCTTCCTCTGTCATGTCATGCATAGCCTTGGTTGGCCCCGAGAAACCCTTTGACTCATTTGGAGTAAAGATGGTGGCTTTTGTCTCATTGTGTGACGTTGAGATGGGAGGAGAAAAAGGAGGAGGAGGCAAAGATGGAAGGGAGAGGTGGTGGAATTGAAAGTTGAGGGAGAGGTTTTTGAGAGAGAAAGTGATGATGGTGATTCCAATGAGCAAACCAGAGGCAAATGCTAGAACAATAGAAAAGATGTTGAAGAATTGTGATTGAGTATTCAAGAAATTGGGAGCACCAAGGGAACGTTCTATTTGCTTAAGCTTCATGATGGTATTGATGAACAAGAAGAAAATAAGTGTTGAAGAGAAACTTAAATTCCTCACAGCAATCATCTGTGTTCTCAAATTGACCTCAGCTGGTCAATATTCCTATACAAAATCCTTAGCCATTTTGTTTGACGAAAATATTTGCTTTTTTCATTTTACCATACTAATTCAATATTTTATTCTTTTTTATTGTGAACTGAACAAATAAAAAATAAATTAAGAACATATGATTTTCTTTTATCCATGAGAATTAAACACATGAAAGGGATTTTACAACAAAAACTGGACTCATCAAGAGAATATGATTAATGCAAAAGATAACGGATTCAATAAAAAAATTAATAATTTTTATAAAACCTAAAATATTAATTTTAATTTTTATCTTTTGCTGTCAAAATTTCAAACTGATAATAAAAATACATATTTTTTTAGTGAAACTAATTGATAAGGCATTAAATAATATTGAAAAAATATTTTAATTTTAACATGAGATAAAAATGTTAGTAGTGTCCTCAACACTACAACCGTTGCTACTAAACTGTTAGTTCAAAATCTAAATCAAAACGATACTATATATTATTTAAATTTAACATCAAATGTTATATATTTATTAATACTAAATAAATTATCTATATTATACATAACTTAATTTACATGTACTATTATTATATTAATATATACTAATAATATTAAATACTAATAAATTATAACTTAAATCTAGTTAGCTAGTAATAAATTAATCAGCACAGAGTAATAAAATAAATAAATATTTTTTTGGGTTCTCAAATTTGAGTATAGTTTGGTTTTACCCTCCCAGTTCTAAAAGTGATTTTCTTCAAATTTTCTAATTTAAAAATAACTCTTTGTCTTTATTTTGGGATTTTTAGCCCTGACGAGATAAAGGCAAATTATGCGAAAATTTTAAACATATAGAATAATTTTAAATTTTGAGAGACTACAAACAAATTTAACCTGAATTGAAGGGATTAAAATATAATTAAATCATAATAAAATATTAAATATTAGAAATATAAAATAATAAATGATCCTAATGATACTAAATTCAGTAATAGAAATATAAAATAATAATAGAATAAGTTATTAAATTATAAATATAAATTCATTATAGTTATTAATAATACTATTATACATATCTTAGCTTAGGTGTATTGTATTAAATTAATAAAAGTATAAGTTATTATTATGCAAATTACTTTAATTTGTTATTATTTGAAAAATCGTTACGAATACTATTATAACATACTTATTAATTTAATAACTGGTATATTAACGATCTCAACGGATTCAATAAAAAAATTAATAATTTTTATAAAACCTAAAATATTATTTTTAATTTTTATCTTTTCTGTCAAAATTTTAAATATAAATAAGAATAAAAAAATCTTACCAATTATATTCTTTAACGCATTCTCTTTTATATTATATTATACTATATATATATATATATATCTTGTAAATATAAAACATGTGAAATATTTACCTTAAAAGGAAAGGGAGGTAGAAGAATGTTGATAAATATTTCATGGCTTGCATATTTAAATTGATAATAAAAATACATATTTTTTTTGTTCAAACTAATTGATAAGGCATTAAATAATCTTGAAAAAAAATATTTTAATTTTAACATAAGATAAATATGTTAGTAGTGTCCTCAACACTAGAACCGTTGCTACTAAACTGTTAGCTCAAAGTCTAAATCAAAACCATATTATATATTATTTAAATTTAACATCAAAAGTGTTATATATCTATTAATACTAAATAAATTATCTATATTATATATAACTTAATTTACATGTACTATTATTATATTATTATACACTAATAATATTAAATACTAATAAATTATAACTTAAATATAGTTAAATTGTAATAAATTAATCGGCATAGAGTGATAAAGTAAATACATATCTTTTCAGTTCTCAAATTTGAGTATAGTTTGGTTTTACCCTCCCAATTTTAAAAATGATTTTTTTTTTTATAAATTTTCTAATTTAAAAATAACTCTGTCTTCATTTTGGGATTTTTAGTTCTGATGAGATAAAGGCAAATTATTTGAAAATTTTAAATATATATATATATATATATATATATATATATATATATATATAATTCTATATTT
>Ga0209489_107776_pt1 | contig 15506 bp, 7 predicted proteins | sample SiratrowhiteBW_FD_187527 | JGI IMG/M metagenome (GOLD analysis project Ga0209489, IMG submission 187527) | Root nodule microbial communities of legume samples collected from California, USA - Siratro white BW (SPAdes) (version 2) | ecosystem: Host-associated > Plants > Roots > Nodule | place: USA... | reverse complement strand
GGTTGTTTTTCAGCCACCCACAACCACCGACGCCCACCCAAAGTGCCTTCAACCCCTCACTCCAACACCGTAGGAACCTCCCACCACCACTGCGACACCTTCTACCGCTATTCAGAAATGCACCGCATCCCTTCCATGAAAAACCTTCTTTTATAGCAGCAGGGATAATTTTGTAATTTACTCATATCTATTATTGGAATTTTGAAAATTATGGAGGTGCAGGAAGATGATATGGAGGTGCAGGAAGAAGCAGTCTAGTTAAACTGAACTGATACGCTGTCTTGAATCTTCTCGCCATGATGGGAGAAGAGATGTATGGGCCAAACTCAAACCTCTTCAGAATGGGCCTACATCTCGCAACAAGTCCAAACTAGTTTGGATTTAGAATCAAATTACTTCAGACAAATTCTTCCTGCACCCTAATATCTTCTTCCTGCACCCTAATATAAAATTTTAATTCCACAACTAACCCTATCCGGTTTATACGGGAAAAAAAATAAGAACCGGATGACACCCCCATCCGGTTCACATTTCAAAAAAAATGACAAACGAATGAGTATGTCATCCGGTTGTCATTTCAAAATAAAATGACAACCGGATGATACTCCCATCCGGTTGTCATTTAAAAAAAATTCATTTTATTTGGAAATGACAACCGGATGACATACTCATCCGGTTGTCATTTTGATTTTGAAATGACAACTGGATGGGGCTGCCATCCGGTTCTCATTTCCAAATCAAAATGAGAACCGGATAGAACCCGTCCGGTTCTCATACATCAAATCGGAAAATTGTTCTGTTCGTCTTCGACAATGCCTAAACCTCAAATAAACTACTCTAATCAGCAATATCACTTACTAATTGCTAATAAACACTAAAAATTACTTATTTATTGCTTGTTTTAAGGATTAATCAAAGATTTGAAAATAGATGAAGTTAAAATGAAACCCGGATAGGATGTCATTCGGTTCTTATTTTATTTTGAAATGACAACCGGATGACATACTCATCCGGTTGTTAAATTTTTTAAAAGTGACATCCGGATGGGATGCTATCCGGTTTTCTTTTTTCTTACATTATGAATCGGATGGGTGTGCAGGGGTATTTATGGAATTAAAAAAATTGTATTAGGGTGCAGGAAGCGTGTATTAGGATGCAGGAAGAATTTGTCATTACTTCATGGTAATTGCTTCAGTCTTACAAACTAAGAAGGCTACAAATAAAATAAAGGTTTAATCTGATTGTAGTCCTATAATTTGTTTCAAATTTCTATGCTTTGTTGTTTCTACTCATATCATTTTAATATACTTTAATCCCTTAAAAGTTCATTTTAGTACAGAGATGAAAGAATTTTGTAAGAACTAAATAAATAGTTAAATCTCAAAATAGTAAATATATAAATAAAAATCATTAACAATGTAATGATTAAAGACTTTTGGTTAATTATATTAAGTTATGCATATATAGAAATTTTTTACATTAATTAAAGACTTTATAAATATTAAATGATTTAGAATACAAGTTAAATAATCAGAAAAATTTTAAAAACAAGTAGAAAATGTGGGACTAATACATTTAATTAAGCCATATCAAACTCCTACCAAAATTTATTATAGAATGATTTTATTTAACAATAGGAAAGTTCCATCATTTGTTTGAAGTCATATTAATGATAAATCAATTAAATTTCTGATGTGATGAATCTGATAAGAGTTTGATACAATTTAATTAAAATAAATTAGGTTAATTTGTTTATACTTGGATATAAAATTCAGTACATAAATCAATTGAAACTTTGAAAGACATTTAAAAATCTTCTCTACAAAACCCGAATAATAACGCTTCACATAATTCCTCATGCGTGTTACAACGCTGAGAGTTGGTCACTTAATCTAAGATTCATCATCAAAATCTTGAATTTCAAAATCTAAGATTCATCATCTTGTCATGTTACATAATGTTTATCTCTTGATATTGGAGAAAAGGGCAACCATTTTGAATCCATTTTTTTTCCAAACAAATAGATTTTGTTCTCTGGGGCTTGGATTCAATCCTCCACACAATCTGTGGTATCTTCTCTGGAGAAGCAGTTGTTAGCAGCAAGGTTGGAGTCTTCAGAAGACTCCCCAAACTCCTCTTTGTACATTTCTTCTATCATTGGCTTCCATAGCCGTACTCGAGCATTTATGAACCAATTTGAGACCTGAAGCAACAATAAAGACACCACCAACATGAGCATCACATCATAGCGAAAAGAACAAGAAAAAAAGGTGAAGTTTTGGATAAGGAATTACTTGGTTTTTAGTTAAACCTGTCTGAGATGCCAGCATTAGCTTTTCAGAATCATTAGGGTAACTGTAAGAATCAGATGTCAAATCAGTGTTTTTTCAAAGCAGGTAGTGACTGAAGATTAATTTAAAAAAAAAAAAAACAAATTTCAACAGCATACGGGTGGAGAAAATGTTCAAAAAGCCATGAACGAAGAATTGCCACCGAGGTTTCAGGCAACCCTCTGATGGGTCTCCAAACTTGGCGTTGGCTTTGAATCACCCCAAGTTGTTGGAGAGACATTCTACTATTTCTAATGTCTCGATCAAACAAGCTTAGTTGAGACAACCCACTACTGATCTTAGGTAAATCCTGAAAGAGTTTTCTTTTCTCAGCATTTATTTGCGACAATATGGCATCTCTCAAGCTACAGAAATGCCTTGACATGGCTTGAAGTGCCAAACCAGTGTAACACTTGGCAGCTCCCAAACCAGCTATCATTTCAAACGATGACACCACTTCTTCCATTTGCTGATAATATTTCTCGCACCTGGCCTCAGCCTGAAAATTAAGAGCAAAAAAAGAAAGAAAACAGATAATAAATTACTTTCAAGTTCAAAGGTATATCCAAGTCAAAGGTTGAGGAAACCAAAGTCAAAAGATATATCCAAACAACCTTATCCAACAAAGATATCAACCTTGCAATTTTGATGTGATGTTCGTGTTTATCAGCCGTTAAAGGTCCATTATTTCTCAACTCTGCCTTCAACTCTGAGGAAAGTATCCTAGCAGCTCCTCTATTCCCATGAAACATCTTCTCAACATACTTTTCATTGATTCTATCTACCACCTTTCCACCAACGTCAACAAGATCTTCAAGAAGGGACTGCACCGGTTTGAGGTACCTCGAGTTTCCAATGACAGAAGCAAAAGACTCAGGAGGAGGAGCATAAGGTATGGAATTAGTAGACCGGTTCAAAGGGGCAGAAGAAGAAGAAGAAGAAGAAGAGACAAAAGTGGCAGTGGCAGTGTTGAAAAAGTAGTCACTAGTAAGATGCTCCACGGGTGGATTACAGGCCACACGTGGCTCTTGTCCAGACATGTAGAAACTGGGGTTGATGAGACCCGGGTTCAAGGGTCTCTGATGATGCCTGTATTCATCAGAAGGAAGAAGCATGTGAGAGCCTAAAGAGAGCGAAAGCCCTTGAGGTTGGTGGTGATTGCTCTCATTAGCTGCTCCTAGAAGATCCATAAAATGCCTTGTGTGGCTTATCTCAGAGCCGTCACCCACTCCAATGCTAGGAAATGTTCCCAAGGCCTCAGGAAACGCATTATTATGCCTCGGAAGAGCCATAAGCATCAAGCTGTTTGTTCTCAAATTGGTTTTGGTGGGTAATGGAGTTGGACATTACGGTAAGAGTGTGTGAGATAGTAAACAAGTTGTAACAAAAGAGCAGAAGAAAGTATTGGGAGTTTGAGGGCTGTGGGGTGTATGGAAGTGGCTGTGACTCCTTTTTTTGGCCACTACAGTGAAAGAGAAAATATGAGAGGCATAGGATATATCATTGTGATTTGCTAAAAAAGATAGAATGAGGAAGGGGGCTTGGAAGGGAAATGGACACTGTTTTTGACGTACTGAGGAAACTATTTGAGTAAAAATCTATCTGAAAATAGGTCTTAATAATACACAGAAGTGGAGAATCCGTACAACGTCGCACTAAGCCCGTCAATGTTGAGCAGTGTCTTCATTGTCGAGGATAATCAGTGGTCACCATCAACTCCGAAGTTTCAAGGGGGAGAGAGAGGTTGTACACTTTTAAGAACCAAAGCCATTGAGATCTTGGGGGGTGCGAACTCTAGTATTCAGTAAGAAAATGTGAGTGAGTGTGTGTAAACTCTAACCAAATTTCGAACTCACATGCCACCAAGATCACACTAGAGAAGGTTTATTACGAGGAGATGGATGGTGTAAAGGATCAAGAGAAATATTTGGGTTAAAAGTTGGAACAAAAGCTAACAACCTGGAAAACAGGACAAAGGTTTTATGACTGTTTTACCTATTAATTCGAACTACTTTTTGGCGCAATTGAGATTGAAAGAAACTTCCTCATGCCTAATGCTCAACAACAGATTCGGAACAATTATTCTAAAACAGATGTTTTTTTACAGAATATGGTGCACAAATTTTACTCGAGCAGTTTCAGCGATTCAAGTTTCAATTATAAGGTAAAATATGCCTTAGATAATAATTCAATGAATATTACCATAATTTACCCTCTCTTTCCCAGCAGATCTATATCTATCTATGATCTACCCTCTACCCTCAGACCTGTGTCTATGGCACAGTCTGGCCTTTTCTTAAAGAGGCGAGTTAATTGGCTATGTTAGAAAACATAGAAAATGACAATAAAATAAAATGGTCCCCAACTTTCCTGACTATAAAACAACAAGCAAAAGCATCAATCTTCCTGCTTTAGTCCCTGCGGCTGTATTTTTTGGGAGACTCAAAAGCAGCTTGAAACAGTGTAAATCTCTTTCTTTCCCTCTCACCACTGGGAGGGGGAGCCCTCCTTAGGTTAAACTGTTCCGTTCATTGTATTGTTATGATCTGCAAAAAGAAGAGAAAAGTGGGCTATCTTTTGCACACTCCCAGTTCTAGGATTGTCAGTTTGTGAGCCTGTTTAAATTTTATCTAACTTTTTCCCTGTTAGGTATTGTGGGCATGCATAGGGATGTTGAAAGGACACTGATTATCACAATTTCTGAAAAAATCAAAAACAAAAAAAAAAGGGTGGCTGCTGATTATGTATGCATTCATTGATCGTAGTATTGTGCTGCTAAGATTGATTTTTAGAAGCATATCGGTTTGTGTTTGGATGCTTTTGTGATCCCTATTGCATGTTTGTTCCTTCGGACTCTTCACTTGTCCCTTTCTGGTTCCGTGACCTTAGTCTGTAAAGGTCGCATACCTACATATGCAACACCCTACACCCTCATCTGGTTCCTAAATTATTACACTATTAATGCTACTAGTTTGTGCCACTTCAAACGAATACTCTTTCAATACCAGTTGTTCAAAAACATGAATGAATGAAACATTTCTTTTTTCTTAAAAAGCAAGGACATTGATGAATTAATATTATTCAGTGGCGTTTGTACTGCTGCTTTGCCTCCGTGCAAGTTATGAAGCATCATCATCATGATTCATCAATGACAATAACTAAGGCGCGCACATGGAGTATGGACCACACAGTACATGCTGAATTTACCAACAAGAATCAATGTATTCACATGTACTTGTTACCGTGTTTCTTTTCTTTTCTTTTAAGAGATTCCTTTTTCAACATAATATACGAGACGTGTTCTTTTATCCTTACAAAAATTGCCTGCACATACATACAACCAATCATCTGCAATATTACAAGCGAATATATCTCTACCTGTATAATTTGTACGGTTTCGTTATTTGCATCACTTTTACGAACAATAGGCAACAAGAATGAGGTAGAAAAAAGAGCAGCAGCGGCAGAAGCAGAAACCAGCATAGGCTTTCTCTTTCAGCTTTGTTTTGGTACACCTCTCCAGAGATCCATTAAAATCATCAAATATTTTTGCTAGATTTCATACGACAAACTCATGCAGCAAATGGGGATTGCCAAACCTGTGTTGTTGCTTTCCTGAATCCGTGAAATGATAATCTAGTAAATCAGCCTCCGTGGAAGAGGCCAATGTTTGATTACCTCGTTTGTGGATGGCATCGTCAGACATGGAAAATCCATCACTTTCACAGTTTCTCAACTCCAATGCAAGCGAAACGTGGCCTCCCACAGTAAAGTTACCCAACTCTGATAAATCATATGTGGCATGAGTAGAACCTATTAGGCTTCCATCGCCACCGTTCGGATTGGTTGAGATTGAATGAAGGTTGTTGTTGCTGCTGTTGTTAACGTTATTCATGCCAAGCCTTTGGTTCTGGTCACCCTGCAATTTCCCAGTTCCAGAATTCATCACCATATTTTCTGCATTGACCCCCCTATCCAGTTCTGCTTGAGGTTGGACTTGGACACTATCAACAATTACTAAATTGCTATCAGACTCCTGAACACCGTCCCTCTTACCTTTGACCGCGTTCTCAGATGAAAGGTTGCAGTTCATCTCGAAATCTCTAAACTCTTCGTTGTACATTTCCTCAACCATTGGCTTCCAAAGACGCACCCTTGCATTGATGAACCAATTTGCCACCTGATATCAATATTGGATAGCTCAACAAAGATTAGCAGCCATGGTACAGAACTGGAACTTAGATTGCACGTTAGTTAAACAGGAAAAAAAAGTCTCCATGCAAACAGTTATGTGTAGTTCATATATCTTTTTCAATAATGTACCTGGTTTCTGGTCAAGCCTGTTTGTCTAGCTAGCATAATTTTCTCGGAATCCTTGGGATAACTGGTTTTTATTATCAAATGTAAGCTCAAGAGTTTTATTAAAATGAAAACATAAAAGATTAGTATAGGGTGAGGGTGACATGTGACATACGGATGAAGAAAATGTTCGAAGAGCCAAGCACGAAGTATTGAAACAGAGCTTTCAGGAAGTCCCCTCTGAGGCCTCCAAGCTTGTCGCATTACACCAAGTTGCTGAAGGGCCTTTTGTTGTCTGAGTTGCTGATCCACGTAACGGAGACGGGGTATTCCCTCTTGCTCCCCAAGGCTCCTTTGCGTCACTTGAATTTGGCCACTGATGGCATCACGCAAACACCGAAAGTGGCGAGAAATTGTTCTTAAAGCAAGTGCTGTATACGGTTCTGCTGCTCCAAATCCAGCAACCATGTCAAATGATGACACCACAACCTGCATTTGATGGCAGTACTGTCTGTATCTTTTATCCACCTATAACCAGTGGAAACAAAGGATAACGGAGTTAACCACTGGCCATCAAACACTCATAAATTCATAATTCATAACTGTCTTTTCAATAGTAAATCATATCTTTCAAACATTAGAGCAGCAGATCAGTTTTATAGATATATAACTTTATTTTATTTTGACACAACAATTATAGATATAACTGGAAAAATATTATGTTCGCTTAATCAATTCTTTCACATTTTGTGAAATGGAAAATATTAAATGGAAAAACATAAACTTTGTGAACACATCAATTGTTTAATACACTACTGGTGGTGCACTTGTTCAATCTGTTGTGACAGCTAATCTTTGAAACCAATTTACTGCGGTTACTGTTTTGGGCAATTGGAATCTCTGCAAACCACACAGTATACGCATAGGTACAGCAGAGCTTTTCCAAACAGTGTAAAAATTCAGAGGTCTAAAAACTAGAAAACAAAAACATACGTACATTCCCATGTACAAGAGTAAAGTTGGGAAAAACAAGTTACGTATTCCCATGTAAAACATAAACATCTACGAGGAAAACGGGAAAAGGATTACTAAGCCAATTATGTCAATGGAATGAAAAGAAACAATGCAATTTAAAAGTTTGGAGTTATGGACACTACCTCATCCAGCATGGATAAAAGCTTTGTTTTCTTGTCTAACAAGTTCTGCCGTTCTGCAGATGATAGTTCACTAGAAGCATTAGCAGTGGAACCACCAGGTCCTGAAGACATTTGGGTAGATTTTGCATCAGAATTTTTAGAGCCATCTAATCCAATGTCACGGTTGTTCTCTTGTTTTTCCATTCCAGGTTGCTTCAAAGCCTTTCGGACACTAACTATTTCATCAAGCAACTCTTGTGCGGCCCTAAGGTATTGGGAGTTTAAAATACTGTTGGAGTAACCCGGTTGATCCCAGGGGACTTCTTTAAGACTCATTGAGGGGTGGGGGTTGTAAAAACTCTCCCTTTTTATAATCTCATGAAAGCCTCCAGAAGACACAGATCCCATGCATCCATCACTTCTAAAATCTTCACGTAGGTTATTAGCCTCATCATCTTTGAGAGACATAGTTCCCTTTAGGTTTGAAAAATCAGTCATTAGTGGTAAGAGACCAGTGTCGTGATATTGGAATTGAAATGGCGAGACAGATGCAGTAGAAGGCATGCGTGTTCCGAGACTGAGAGATAAGCCCTGACACTGCATGTTTTGCTCACCATCTACCATTCCCATTTGTGTCCTTGGAACAATATTGGAATCCCCAGCGTAAGAGTTGCATGCTGGGTCACAAGTTGCAGCATTGGAATGCCCATTAAGAGATTGCATGGTCACAGCGTCACCCAGAGCCTTGATAAACTTAACCTCGTTTTGTCCTCCTACAGATTCACCATACTCATGAGGTATCAGATGAGTTCCAGACATCATCTCCGCATAGGAACCTGAAGAAAAGGCTTGGTTGGTATACATTATAAGCTGATTTCTTTCTGCTCTCTTCACAATGGAATCAGCTGCGCATCGCTTTAACCACTTACGTTAGGGAAATGAGTAGCGACTGTATTAGTATAAATCCCCTGCTATTCTGTTCCGTTTGTGAACAAGGTTAGAGTGATGCGGAATCATTAAAAGCTCATTGGATTAAAATATTTTAAACTATGTATAACAAAAGTTACAGAAAATAATCGACTCCAACTTCAATCAATATTGCACAGTTTAATCAGAATCAGAATATATGCTTTGTTTGAGATCAAGATATGTATAGCATATATGATACGGGCAAAGCAATTCAAACCATCAAAATATGTATAGCACAATGAGGAATTGGAGTGGTTTGGCCATTATTCAATACCATTATTACATTTTTTTTTTTCATTTGGCAGCTTTGGTTTTGGAGATTTTGTCACAACATATACGCGTGGGAAAAATTCCTCCAAGATCTACAAGAACAAAAATTGGTTTCTGGGATCAAAGTTCAAACCCAAGCTCACTAACCAACTACAAGAACTTGCCTGAAACGCCCCAGAATTTCGGGTCTAAGCGTTCTTCCAAACAAATGCAAAACCATTTAGTATATTCACATGGTCAGATCAGGAAAATTGTGGTGGCTATGGTGGTCTGAAATACTTGATTAATGTGGCACTCAGTTGTTGAAAGGCGAGCAAATTCTCGTGGGTTGGAAGGATAAGAAATAGAAAAAGATTGGAATAAGTAAACAGATGAAACCGAAGCAAAGTTTATGCGCACTTTCTAGTTTCATTATAAGCTGCGTATAGATTGAAAAGGTCTTTGAAAACAGCTGTTGGTGATGATATATGCTTGCTGGTTGCAACTTGCAACATGGACAAAATGGAGGGAGCATAAAGTGATGTGAATTTGACTAACAACAATGAAAGACAATGAAAAACAAGCAACCACGAAACGAGAATCCAACAATTCCACTTGTCCAGAACACAACCTTCTCCTCAATTGGACCTCAGAAGACATGGTTTCATTGGAGAAAACCGAAAAAATGACTCAAACAGGGAAACACCAACATACGAAGAACAAAAACACTATCAGAATGAAAACTTAGACCCGCGTAAAGCACCTCGCTCATTGACTCTCAATTCTCAAATTCTAAACTTTTATCCCCAGTAACTCAGTAACTTTCACATTCTAATTTTCTGCATTTTTTAGTCATCAAATTCTCTCCTCGAGTGACCATCACAAACATCATCGAATACCACAAACAACACTACATCATCAATTTTTTTTAAGGAGACAATCTTTCCAATCTGCTATATAGACTTGTACAAGCACCAAATTAGAAAGAACTAAAGAAAAGAAAAATACCTGAAAGTGAGAGATAGAAGCAGTAGTAGCAGTAGCAGGGTACTAAAATTCTTAAAAAAAAAAGGATTTTTCTAGAGGAAAAATGATAGACAGAAATCCATAAATCGAGTTTGAGGTAGCCGGGACAAATGGCAATCCCAAGAGATTATATTTGAAACAAAGACCGACCTCCTTATCATTGGAACAACGACACCAACCAATAAAAATATATTATTATTATTATTATTATTATTATTATTAAATTAAAAATATTAAATCGCAGAACTTGTCTACTCGCCAACAACACCTACTCCATTTATTAATTTTGTTTAAAAGTAAACTGATATTGGTAAAAAGGAATAAATATTTAGTAAATATGGCGTGAATGATTGTGGAGTTTCTCACGTGTGGCAAACGCCTTATGAATAAGATGGTGTATGTGGAAGATGGGAGGTGGTGGTTGTTTGCTTGGAAGGGTTCAAACCCTAACCACCAGTTGGTGGACCTGTAACTTGTAACCCTCCCTCCCTTAAACCCCCACTTAACGCATAAATCATAATAATCCCTCTTTCTCTCTCTCTCTCTCTTGGTGCAATGAACTCAACACTTCTGCACACGCAATATCTCAAACAAACCATCCAAATTTGAATTAGGCCACAAATAAAAAAAAAAATTGAAAGAATATCTGGGTTGGCTGGATTCGGCATTCGGGGGTAGGTGAAAGCGACAAGTTCACACGTCGACGTGTATGTTTCATGTCTTCTAATTCCAATGATTACGCTCCTTTTATACCACCACCTTATGTTATTGCTCTCCTCTCCTCACCCCATACATGTAACAATATACTCATCATTTTTATCCATTCTCTGTGCATGCACTATCACACATTTATACACCTATACACGTATCGGTTCCATTTTAGAGTCCCCATTTGTTCAAAACCTGTATCTCATACTTCAACTTGAAAACAGTTGACAAAATATTATTATCTTAATTAATTGTGGGTTTCGCACAAATTTAAACAAATTGATGAGAATGAGCGTCAAAATTTTATCACTTGCACTTTTGATTTGATGAATTTTTGTTTCCTTCCCTCATTTTTATGTTGATTTTTCATTCCCTATTCGAATCAAAATTTCCACAACTTTTCTAGTCAATACCATCCCATATTTTTATTTCCATTAAGGTTAAATAAATGTTCAACTTACATTTCTCAAGTGAGTAATGCAAGACAATTATAATGTGGCAATTATTGTAACAAATTCATCCGTATTAAAAGACCGGCATTATTTATGCTAATTCATGTATTTTTTAACTTTTAAATAAAACTCAAAAATTCATCTCAAAAAATTTGTGAAAGTATATTTTACAAAATATCCTTTTATTGTTACATGTCTTTTACACAAGGTACTAAAGTGATTATAGTTTCGTGAACTTAGAAAGAATGTAACAATTTAATAAATAGATGACTAACACCATTTGGAGATCATACAATTTTCACTCTAACTTTATTTATATTAGTATTAATATAATATATATATATATATATATATATATTTTTATTATAGTCAGATATAACCTATTTCACTAATGGCTATTAAGACATTAACTTAGACATGTCTTGGATCACGATATGCATCAAATATAACCACACCCTTGTATTCCTTAAACCCTTACACAAATATTCAAAAAAAATATTGGTTTGACAACTGCTTCTTTTTACAATCTTATGCCAAAAGGTGTTCACAGTTTGTCGTAGAGAAGAAAGATTTTGCAGTTTAGATAAACCACCTTTGGAGATTTGGAAAAACAAAAGTGAGGGAGAATGACTACTTTTTCAACCCGGTGAAAGGTTAGCTTTCAATCATATTTGTTTATTTTGCCTTTGAGTTTTGATTGCGGTTTTAGGGTTTGCGATTGGGATTGTGATTAGGACTTTTACCAATGAGTGTACCAATTTGGCTGGAATTGCATAATTGTTAGGCGAAATTGTTAAATGAACCTACAATTTCCAACCTTAACCAAATTCAATTTCAAATTTCTCAAACATTGTCATATTAGACTGGTGTAATGATATGTGGCAGTGTCAACATATCAAAACTCAAAACTCAATATTTAAAAGCAACAAATTTTAAAATAACAATAATGTCAATTAGTCCCTTTATTGTTCCCCTTTTCAAAGTTTTTTCTCCCCTTATATTTCCTCTCTTCAATGATCTCACTCCTCACACATTCTCAAACTTTAAATCCTTCTCACAATACAATTTACTCACTTCTTCAATCCTTTATTTAATACACTCTCACACCTTTTACAAATTACCAATTTATCACAAGAACAAAAATATCATTGACCACTTAGACAAACCAACCTTGTCACCATAAGTTGTTAAATAAGAGTTATTTTCATGTATTGTCAAGACAACATTTTCATCCATTTTATTATAGTAAAAAACTATTTTGAAAACCTATATTTTCTCATACTTTCATTTAACAACTCTATATATCAATAAAATATTGAATTAAGTTATTTAATTAAAACATAAATCAGATTATTAAATAAAACATCAATAAAAGTGATTATAGGATGGTTGATGAATGTCAACATATCATGTCCCTTTTATTATATTCATGTGTTAAGGTCAGTTAACTTTGAAAAACAAAACCACTCGTGAGAGATGGCAAGAGACTACGTTACGTATTCTAATAGCAAAAGTCTCTTCAACTGAAAAAGATAGTTTTATAGGCTGTTGTTATTATACATTCAAAGATAACAATATTTCATTTGTAGAAATTTTCTTCTCTTTTTTTTTTTTTTTTTTTTTTTTTCTCGACCTCGTCCCTCGTAGGCGCTTTTCATATATGCAACTACTTTATTTTATTTTTGTTCTTAAGTTCGTATAGTTCATTGACTTTATAGGAACTTAAAAAATAAGTGTTTTCCTTCTTCACGATAGTGGAGTTAGGTTCCTCTTCCACTAGTTTTGAAGAATCCAATACCTTTCAAGAGGGAAGGAAAACTATAAAGTATGAAATTATAGATTGTTTATAAATCTACAAGCATTTTAAAACAGTAGAATATAAACTAAAAAAATTGTATATTTATATGTATGTACAATATAATACATCCTTGAATGTACATTTAGATTTTTTTTTGTTCGTTCAAAAAAAACGACTTTTTTTGAATTTCTAATCAAATCAACAGTACCTTCCTACCCTTCGTATTTTTTAAAAAATAAATAAAACTAGGTATTTGTGGAATTAAATGAATTCTAAAATTGAAAAGCAATTGATGCAATATTTATTATTTCAGTGAATGGTAAATACTCTTATTTTTAATTTTTGTTCTATTTGCCGGCCTTTTCTTTATTATTTTTAAATGAAGTTATTAGGTATTGATTCATTTAATATAGAGATTTAATATCGCTTTCACATATCTACTTATGCTTGCCGCCACTGTTATATATGTTATCTTCATTGGCACTTGACCTTTTTCTTTTTGTTTTGCACCTATAATAACAACCATGGACAGCAACATAAAACTGCATGTAATAGGGTAATAACTTGTAACTCACAACGCATATTATATATATAATAATCTGAGCTATAATGTGGATCTTCGACCCATAATCTCATACCTAACTTAAATAAATGAGTATTTACGTAGATATTATTGTTTTTGCTTTAATTTGTTAAACCATCTATTCTGTGGATGTGATGTTTATGAATGGTAGTGTGGCAAATGAAATGTCTTAGGGTTCATCTGATTAAATGCGTGTGTAGTTAGTAACCTAAAGCTACAATTGGCGGGGTTGATGAAATATTGTTGGTGGCAACGCAACCTGCAAGAACCCCAGATAGTTAAGTATTAGTTAAATATCAGTAGAAGTTTTCAGTGCTACCTTTTAACCAAAACAGACTCCATTTGGTGTGATCCATGTCATTCTGATCTCAGTGTTTAGGCCAAACCAGTAAAGAACATTTTTCCATCCCTCCCTCCCTTTCCTCAGTTTCAGGGTAGTTCTTTCATGAAACATATCTTCAATCTTAAGATATTTGACTCATCAAATTCTTGTTCTAACTTCTGAGAAACTTATTATATTATTTAATTAATGTTGTTAGGTATAAGTTTAAGTTTTAATAAAAAAATTAAATAATATATTCAGAAATCTAATACTTTAAAATTTTGTGCTGATGATAGTGTTATTATCATATGTAGGTCAGACTTTCATCCCATTTTTATTTGATTTCCATAGTTTTTTCAAATTTTTTTAATTATTATTTTCCGTTTACATCTAAGTAATATTAATGATGAATTACAAAAACTTAAACAATTAAGAATCTGAGGATTGTGGCATTAATACACCCTTTATGAGGAAACACTGAACCTGGAAAAAGTGGGCAATGATATAATAGTTTGAATTCAAATATTTTTCTGGCTCTTGTGGGGTGGGTTTGGATTGGGAGGGATTCCCATAATTTCATTGGTTAGCGAGTCAGAATAATTGTTAAGGAAATAAAGGTTGGTAGAAACTCACTTGCTTCTCGTAGCTTTCTTTATTATCTCTCTCAAGGAATCACATTTCATTAAACCAAATTAGAGAAAGGTACTGTAATTAAGATATTAAACTCACTAGTATTCATATTTTAAATGTTAATTTGGTCTTCATAAATTATAAACACACCATCTCTCAGTTAAACGTTTTCAGTATTTTTATTTTGTATATATATTTCGCAACCACGACCGCTTCGAAAAAAATAATTATTATCTCAAACTACCATCTTTATATATGTATCTTTATTTTTTTTCTTTTTCCTAACACTCTCTCTGGAAATGCCCATGGAAAATAGAAAATAGAGAAAAGAAGAAAAAAATTGAAAATCGATTGAAAATTCAAGAAAAAAAAAACTCTTTTTTTATGTAAGAGCGAAAATTATAAAGTCATAATAAATTATGTATTACAACATAAATATAACTGAGAAGACATAATCAATTACGATTATGTGTGTTAATTTTTTTATTAACATTCATCTATTTATTTATTATAATAAAATAAGTCATCAATATAATATTATTAAAATAAAAAATTGAATCATATTAATCACGTCTACTAAAAACTTTTTCTTAAATTCAGGTATTTTTCAGTAATTCAAACGAGCTCATTTTCTATTTTTTCCCTCGTTTCTTTCCTTTTGGACCTAACCCCAATCTAAGGAAAGTATAAATTTTTGTCTTTTTTTTTTGTAAAAATTGGTTTTAAATTATGTATATCAGATTATCTCCTAAAAAACTCAATGAAATAAAATGTCTAATATAAATGAAAGGAAAATAATCTTTTCATAACTGTAATAACTCTAATAATCTTTATATAATCTTATTTTTAAATAATTTTTTATTACTTCTTAGTAAAAGGTTTACATATAGAACTTTATAAACTTATTGTGTGTAGACTTTTTATATAGATAGTGCGATATATATATATATATATATATATATATATATATATATATATATATATATATATATATATATATTTTT